>Ga0187893_10010794_pt1 | contig 13455 bp, 14 predicted proteins | sample MA1701074metaG_FD_139574 | JGI IMG/M metagenome (GOLD analysis project Ga0187893, IMG submission 139574) | White microbial mat communities from a basaltic lava cave in the Kipuka Kanohina Cave System on the Island of Hawaii, USA - MA170107-4 metaG ...
AGCGGAAGATACACCAGAGAGCTGCAGCGCCAACTAATGCATAAACCAATGTTGAAAGACCAGAACCCGCTCCAAAAATTGTGTCGACGAGGTTGAATTGAAACACACCTGTAAGACCCCAGTTCAAACCGCCGATAATCAAAAAGATCCAAGCAATCATATCTAAGATTTTCATATACTCTCCTTTAAAGAAATTTAGCTACATTTCGACACCATATTTTCGCGGTCGAATTCTGTCCACTTTTTTTTCAGTTATTGTGGAGCCATAGCTTTCTGGAAGTCTAAAATGAAAGAGTTTGTCATCTGGACGACGACTTGGTTTACCTCTTTTATTAAATCTTCCTTTGCGCAGGAGAGCATTGTTGCTTGTGACCATGTGAGTGCCATCACCGCATTTTGATTGCGAGTGAGTGTGGCATCTTCGTAATAGGCAAGTTGGATAAAGGAGGCAAGGGCGCGATCTGCCTGAATTGTCTTGATGCGTAAAACTAGTTGAGGATACTTCGGATCATCCTTAATCTGGATCTGTCCTAAAGAGAGTCTCGTCATGATTTCAGTATAAAACATCGACGGCTGTAGGCCATAGTCTCGGGCATCGCTTTCGGGCACCTCGATTTGTAAACGGACAGCTCGTGCTGCTGTCTCTTTAGGGGTATGTACCGGCATCGAAAATTCTGTCTGTGGCAAATCCGCGGCAAAGAGATGGCACGAAAATAGGCAAAGAAATGCGCATATCAACTTTTTCATGATCGAATCCTCATTCGTAAAACTGTACCTCCATCCATACTTGACCTGGAAAAGGATTGCAAGAGAAATGCGCAAAAATGTACCACTTTAACATAAACAATGAGGCCTTATGAAATACAGAAAGCTTGGTAAGTGGGGACTACAGGTCAGTGAGCTTGGCCTTGGTTCTTGGATCACATTTGGAACAAGTCTCGATCAGAGTCTGGTCACAAAGCTTACGAAACAGGCCTTTGACGCTGGAATCAACCTCTTTGACAACGCCGAGGTATATGCTGAAGGGGTCGCAGAGACGCTTATGGGGCAGGCTTTGCAGCAGTTTTCTCGCGAAGAGTTGGTTGTCACCACAAAGATTTTCTGGGGAGGCAACTTGCCAAATCAGATGGGTCTTTCACACAAGCATCTCATCGAAGGCACAAAAAAATCGCTCAAACGTCTCAAACTCGAATATGTCGATATTCTTTACTGCCATCGACCCGATCCCAATACCCCCGTGGAAGAGACAGTGCGCGCGATGGATCAGATCATCCGCTCAGGTTACGCCTTTTACTGGGGCACATCAGAATGGCCTAAAAACCTGATTGTTGAGGCGCATGATATCGCCGAACGCTTGGGCGCCTACCCTCCTGCAGTGGAGCAGCCACAATACAACCTCTTTTGTCGCCAAAGAGTAGAAAAGGAATACGTGCCCCTCTATAAAAATTATGGCATGGGAATCACGTCGTGGAGCCCGCTTGATTCTGGAATTTTAACGGGCAAATACAATGAGGGGATTCCAGACAAGAGCCGCCTTGCCAAGCACGAATGGCTAAAAGAACATTTGAGCGAGGCAAAGATTCAAAAGGTAAAAAAGCTCCAAGCAATCGCCAACACTCTTGGCTGCACAGTCGGCCAACTTGCCTTGTGCTGGTGCCTGCTCAATCGCGATGTCTCAAGTGTGCTTTTGGGCGTAACAAGTGCACAGCAACTAGAAGAAAACCTTCAAGCACTCAAAGTAAAAGAAATTATTACAAATGAAATTGTAGACCAAATAAATTCTATTTTTGGTTAGAATCTAGATCGTTATGACATATTTTCGTTACAATATTCTGCCAAGTGGTGAAGTCTACTACAAAACCCACTTAACCACTGCAAAGCTTGAGAATAGAAGAAATATTCGTAAGCTAGAACAGGTGGCCCAAGAGTGGAACACGCTTGCCGAAGAAAGAAAGCAGGCAGCATTTTCCTCCTGGATGCTCCCTTTGGATGTAAAGTCTCTTGCCGAAGACTCTGAGCTTTTGACCTATATCATCAAAAAAGAGCTTCACAAACACCATCGAAAAACAAAAGTCTATATCTCCTACGATGACAACAAAAAAATTCAGGGAATTGCCATTGCCTGTATCAGAAAAGACAAAAAGGGCTGTAATGAACTGAAAGATTTAGCGACCCATCCTCAGAATGTGGCTATCTTCTCAAATGACACGCCGGTTCGCGGCGTTGGCACATCGCTTGTCGTCACAGTAGCCAAAGATGTACTCATGCGCAAAAAAGGCTGCAAGAGCCTGCATCTTGAAGCTGTAAACTCTGCTGTGCCCTTTTACCAAAAGCTTGGTTTTACTATCGATAAAAAGAAGCCACTTCATGAGAATGTGGTTTATATGGTGCTTAAAAAAGAGGCGATGAAAGAGCTTATTCGCAAGAATGAAGATTTCATCGACATTGAGAAGAAAGAACCTAAAGTTAAATCGTCTTAAGTTGGTAGGCAAAGAGGAGGCTTCGATCAAGTGGGCATTCCCAATGATCTAAAAGCCAGCGCTCAATTGCCAAACGTTCAAATTTATGCCCACAGGGTGTGACTACGGGGTCTTTAATCTCTTCGAGTGTGATCGGGCAGATCTCCTTTTCTTCGTTGACTTTCACAAATTCAAAATATTTCGGGGCAAGCCTTTTGATTTCTTTTTTCTCTGAGCGCTTTTTTATATTTTCGCAGAGTTTCGTGTAACAAGACTTGACAAGCTCTTGGGCTCCAGGTTCTGCTTTTAGTTCACTACTATTGATCACGCATTTGAGCAATTTGATGAGATTTTTCGTGCGGTGGCTTTTATCCCAATTCCACAATCTTCCTATCCATTGTTGTGGCTCATGACCCTTGAGTCTCTTTGCCGTCTTATGTGGCAAGTGGAGCGAATTAATTTTTAATACCATAGATACATCCTATTATTAATGCCATAGCGGCATGTTGGGGATTGTATGTATGCTACTATTAAATATCTTTCACTTTCTTGTGGGGCCAGGGGATTTGCGGTTTGGTGGTAAGATTCGCGAAGGGATGAATTTCGCGCTCTCTTGTGGTTGGCTCGTAGGGAGCAACCGTGAGTGTGGGATGTGGCTGCTCGTTAATCGCTTTCAGCCTGCGCTTGCGAGGCTTTTTTTGCACTTTCTTTGAACGGTAATCGAGGCGACTCTTCTTCCCTTTTTCTGCCAAGGCTTGAGGTAAAAGGGATTTTTTATTCTGACGCTTTTTTTCTACGTTCCACAACCTTCCAAACCATTCAAATGAACCATTAAGAATTATTGTGTGAGGTGTTTTAATTTTAGAAACAACAGAATTAATTCTCGATACCATAAATCACCATTGAAAGCAGATGATTTTATCCACAATGCGAATTGGTTTCAAGTTAGAAAATTAGGGTAGCAGTAAAACCATAATAGAGTGCGGGATCTAGTTTTAAATGGTGGCGATGAGAATTATTGCGATTGGAAATTCTCAAGCGGCCGGCAAAAGATTCACCCATATGAAGATTGAAGTGAAGGGTGTCATTGTAGTTATAGCTGAGACCAAATTCTGCGCCCCAGTTGCGATAGGCTACGAGGCCACGGCGAAAATGTTCATGCTCATCAAGTCGTTGACGGCTCAGAAAGTAGCGGATGGCGGCATCCAATTTCCAGTGTTGTGTCAGGCTATAGATCAGAGCCATTTTTGTAGGAAATATGGCATCCAGCTGCCACTTATCTGAAATCGTGTAGTCCATGCCGATGATTGGCAAAAGGCGCGTGTAGCGCATCCCGGTAAGGGCCAAAATACCGACGTGCAAGTTGCGCTTTTCATGATACTTGTAGCGGCCTCGCAAAGTTGCACCAAAAAGCGTGTAGCGCGAAAGTGAAAAATGATCCGTATTCATCTGCAATTCGAGATCTGCCTTCCATTTCCAGCGATGGATTTCGGATGTAGAGGCTCCAATGCGAAAGAGGGCATTGTCAAAATGCTGCTGCTTAAAGCTCGATTGTTTGGGATGGTGAGAAAAATGAAACTGCGTGTTCATGTAGCCCACGCCAAAATTTAGTTTGCGGTCACTGTCGAGTGCATGTTTGTAGATGCCATACACAACACCCTGAGAATAGCGCAAATGGTGGTGTCGCTGCGATTCAGGATGGGTAAATTTGGCGCTGCTTATGTTGTTATACAATGCCTTCAGCTTAATGTCTGAGGGCTCTTCTTGTGGCGTTTGGGCAAAAATCGCGCTCGTAAATGCAAGCGATGTAACGACGAGATAGGGAATCAGGCGCTTCACGAAACAGTTCCTCCGAAATCAAGGGCAACCTTTTTGCAACTTAAGGAGATTGAGAAATTTTTGCAATATAGTCGTTCATCAGACGAGATTTTATGTCGTGATATTCTTGGGATTGGCAGTTCCAGTTTGTGCCTGAGCGGTAGTGAAACCAGGAAGCTTGAATAAAAAATTCCACATCGTGAAGTCCAGCTTGCAACATGGCGATCTGATTTGCATCAAAGCCATGCTGCTGCAAGGAGGGTATATTTTGCGAGTCTATGTAAGAACTATGCACCTGATCAAAGTATTTAATCTTTAGATCTGGATGCTTTTTGAGGTAGTAATGGGTAAAACCCCCGGCGTCTACAGGAACATCGGCGATTTTGCCACAATTAAAATTGAGCGTCTCCTTTTCTTTAAGACTGGCCATATCCATAAAGACAATGCCAATCCAGAGATAGGGAATCTGCACGCCATCTTTTACACCATGCTGATGTAATCCGGCAATTTGGTATCCCTTTAAATACTTTTTAAAGCTAAATGGTTTAACAAGAAAAAGATCAGAATCCACCACAGCCACGATTCCGTCGTGTCTAAAACCAAGTGTATCTAAGGCGTACTGAACGGCATTACAATTGCGCACTGATGGATTATGGTAGTCTTTATTGGGCTCTCGTTCAAGATAAGGAAGATCATGAATTGTTTGCGGAATATTGAAACACTCTATACCAAGTTGCGCACATCTATTTTCAATCATGGCCTGCATGTTCTCAACAGATGCGTCATTGAAAACCACAAAGCGATAGTCATCGCTTAAAAATTTTTTAAAGGTTTTGTGCTGAATATCGATAAAGTCTGGCCTATTGTAGGCAGTGGTGATGATCAATACCTTTTCTGCAAAAAGTGACACTTGAAACAATAAGAAAAAAGAAATTATATAGATCATACTGAGATTTTATCTCCTAGCATTCGCGCCAGCTCATCTTGACGAAGTTCTTGAGAATCTAGCATTTGAATATGTGAGGTCGTGCGAGAGGCAGCCTCATATTTCTGAATGCAAAAGTGGACATCGGCAGATCTGGCCACCTGTGCAAAATGGGTAATGGCGATCACCTGGCAAGTTTTTCCTAGTTCTGCTAGCTTTTGTCCAACAATAGAGGCGGTCTTTCCACCAATATTTGCATCAATTTCGTCAAAGAGGATGGTGCCGACCGGATTTTTGTCGATCATGACACATTTGAAGGCAAGCGCAAGTCTGGCCAGTTCACCACCACTAATTCCCTTTTGCACATTGACTGGCGGCTCGCCCAGGTTTGGCGTAAGCATAAACTCAATTTGCTCATCGCCTAAGTTTGTGCGCTCACAGGCATTTATCGCCACTTCAAAGAGTGCGTGGGGCATGTTGAGCTGCACGAGCTCGTTTGTAAGCAATTTGCTAAGCGTCTTTGCTCCTTTGGTTCTCTCTTTGGTTAACTTGCTCGCCAAAGTATCAACTTCAGCTTTGGCCTTGCTTTGCCTCTCTTCTAGGACAGCGAGTGTAATTGCTTGCCCTTCAAGTTCAACAAGAAGCCTTTTTTGCTTTTCTTTCCATTCGATTACATCTAGGAGGGTGGGGCCATACTTTTTCTTGAGGCTATGTAATAGCTGCAGTCGCTCTTCAAGTTGGCTAAAAGTGCTCTGAGCACTCTCTGTTTCTTCTAATTTTCGTGAGAGTTCAAAAGACATCTCCTGAAGATCCTTAAAAGCACGCTTGAAGCTGTCACAAAGAGGAGCAAGTTCCTGATTTTTTTGAGCAAGCCTATCGGTGGGTGCTTTAAGGCGCATGAGCCCTGAGAGATCCTGCTCTAAAATTGAGACAATCTCAGCGATGATCTCAGCAGATTCGGCTTGGGTAGCAAGTTGTGAATAGTGGGAAAAGATCTCCTCATCTTCACCCTCTTTACATTTTGCCTCTTCAATTTCTTCAATCTGGCGACGGCACGTTTCCATCTGACGCGCTCTTGCTGCCTCCTCTTGATGAAATTGCAAGATCGCCTTTTTAATCGCTTGTAGCTCGCTATAGGCTTTCTGAAATTTTCCTCGTAAAAGCGCAGTATCCGCAAAGCGATCTAAGAGGAGAAGGGGAGCATTCTCTTGCAAAAGTTCGATGTGGCCGTGCTGTGAAGTGATTTCTAGCAGCGCGGGCGCCAGCTGCTTTAAGAGGGAGAGCCCCACCGCTTGATCGTTGACAAAGGTACGACTTTTTCCAGAAGCGCTCAGTTCTCGCCGGATGCAGATCTCTTCTTGCGGGTCATAGACAATGCCAGCCTCATCTAAAAGAGCCTCAACCGATGGCAAGTCAAATGTGGCCTCCACAATCGCACATGGGGCACCCTGACGGATCTGTGAGCTATCTTGCCTTTGTCCTAAAAGTAAGGAAAGTGATGAGAGGATGATCGATTTTCCTGCCCCAGTCTCTCCCGTCAGCACATTGAAGCCGGGCTTGAAGTGGATCTCGCACGATTCGACAAGCACCAGATTTTTAATATAAAGCCGCTTAAGCATTTGTGATCACTTCTGTGGTTTTAAAGTGGGTTTTGGCATACTTTTGCAACACCTCTGGTCCAAATTTTGCTACCAATTTCTTGCCCATCTCAATCACCTTTTCGGACGCCCCTTTGGGAAGTTCCATGCCACAGGCTTCAGACAACTTCTTTAATCCATCTAAGAAGCCATCTCTAGCTAGTATCGAGGCAGCGGCCACGACCATGTCCTCTTCAGCGCGCACCTTTTGGGTAAGGTCGATTTCCAGTTTTTTCCTTTGCGCGGCACGAATGACGACCGTTTCATGGGCAAACTTATCGATGACCACTGTTTTGCACTTGGTGCGCAGGTGCAGCTTTTCGATCGCCGTAGCATGTCCCCAGGCAAGTAGGCTATTTAAATTGCCAAAATTTTGGTACATCTCATTGTACTTACTCGGCCCAATGCGAATCACTTCATGCTGAAAGTTTTTGCGAATGAGCTCGGCGAGCTTGGCAACTTGGGCATCGCTCAAATTTTTTGAGTCTTTGATGCCCATCGTGACCATCTTCTCAATTTCGCTCCCTTCTGCAAAGACAGAGGCAATGCACAACGGCCCAAAAAAGTCGCCCTTGCCGGCTTCATCAACGCCGATCCGCGCTGTAAGGTCAAGATCTTTCGAGGCAACCGGATGACTAAAGGGAAAAGCGCCTAAAATTTCTGGCTCTAAGTAGTATTCGATAAAGGCGGCCATCTCTTTTCCCTGAACCGTGAGCTTAAGAGAGGTGTAGAGGGTGAGCGAAATCCCTTTCTTCTTGGCAGAAAAAATTGAATAGGGGGGAGTAGAAAAGGCAAACCCCTGACCCTCTAAATCTTTTTTTAATTTGTCGATTACAGCCTTGTCTAGCGTTATAACAAAGATCTTTTCACTCATTGTCTTCCTTAATTTTCACGGTCACGATGGTGACAAAAGTGTGGATTATCATGCAAGGATTTGGCCAAATTTTCCAAAGTAGGGTATACTCACCAATTTACAAAAAGAAGGTGGGTTGTATGGCAACGGAATTGAAGGGGATTGGAGAGATGCTCCGGTCGCGACGAAAAGAGGTCAACATGTCGCTTAAGGATGTCGAAAATGCCACCTCTATTCGCACTGGGTATCTGCAAGCCATTGAGGATGGGCAGATGGAAAAGCTCATCTCGCCAATCTATGCGCAAGGGTTTGTCAAACAGTACGCCATCTTTTTAGGACTCGATGGCGAGCGCTTAGTGGCCGATGGCGCAGAAATTTTCAAAAAGCCGATCAACCAAGACTTTGCCTATGGAATTGGCACTTTGGAGCCGCGCGGAAATCCTGGCCATGGCGTAAAATGGGTCCCAGGATCTGTCTGGATTGTGGCTTTCTTTTTGCTGATGGTCATTGCCTACTACGTGGCCCGAGCGCTTGAGGTCGTTTAATGCTAAAAAACCTGGCGTGCGGGCTTTTAGTCGGCGCAGCAGATATAGTCCCTGGCATTTCGGGTGGCACAGTCGCCTTTATCATTGGGATCTACGAAGAACTTCTAGCGAGTATCGCCACCATCAATTTACGCGCGCTAAAAAAGCTTATAAAACTTGACTGTCAAGGCTTCTTTGCACAAGTTGCCTGGAAATTTTTGCTCTGTTTTGTCCTCGGCGTGAGCATCTCCTTTTTGACCCTTGCCAAAGGCTTTCACTACCTACTCAATAACGAGACACTTCGACCACTACTCTATTCTGCCTTCATGGGCCTTGTAGTAGGCTCAACCTACTATTGTGCCAAGCTTATGCGCGATTTTTCATTTAGATCGCTGCTATTGTTGCTTTTGGGAGCCGTTTTGGCCTTTACGCTTTCAGGTACAGAGATTCATCCCAAACAGAGCCAAAATACGTACGATGTACCGCTCTCGGTTAAAGTCGCATCAAGCAAACCACTGACAAATTACAACGCTGAAAAGGGATTGCTGTTACAAGTGCCTGAGTCACACCTGCAAGTTCTAGTCTCAAAAAATGAACTTCGCGAAGAGGCGCTCATCACCAATTGCAAAACGGGCAAAAGTTTACCTGTGAAAGCGGCCATGGGGGAAAGTGATGCCTGCTTTCTTGACCTTTGGGTTATCATTTGCGGCATGCTGGCCATATCGGCGATGCTGTTGCCCGGCATTTCTGGAAGCTATCTTCTCAATGTTTTAGGGATGTATGGCATCATCTTAGGTGCCCTTGTGGATTGGGTTGAAGGACTCAAAATGGGCAGCTTTGATTTTGAAGCCTTTCGCATTGTTGCGAGCATGTGTTTGGGGATCGTCTTGGGTGCGTGCCTCTTTGCACGAGTGATAAACTACCTCTTTCGTCGCTTTCCAGAAGCGACGCTTGCCCTCTTAGTCGGCTTTATGATTGGCGCCGTACGGTCGGTCTGGCCATTTTGGACAAGTAGCTATCAGCTTTCGGCACTTCATCTCACATCCGGGCCACTTTTACAAGTAGTAGACCCTATCTTGCCAGAGGTGGGCTCATTGGTCTTTTTTTATTCATCTCTTTCATTTATTGTGGGTTTCAGTGTCGTGCTTTTAGTTGAACAGATCGCTCAAAAGAAAAAGAGTCGACTTGTAATGGAGAGTTATCATGAATAGCATTTTGCGAGAGATTGATACCCTCGATAAGACCTACACACTCTGGGCCTGTGACATTGTCTTAGTTCCTCTTAACACGCTTCTTGGCAAGCGCAAGCTTGTGTACAATGGCAACAAGTGGGTAAAAGAGGAGCGCACACAGCATATTGCCTTCATTATATTGGCCTATATTGGAACGATCGTTTTTTCTCCCATCATCGCAACCTCGCTTTTTATCAAGGCAGGCTCTGAAAAGCATCGCCAGATGAGCAAGAGGTATCACTTCGAGAAAAAAGAGGCCTACTTTCGCGATCGCGGCTACATTATCAAAGATATCAACCGCCGCGAAAAAGATAGTTTTGCCTTTCGTCTGGAAAAGAAGATTACCAACTGCGATGACCCAAATCCCACCTTTTGGATTGAATTTAGCTGTTTTGGCAAACTCAAATACAAAAAGCTATTCGAACAAGCAATTTAGAGTGAAGATGAAAAATCTCAACGGTAAGAACGATAGAACGATAAGAACGATAGGATTGTAAAAAATTAAATTAGCAACGATTTTTCTACGATTTCTTCTTCATTAAGATGTTCCGCATTGCTTTGCAGTCTTTTCCACTCCAGCTTTCTGCGACGAAAGTTCACCAGTAAACCAATTGGTAAACCCGCCACTTTTAGGTAATTAAACAACTGTGCCTGATGTTCGCTTATCAAGTTGTCACAGCATTTGAGCTCTACAATCACTGTTTGGCCAACGACCAGATCCGCGCAATATCGACCGATTATCTTCCCTCTGAAAATCACCTTATAGGGTCTCTCTACTTCGACTTCCAGTCCTTTTTGTTGCATTGCAATGAGAAGCGCATTTTTGTAAACTCTTTCCAAAAAACCAGGCCCAAGCTCTTTCATTACGTCAAAGCAGCAACCCAATATTACACTTGTCAATTCTGAATATGGCAGTTCCATTTCTTCTTTCATCGTTCTTATCGTTATATCGTTTATACCGTTGAGATTTGACACAAGCTGAGGACCATGACGAGCTCATCGTGCGGGTCTTCTGGAGGCACATATAACATATGCGCTGCATTTTACAAAAATACAAAAAGCTATTCGAACAAGCAATTTAATCTTGACTATAGCCTAACCTTGGGTGTAGATCTCATACCTTGATATTATTAAAGTAGTATGAGGTAGTCTATGACATCAGCTCCAGATCTTCAGGTTCTTGCTGTTACACCACAACAAGAGCGGTCGCTATTTATTCCCCGCCATGACGTTCGTAAAAGTAGCGCAAATACTATGGAGGAGCGCGTTGATCAACTCGCGGATTTGCTTGAATGTGTAAGAATTGAAGCGGGACCAGTTCGCAATGGGTTGAACCGGCGAAAAATTCGCCTGGATGAGTTAACCAAAGTCCTAGAAGAGTGGCGCTCGGCGATCCTGCAAGTGCAGCCGCCTCTGGATGATAACCAGCAGCAAATTGATGGAATCAAGAAGAAAATTCCCAATGTTCTCTCTCAAGATAAATCGCAAATTCCCACCCTAATTAATAAGCTGCTTTTTCATCAGGTAGAACTAGATTTAGTTCAAGAGCGCACCCAGGATCTTATCTACCTACTTGAAGGTGGCTGTTTTGCCAAGGCGCTTGAGTGTTTCAAAAAGCAAGCGGAAACTTCCAGCCTTACTTTAAAATCCTGGAGTTCGTGGGCGACAAAGGTGGTCAAATTTGAACAGGAGATTGAAAACATCTGTAAGACCTTGCAGGCCCAAGATGAGGCCCAAAAGAACCTCATGCCACGTCTTCGTCATGCCATTAAATGCCTACATAAAACAACGCTATTGCTGTTTTTGCAATCCACGGCAGAACTACATAAAAGAATCGGTCGCACAACTCAGGCAGATAGGGCAGATTTGCAAACGCGGCTCAGCAAAGTGCAAGAGCGCGTGAAAGGAATGCTGCCTGAACTTGACGATACCTTAAGAACCCTAGAAACTGCTTTGGAGCCACTTCCAGGATATCATCCTAAAGCAGTGGACAGCGATGCCTTACAAAGTTTTTGCCAAAAGGCAAATTTGCGCGATGCCTTCTATTTCAATCCATGCGACTACATTACCTACTACAGCTATTGGAGAGGCTACTATATAGAAGCCCAACGCATCGCAGGACAAGACCTTGCCCTTGTTGCCAAGGGAACCATGCAGCTGCATGAAACGCTGCAAAAAATGCTAAAAGACATTTGCTTTGGCAAGAAGAGTGATGAGTCTGTAAAACCTCTTGGCGAACAATGTGAAAGCTACATCAATATTCTCTCCACACTCCAGATGCGACTTAAAGATCACCTTGTGGGAAAAGAGCAGGTCCGCGGGCTTTACCAAACAGAATTTAATCCCTTAGTGCCGCGCGTCGTTGAATATGCAGATGCTCTTGCCGAGATGCTCTTTAATCTTCGACGTGTGCTTGCTCTGATCTGTAAATTTTCAGAGCCACATTGTGTCAAATTTATGCAAGTTCGTGACCTTGTAAGAGATCATTTCTGTCCAAAGGCACCTGTCGATAGGCTGCAAGAAGCGCTTAGCCTCTTTCACGCGATGCATGCGCTACGGCCATTGAAAGAAGAATTTGAAGCGCATCGCAAAGAGCTAAAGGAGCACATTCAGGGTAGATTTCTCTATAATTCAGTACAAATGCTGGCTGAAGCACTCTCTGTCGATGCCCCAGCAGTTCTCACATTAAACGAGCGAGAACAGGCTGCATTCAATGCTGTTATCAGTCGCGAAGAGCTGCCGCAAGCTGAAGTCAAGTCACTGCCCCTTGAGTGGCTCTCCTATGCTATCAAACGCATAACAAAGCTTCTGCATGTATCGTCCAAAGAGGCGCTCGATATGGAAGTAGAGCTCCTACTCTATGTTCTTCGCAGCGATCATGAGTACAGAGAGCCATTTGATAGATGGAAAATGGATGCAAAAAATTGCGAGATCTACCGAGTCTATGAAGAGCGTATGCGGGAGCATCGACTGCCCGACGCGATTCTTGAACAGGCCTGTGAGCTTTTTAAATTGATCTATGACACGCTGATTAAGCGCCCGCCCACACAACTGGCCTACGCCGAGTGCTGGCAGGTATATTCTGAATTTGTAGCTTTGAAACCAGATTCAAGAGCGTTAATGGAACTTAAACGTCTTGCGGCGCAATCCTTGGAAGCTTTAGGCATCAAAAATTACTATTTTCTCATTGTCCCGGAAGAGGGAGATCTGCCCTTAGTTGAAGTACTTGCACTTGGCGATCAAATTCTTCAGTGGGCGCCTGAGAAGCTCCAAAGACTACTCTTGCGCGCGTTGTATGCCGCCATTCGCGCCAAAGATGAAGCTGAAAAGATGGCCGGGCAAAAAATTGTAAACACTATTCTCGAATGGGAAGGACTAGAAAAGCTACTTGGAGCAAAAAAGAGAGAATTTTACACATTGATCTTCGAAAACACGACAAGAAAGCTCATCTGTCGACAATTTGATCTTATCGGCCCTAATGAACTTCGTCTCTACCGAGAAGAGGGCCCAGTCGATGAATTTACTAAAACCAAAACGCACCCTGTAGACGATGACCGCATCAATGATGCGCTCTACAACATCATCTTCTGCTTAGAACACTATAGCTTTGATGCCCCTCTACACCTTGAAAGGCACACAAACCCACTGTGAAAAAGCTTGCCCAATGCATGGGAGATGACGGTTTCAAGAGATGGTTTTTAGGCAAGCACACCTTCGCGCTACACGTCAAATAGCGCATCAGGTGTCATGAAAAAATTTAACAGGATAGGCAGGTTCGCCTATGGCGACAGGATAAAAAAGAGTTAATGTGCAAGTCAGCTCTTTATCTGACACAAGCCACTTCTCTTAGTCATCATAGTCTTTCTGTCATTTTTCTTTCTTGCTTATCCTGCCGCCGAAGGCGATCCTGGTGCGCTTGTGAATACATAAACTCAGTTTGGTGAAAGTCCAAACTATAGGAGGCGATTACCTATATAGCCGAAAGTAACTGCGAACCGTGAGGTATC
>Ga0187893_10010795_pt1 | contig 13455 bp, 8 predicted proteins | sample MA1701074metaG_FD_139574 | JGI IMG/M metagenome (GOLD analysis project Ga0187893, IMG submission 139574) | White microbial mat communities from a basaltic lava cave in the Kipuka Kanohina Cave System on the Island of Hawaii, USA - MA170107-4 metaG ...
CGCTCGCGCGGTAGCGCGGCCCTTGTCGTTCGAAGCACAACACCCGGGTGGACAGGATGCCCCAGGACGCGAGCTCCGGCCCGAGCTCGGGCGGCACCGTGCCGAGGTCTTCGCCGATCACCAGCGCCCCCGCGTACTGGCTCTCCAGCGCGACGATCCCGAACAGCTCGTCCTGCGGCTGGCGCACGTAGGCGCCCTCGCTGCCGGGGCGGCCGGCGGGGATCCAGAACTGGCGCGCGAGGCCCATCACGTGGTCGATGCGCAGCGCGCCCGCGCCGCGGAACGCCGCGCGCAGGACCCTACGCAGGAACGCGTAGCCCTCGGCGCGCAGCCGGCCGGGCACGAGCGGAGGCAGGCCCCAGTCCTGGCCGGTCGCCGAGTACACGTCGGGCGGCGCGCCCAGCGACGCCCCGCGCGCGAACAGCTCGGGGTTCGCCCACGCGTCCGCGGAGTCGGCCGCGCTGCCGATCGCGAGGTCCTTCACGAAGCCGAGCGCCAGGCCGGCGTCGCGGCCCGCGCGCGCGGCGCGTTCGAGCTGGACGTCGAGCTCGAACTGCAGCCAAGCGTGCAGCTCGACCTCGCCCGCGAGCCTGGCCGCGCGCTCTGCGACCGCGGCCGAGCGCGGATCGCGCAGCTCCGCGGGCCAGCGCCGCCAGTCCGGCTCGCCGAGCTCGGCTTGCAGCGCGCAGAAGCGCGCGAAGTCCTCGAGCGCCCGCCCGCCCTGCGCGCGGAACTCGGCGAAGGCTCGCCCGCGCGCGGTCGGATGTGCGGCCTCGGCGCGGCAGAAGCAGGCGTGGAGCGGGCGCAGCACGTCGAGCTTGGCGTCGAACACCGCGGCGTAGTCGAGCTCGCGCGCGGCGCGCAGCCGCGCCAGCGGAGCGGCGGCGAGTCGGGTGCGCGCCTCCGCGCAGTCCGCGAGCTCCGGCACGGACTCGACGTCCAGGTAGAGCGCGTTCTGGAACACGCGGCTCAGCGGGCTGTAGGGCGCGATCGCGTTGCCCCGGCCCAGCAGCGCGTGCAACGGGTTCAGCGCGAGGAAGTCCGCGCCGAGCTCGGCCGAGAGCCGCGCGAGCCGTTCCAGATCCGCGAAGTCGCCGAAGCCGAAGCCGCGCGCGCTGCGGACCGTGTACAGGCTGGCCCAGAGCCCGAGCGCGCGCGCGTCGCCGAGCCGGTCGTGCGCGAGCGGGCAGGAGCGCGGCGCGACCACCAACGTCTGCTCGCAGCTGCGCGCCTCCGGCCCGCCGAGCGAGAGGCGCAGCGCGTGGGCTCCCACAGGGAGCCGCAGCGGCAGCGGGAGCTCCGCGAGCGCGTGGCCGTCGCCCGCCGGCAGGCGGAGCTCGCCGCGCCACTCGCCCCCGTCCTCGAAGCGGATCTCGAGCCCGGCGTCGCTCGGCCGGAAGCTCGCGGGCGGAATCGCGCGCAGACCGGGCCGCGCGTGCGCGTGCTCGCGCAGCACGTGCACGGGCTCGATCACGCGCGCGCGCGCATCGGCGTCGAGCGCGGCGAGGCTCGCACGCGCCTCGGCCTCGCTCGCGCACGCGAAGCCCTGGGCCGCGCACAGCGCCTCGCGCGTGGCGTCCGACGCGTGCCGCTCATGGCCGGACAGGTCGAAGTAGCTCGGCGCGATCGAGAGCCGCTCCGAAAGAAGCGCGAGCTCGGGCCGCGTCGCGGCGCTCACGCCTTCGGCACCAGCACGAGCGCGCCGAGCGGCGGCAGGCGCAGGCGCAGCGACTGCGCGAAGCCGTGGCGCGGCACGGGATCGGGAGCGACGTCGGGCTCGAGCGCTGCGCCGCTGCCTCCGAATTCGGGTGAATCGCTCGACAAGAGCACACGATAGCGCGCTCGCGTCGGTGCGCCGACCCGATAGTCGTCGCGCGGCACGGGCGTCATGTTCAGCACCACCAGCGCGTGCGTGTCGCCGTCCTCGCGCAGGTAGGACACGACGGACTGCTCGCGGTCGGCGCAGTCGATCCAGCGAAAGCCGCAGGGGTCGTGGTCCCAGCGCCAGAACGCGGGCTCGCTCTGGTACGCGTGGCCGAGCGCCGCCACGAAGCGGATCAGTGCCGCGCGCGCCGGCTCCGCGGCCAGGTGCCAGTCGAGGCTGCGGTCGTGGTTCCACTCCGACGTCGGCGCGAGCTCCGTGCCCATGAAGTCGAGCACCTTGCCCGGCCGCGTCCACTGGTAGGTGAGCAGCAGCCGCAGCGTCGCGAGCTGCTGCCACTCGTCGCCCGGCAGCTTCGAGACGAGCGAGCGCTTCTCGTGCACGACCTCGTCGTGCGAGAGCGGGTTCACGAAGCACTCGTCGTACTCGTAGAGCATCGCGAAGGTCAGCTCGTCCTGGTGCCAGCGCCGGTGCGACGGGTCGCGCGCGAAGAAGCGCAGGCTGTCGTGCATCCAGCCCATGTTCCACTTGAACGTGAAGCCGAGCCCGCCCTCGTGCACGGGCCGCGTGACGCCGGGCCAGGCCGTCGACTCCTCGGCGATCGTGAACGCGCCGGGGTGCTTGCGCGCGACCAGGGCGTTCAAGCGGCGCAGGAACTCCAGCGCCTCCAGGTTCTCGCGCCCGCCGTAGGCGTTCGGCTGCCAGCCGGTCTTCTGGCGCGAGTAGTCCAGGTACAGCATCGACGCGACCGCATCGACGCGCAGCCCGTCGACGTGGAACTCCTCGAGCCAGTACAGGGCGTTCGCGATCAGGAAGTTCCGCACCTCGACGCGGCCGTAGTCGAACACCAGCGTTCCCCAGTCCGGGTGCTCGCCGCGGCGGGGATCCGCGTGCTCGTAGAGCGCGTCGCCGTTGAAGCGGCGCAGGCCCCAGTCGTCCTTGGGAAAGTGCGCCGGCACCCAGTCGAGGATCACGCCGATGCCGCGCTGGTGCAGGTGGTCGATCAGGAAGCGCAGGTCGTCGGGCGAGCCCCAGCGCGCGCACGGCGCGTAGTAGCCGCCGACCTGGTAGCCCCAGGAGCCGACGAACGGGTGCTCCATGATCGGGAGCAGCTCGACGTAGTTGAAGCCGAGCGCGCGGCAGTGGTCGGCGAGGCGCGGCGCGAGCTCGCGGTAGGAGAGCCAGCGGTGTCCCTCCTCGGGCACGCGCTGCCACGAGCCGACGTGGAGCTCGTAGATCGCCATCGGCTCGCGGCGCGGGTCGCGCTCGAGTCGCCGCCGACACCATTCGGCGTCGCCCCAGGCGTGGCCGGAGGCGAACACGCGCGACGCCGTGCCGGGCGCGCTCTCCATCGCGCGGGCCATCGGATCGGCCTTGAGCCGCAGCTTTCCCTCCTTCGTGCGCAGCTCGAACTTGTAGAGCGACCCCGGTGAAATCTCGGGCAGGAACAGCTCCCAGACCCCGGACCCGCCGAGCGAGCGCATGGGCAGGAGCCGGCCGTCCCAGCCGCAGAAGTCGCCGACCACGCTGACCCGCGCCGCGTTCGGCGCCCAGACCGTGAACGCGGTCCCGTCGCAGCCCTCGTGGCGCAGCGCGCGCGCGCCGAGCGCCTCCCACAGCCGCTCGTGGTTGCCCTCCGCGATCAGGTGCAGGTCGAGCGGCCCGAGCGTGGGAGTGAACGCGTAGGGGTCGACGCGCCCCCAGGTCTGGCCGTCGGGGAAGTGGAAGCACAGGCGCGGCCGCGCGTCCGCGGGTGTGTCCGCGGGCAGCGCGCCTTCGAACACGCCGTCGCCGAAGCCGGTGAGCTCGACGGGCGGCGCCGAATCGAGCAGCGCCTCGCAGCGCACGGCCTCGGGGTGGAAGGCGCGCAGGATGCGTCCGGACGCGACACCGCTTTGCGTCGCCGGGTGCACGCCCAGGTAGCGGTGCGGGTCGTGGTGCGTGCCGGAGCGCAGGAGCGCGCGCTCGTTCTGCTCGTGGCGCGCGTCGCTCATTTCGCTGCGCCGGCGCCGAGCCAGGTGAAGGAGTGCGCGGCCAGGCGCACGCGCCCGCGCCGCGGCTGGCCCGGTGTGTGACAGGCCGAGGAGAGCAGGGCGCGCCAACGCCCGCCCCCGGGCGCGGCGGGCAGCGTGAAGAACAGCCCGCGCCGGCCGGCGTTGGCGAGCAGGAGCGCGTCCTGGCCCGACTGCGCGCGCCCGGCCTCGTCGCGCGCGCCCGCCGCACTGCCCGCGACCAGCATGCCGACCGCGAGCCGCTTCGGATCCTGCCAGTCCGGGTCGGCGAAGGGCGCGCCGTCCGGGCGCAGCCAGACCACCTTCTTCGCGGCGGTGCCGTCGAAGAACGCGCGGCGCGCGAACACCGGGTTCGCGCGCCGCAGGGCGAAGGCGCGGCGCACGAAGTCGAGAAACGCCCGCCGCTCGTCGTCGAGCTGCCAGTCGAGCCAGGTGAGCGGGCCGTCCTGGCACCAGGCGTTGTTGTTGCCTCGCTGGCTGCGCGACAGCTCGTCGCCGTGCGAGAGCATCGGCACGCCCTGCGCGAAGGCGAGCGTGGCGACGAGGTTGCGCTTGGCGCGCGCGCGGGCGCGGCGCACCTGCGGATCGGCGCTCGGTCCTTCCGCGCCCCAGCCCGACGAGAAGTTCTCCGCCGCGCCGTCGCGGTCGTGCTCGCGGTTCGCGGCGTTGTGCTTGCGCGCATAGGAGACGAGGTCCTCGAGCGTGAAGCCGTCGTGGCAGGTGACGAAGTTCAGGCCCGCCTGCGGCGTGCGCCGGTCGTGCGCGAACACGTCGGCGGAGCCGGCCAGCCGCGTCGCCAGCTCGGGCAGGGTGCCCGGGTCGCCGCGCCAGAAACGGCGCGCGGCGTCGCGGAAGCGGTCGTTCCACTCCGTGAAGGGGCGCGGGAAGCGGCCCAGCGCGTAGCCGTCGGGGCGCGCGTCCCAGGGCTCGGCCACGAGCTTCACGCCCTGCAGCGTCGGGTCCTGCTGCACGATGCCGAAGAAGCGCGCGCGCGTGTCGAAGCCGTGCGGGTCGCGCCCGAGGACGCTCGCGAGATCGAAGCGGAAGCCGTCGACGTGCAGCTCCTGCACCCAGGCGCGCAGGCTGTCGACCACGAGCTGGAGCGTGCGCGGCTCGCGCACGTCCAGAGTGTTGCCGCAGCCGCTCCAATCCTCGTACTCCGCGCGGTTCGCGGGGTCGAGCCGGTAGTAGGTCGCGTTGTCGATGCCGCGCAGCGAGTAGGTCGGCCCGCGCGGATCGCCCTCGGCGGTGTGGTTGAACACCACGTCGACCAGCACCTCGAGGCCCGCGCGGTGCAGCGCCTGCACCATGCGGCGGAACTCGTCGATCTGCGCACCGAGGTCGCCGCTCGCGAAGCGCGCGTCCGGCGCGAAGTAGCCGAGCGGCGAGTAGCCCCAGTAGTTGGCCAGCCGGATCGACGCGGTGTGCGCGTCGGGCGCGGAGTGGTGCACGGGCAGGAGCGAGAGCGTGGTCACGCCGAGCTCGCGCAGGTGGCGCACCACGCTCTCGTGCGCGAGGCCGAGGTACGTCCCGCGCAGCGCCTCGGGCACGTCGGGGTGGAGCTTCGTCATGCCCTTCACGTGGCACTCGTAGACCACGGCGCGGCTCCACGGCACGCGCGGCGGCGCGTCGTCGCCCCAGTCGAAGGCGGGATCCGTGACCAGCCCGCGCGGCACGAAGGGCGCGCTGTCGAGCGCGCTCGCGCGCTCCGGGTGCGCCGGATCGTGGCCGAGCAGGGCGTCGTGCCAGCGCACTTCGCCGGCCAGCGCGCGCGCGTAGGGATCGATCACGAGCTTGCGCGGGTTGAAGCGGTGGCCGGCGCGCGGCTGCCACGGCCCGTGCACCCGGTAGCCGTACAGCGCGCCCGGCCCGACGCCCTTCAGGTAGCCGTGGAAGACGTCCTCGGTGTGGCCCGGCAGGCGGATGCGCTCGGCCTCGGCGGGAGCGTCGCGGCTCGCGAACAGGCACAGCTCGACGCTCTCCGCGTGCGCCGAGGCGAGCGCGAAGTTCGTGCCGTAGCCGTCCCAGGTGGCGCCGAGCGGTGTCGGTGCGCCGATGCTCGCGACGTGCTTCAAACCCGCGCTCGCGCCTCGCGCGCCACGCTCTCGAGCGCGGACTCCCAGAGCGCGGCCGGCCGGGCCCACGAGACGTCGAGCTCGAGCAGCGCGCGCACCAGCCGCTCGTGGCCGCGCGCGCGCACCAGCGCCGCCGCGCGCTCCGCGGCCGCGACCAGCTCCGCGGGGGAGAGCGGCGCGAACAGCACGCCGCTCTCGTCGTCCTCGATCGTGTCGGCGAGCCCGCCCACGCGGTGCGCGACGGGCAGGGCGCCGTAGCGCTGCGCGGTGAGCTGCACCAGCCCGCACGGCTCGAAGCGCGACGGGATCATCACCGCGTCGGCGCCCGCGTACACGCGCCGCGCGAGCGCCTCGTCCCAGCCGAGCGAGGCGCGCACGCGCCCGGGGAAGCGCGCCGCCGCGGCGCGCAGCGCGTCGGCGAGGCCGCGCTCGCCGTCGCCGAGCAGCGCCAGCGACGCGCCGGCCGCGACCAGCTCCGGCAGCGCGGCGATCAGCACGTCCCATCCCTTCTGGGGGCTGAGCCGGCCGATCGCGGCGAGAAAGCGGCCGGGGTCGGGCGCCTCGAGCCCGAGCTCGGCCAGCGCTGCCTCCCGGCAGCGCTCTTTCCCGGCCGGCGCCCGGCCGTGGAAGCGCTCGACCAGCGCGCCGTCGCAGCCGGGATCGAAGCGCTCCGTGTCGAGCCCGTTCGCGATCCCGAGCAGGCGCGCGCGCCGCAGCTGGTACACGCCCTCGAGCCCCTCGCCGAACTCCGGGGTCTGGATCTCGCGCGCGTAGCCCGGCGAGACCGCGACGATCCGGTCCGCGCAGACCAGCCCCGCCTTCAGGAGCGACAGCTCGCCGAAGAACTCGAGCCCGTCCGGCGCGAACAGCTCCGGGGGCAGGCCGGTCCAGGCCATCGCGCCGGCCGGCGCGCGGCCCTGGTACGCATTGTTGTGTACGACCTGGACCGCGCCTACGCCGCGCGTCGGGCCGCGGTCGAACAGCGTGCGCAGCGAGCAGAGCGCGAGCGCCGCGTGCCAGTCGTGCGCGACCAGCACGTCCGGGCGCTCCTCGTGCGCGAGCACGGCGGCCGCGCGCGCGAAGGTGCAGAAGCGCGGCGCGTCGTCCTCGAAGCCGTACAGCCCGGGCCGGTCGAAGAACGCGGGCAGGTCGAGCAGCCGCAGCTCGAGCTTGGGCGCGAGCGTGCCCGTGAGCCAGCGCCCGCGCAGCTCGCCGAACGGCCCCGCGAGCCGCACGGCCGGTCCCTGCGCGAGCGGCGGCGATGTGCGCCCTGCGAGCGCCGTCCGGTAGGCGGGCAGAAGCACGACGACCTCGTGGCCGCGCGCGGCGAGCGCGCGCGCGAGCCCGGCCACGGCGTCGCCGAGCCCGCCGCTCTGGGCGAGCGGCGCGAGCTCGGCGCTGGCGAAGAAGACGCGCACCCGCGCGCCTACACGTCGTACTCGTCGCGCTGACCGAAGTCCGCGCGCGAGACCACGACCACGCCGTTCTCGGAGACGGTGAAGCGCTGGCGGTCGGCTTCCAGGTCGTAGCCGATCACCTCGTCCCGCGGGATGCGCACGCCCTTGTCGACGATGCAGCGGCGCAGGCGGGCGCCGCGCCCGATGTCGACGAGCGGAAACAGGATGCTGTCCGAGACCTGGCAGTAGCTGTTGAGGCGCACGCGGTAGAAGCAGACCGTGCGCTCCATCAGTCCGCCGGAGACGATCGTGCCGGCGCCGACGATCGAGTCCACCGCGTGGCCGACGCGGCCCTCGTCCTCGTTCGCGAACACGAACTTCGCCGGACCCGACGGCGGCTGGTGGCCGCGCAGAGGCCACTGGTCGTTGTACAGGTTGAGGCGCGGCTCGACCGAGACCAGGTCGAGGTTCGCCTCGTAGTACGCGTCGATCGTGCCGACGTCGCGCCAGTAGCCGCGCGAGCCCTCGCTCTCGCCCGGGCAGAGCTGCGAGGCGAAGTCGTAGGCCAGCACGCGCATGCGCTTGTGCGCGCTGGTCAGCACGTCGCGGCCGAAGTCGTGGGTGGTGGTCTCGGCGCTCGCGTCGCGGCGCAGCTCCTCGAGCAGCGCGGGGGTGCGGAACGCGTAGTTCCCCATCGAGACCAGCGTCAGGTCCGGGCGGCCCGGCAGGCCCGGCGGATTCTCGGGCTTCTCCAGGAAGTCGACCACGAAGCCCGACGCGTCGACCTTCACGCAGCCGAAGGCGCGCGCCTCGCTGCGCGGCACGGGCAGGGTCGCGACCGTCAGGTCGGCTCCGGCGTCGCGGTGCGCGTCGAGCATCTTCGACACGTCCATCTTGTAGACGTGGTCGGAGCCGAAGATCACCACGTCGCGCGGGCGCAGCTCGCGCAACAGGTCGAGGTTCTGCCAGATCGCGTCCGCGGTGCCGCGGAACCAGATCGGCCCGATGTTCTGGCCCGCGGGCACCGGATCGATCGAGGCGTCGAGCACCCCGCCCAGCGACCAGGCGCGCGACAGGTGCCGGATCAGCGAGGTCGCGCGGTACTGCGTCAGCACCTTGATGTGCGCGAAGCCGCTGTTGACCAGGTTCGAGAGCACGAAGTCGACCAGCCGGTAGCGGCCGCCGAAGTAGACGGCCGGCTTGCTCCGCTCGTGCGTGAGGGGCGCGAGCCGGCGGCCTTCGCCGCCGGCGAGCACCAGGGCCACGCAGTCGCGAACCGGAGTCACCCCCGCATCGTAGCGTCTATCGTCGTGGGCTCACTGCTGCGAGGGGTGGACGTCGCGCGGATCCGCGGCGAAGCAGGTGTCGGATCCTTCCTGGCACATCACCACGATCGTGATGCGCTGGCCGCAGCCCTCGACCCCGACCGTGTACTCGCGGCGCGAGATGCCCATGACCCACGGACCCTGCACGGCGGGCTGGATGAAGTCGTCGGAGAGCAGGACCCCGGTCGCGCCCGGGCAACCGAGCTCGAAGCGGCCGCGCCGCAGCGCGGTTTCCATCGCCTCGGACTGACCCTCTTGCAGCATCTGCTGCGAGGTCTGGCAGCCCGAGCCGAGCGCGAGCAGGCCCGCTGCGAACGAGAGCGTGAGTGCCTTGTGCATGAGGTCCGATCTCCTTCTCGATTTCGTCGCCATCTAGCGGCGGCCGCCGCGGAACCCGCCACCGCCGAAGCCTCCACCGCGGAAGCCTCCGCCGTGGAATCCGCCGCCGCCTTCGCCGAAGCGGTCGCCGAAGCCGCCGCCTCCGCCGCCGCCGAAGTGGTTGCCCCAGCCGCCGCCGCCCGCGCTGCCGAGTCCGCCGCCACCGCCACCGCCCCAGCCGCCGCCGCCGAAGCCGCTCTCGGCCTGGCTGCGGCCCTGCGCCTCGCGATCGGCCCACGAGTTGTCGCCGCCCGCGTTCTGCCAGCCGTTCGCGCCCGCCTGCTGCCAGCCGCCCGAGCCGTTCTGCCGCATGACGTTGCCGTTCGGGCTCGCGTACATGTCGTTCAGGTTGTTGCCGCGATCGCCCGTGCCGGTGCTGTAGGTCTGGCCGGTCCGCGAGCTGGTGTACGAGCTCTCGCGGTCGACGTTCGGCGACTCGCCGGGACCGCCCGTGGTCGTCACGCTGTGGCTGTACGAGCTGCCGCCCGCGGTCGTGCCCGAGTCCGAGCGGTCCGTCTGGTAGCGGCCGTTGTCGTAGTTGTACGCGCCGCTCGCGCTGCGCGTGTTCGTGCCGCCCGCGGCGGTGTTGCGCGTGACGCTCGCGCCGGCCGACTGGGTGTTGGTGTCGTAGTCGTAGTTCCGGTAGCCGGAGTACGTGCCCGTGGTGCCGGTGCGTGCGTTCTCGAACGAGCCGGCGCCCTTCACGCCCACGTCCGAGCCCGTGTTGTACCACTCCTTGCCACCGGACCAGCTCGTCGCGCCGTAGTGGCCGTACACGTTCGCGCTCGCGGAGCCGCAGCACGGGTAGCCGCCGTAGTACCCGCCGTAGTAGTACGGCGCGCCCCACGCGCCGACGACGACCGGCGTCATCAAGCCGAGGCCGTAGCCGTAGCTGTAGCCGACGGCCGGGCTGTAGATCGGCTGCGCCGCGACGCCGTAGGTCTCGGGCGGCGCGTACCAGACGTTGCCGACCCACGGGTCGTAGTCGTAGCCGGTGCCGTAGACCACGGTGCCGTCCGGCGTCACGACCGTGCCGAGGTAGCCGGGCGTGTAGCCGACGTAGACCACCTCGGGGGTGGCGCCGTAGATCTGCACGTAGGTCACGTAGTGGATCGGGCAGCTCGGCGGGATCGTGTAGATCACCGCCGGCACCGCGCGCGCGACGAACCAGGGGCCGGTCGCGGACGTGGACGTGAACCACACCCCGGCGCGCAGCGCGTACCACTCGTTCGCGCTGACGCGGATCACGGGCGTCGGCGAGTTCGCGACGTAGGAGAGCTTCGTGCCCGAGATCGGCACGAGCTTCGGCGCGCCGTCGTAGGTCGCGGCGAAGGTCGGCGGATGGCTCAGCGGAATGGTGGCGGTCTGCGGGATCGTGTTCGAGATCGCGGCCTCGCGCGCCTGCGGCGTGCCCGCCACCGCGGCCAGCACCACGCCGGCCGGCGAGCCGGGCGGGATCGTCAGGAAGTCGGTCGGCAGGCTCGTGCTCGCGACGTACTTCCACGGTCCGGTGAGCGCGGAGGCGTTGTACCAGCGCCCGGAGATCAGCACGTAGTAGCTGCCGTTCGACTCGTCGACGATCACGTCCGAGGTCGTGTTCGTGCACCAGAGCAGCGAGGTCCCGGTCATCGGCGTGAGCTCGGGCTGGCCCTTGAACACGATCAACTCCGCGGGCACCTGGCTCACGAACACCGCCGGGACGCCGTTGCCGAGCGCCGGCGGCGGCTGCGCGTGGCCGCCGGTGAGCAGGTCGGTCTGGCCGTTCGAGGCGAGCGTCTGCGCCACGCCGTCGAGCCCGGGCGGCAGCGTGGCCGCCAGTCCCCACGGCCCGGCGATCGCCGGCGCCGAGAGCCAGCCGTCGTACAGGTGCAGGAACCAGGTCGCCCCGCCGGTCGCGCGGATGATCAGGGCGCGCGTGTTGAGCACGCGTTCGAACGGCTGGCCCGCGACCTTGCGCACGACCGGCGCGCCGTCGATCGGCACCAGGAACGAGGGCGCGTAGCTGACGATGATCTTCGGCACCGGGTTCCTCACCGCCACGCCGGCCGGCTTGGCGGCGTTCGACGCGGCGAGCGAGGTCTCGATGCGCGCGAGCGGAATCGTCTTCACGCCGGTCGGCAGGAGCGTCGAGAGCTCGGTCATGTAGCTCGCGCCGTTGTCGGGCAGGGTGGGGAAGTTCGAGCGCGTGAGCTTCTGGTCCTCGAGCGTCACGGTGCGCGACTCGCGGTCGACCTCGGTGCGCGCCTGGCCCCAGACCACGCCGTAGGTCTCCTGCGAGCTGCCCGGCGCGGTCGCCTTCACGGCGGCGCGGTAGGTGAGCAGGTTGCCCGTCCACGATTCGACCTGCGGCGAGTACACCGACAGCGTCGCTGCGCCGGTCTGGATCTGCCGCGGCCAGGGATCGGCGCTCGCGAGCGGCGGCGGTGGAGCGTTGCCGGCGTCGGTGGCGCCCGCGGGCAGCGCGGCCACGTCGCTCTCGAGCTGTGGATTGGGCGAGTTGCAACTCGCGAGCTGGAGCGAAGCGATCGCCACCAACACGCACGCCAAGCGTCCGAGCATCGAACCCCCTTCGGCGCGGCGCACGTTCGCCGCGGCCGCGATCATACACCCGGATCTCGCGCGTGCATGGCTGCGCAAGCGGCGGGCGGATCGGGGTAGACTTCGCCCGGGCCAGAGACCGACGAGCTGGAGCAAGACAGGAGCCGAGTCGTGCTGATCATCGCAGGGACGTTCCGCATCGATCCGACGCAGCGCGAGACGGCCGTGGCGGCCGCGCGCGAGATGATGACCGAGACGCTGAAGGAGAAGGGCTGCCACGCGTACGCCTTCAGCGCCGACTTCAGCGATGCCGCGCGCGTTCACCTGTTCGAGCGCTGGGAGTCACAGGCCGATCTCGAGGCGCACTTCAAGACGCCGCACATGGCGCGCTTCCAGGCCGCGATCGGCAAGCTCGGCGTGCGCGACTTCGAGGTGCAGAAGTACACGATCTCCGCGGTCGGCCCGGTTCGCTGACGCAGAGACGGCTGAAGGCCGGGTCGTGGCGGGCACGTTCTCCGCGCTGCGGCTGCGCGACTTCCGCGTGCTGTGGACGAGCGCCGTGCTCTCGTTCCTCGCCTTCTTCATGTCCACGACCGTGCAGAGCGTCGTCGCGTTCGACCTGACCGGAACCAATCGCGCGGTCGGCTCGGTGGTGGCGGCGCAGGGCCTCGCGATGCTCGTGCTCGGGCCGCTCGGCGGCGCGCTCGCCGACCGCGTGCGCAAGCGCCGCCTGATCGCGGCGGCGCAGATGGTGACCGCGGTCGTGTTCCTGCTGCTCGCGCTCGCGCTGGCCACTGGCACCATCCGCGTCGAGTTCCTCGCGCTCGGGTCGCTCGTGATGGGCTCGACCTTCGCGTTCATCGGCCCGGCGCGGCAGGCGCTCACGGTCGACCTCGTGCCGGCGCAGGGCCGCGGCAACGCGCTCGCGCTGACCCAGGTGGGGCACAGCGCGTCGCGCGTGCTCGGGCCGACGCTCGCCGGCCTGTTCCTGGGCTGGAGCCTCGCGGGTGCGACCGGCGGCTACCTCGCGATGGCCGGGCTGTACACGGCCTCGGTCGCGCAGCTCGCCCTGCTGCCGCGCTCGGTGGTGCGCGAGGGCGCGCGCGACGCGCGCCTGCTGGCGGACATCGGCGCGGGCCTGCGCTACGTGCGCGCGCACCGGCGCTTGCGGCTGATGCTCGCGTTCTTCGTGTCGGTGATCATGCTCGGCTACCCGTACGTGACGGTGGTGCCGGGCCTGCTCGAGCACGCGCTCGGCCGCGACGCGCACGCCGTGGGTACGCTGTTCGGTGTCTCCGCGGCGGGCGCGCTGGCCGCGTCGCTCGCGGTGGCGCGCTACGCGGACTCGCGGCACGCGCTGGCCATCTACACGGCGATGGGCGTGCTGTTCGGGGCGTCGCTGGTCGCCGTGGCGCTCGCGCCGAGCTATCTCGCGGCGCTGATCGCGATGGTCGGCGTGGGCGCGGGCAGCGGCGGCTTCCAGTCGCTCAACGCCGCGGTGATCGTGCGCGAGACGGAGCCGGCCTACTTCGGGCGCGTATCGTCGCTCTCGACGCTCGCGTTCGCGGGCTTCGGCCTGATGGGCCTGCCGGTCGGCGTGCTCGCGGACGCGATCGGCGAGCGCCTCGCGCTCGCGGCCATGGGCATCGCCGTGTGCACGGTCGCGCTCGCGCTGTCCGCGCGCCTGCGTGCGACGACACCGGCGGGCGCGCCCCAGCCTCAGTAGCCCTTCGCGCGCTTGCCCAGCTTGCCGAGGTGGCCGAGGCCCTTGCCGCTGCCGTGGTGGTGCGAGCCGCCCTTCACGCCGCCCTTGTAGTGACCGCCGTGCCAGCCGCCCTTGCCGCCGCC
>Ga0187893_10010796_pt1 | contig 13454 bp, 13 predicted proteins | sample MA1701074metaG_FD_139574 | JGI IMG/M metagenome (GOLD analysis project Ga0187893, IMG submission 139574) | White microbial mat communities from a basaltic lava cave in the Kipuka Kanohina Cave System on the Island of Hawaii, USA - MA170107-4 metaG ...
CGGTCTTCCGCGTGGTCCCACACACGTGCGTGAACCCGAGAAAGTCAAACGTTTCCGGCTTACTCTCGCCCCGCCGCTTCCGTTGCTCGACTGCGTGGCGCCCGAATTTAATCAGGCGCGTTTTGGCTGGGTGGAGTTCCAACCCAAACTGCCGCAGGCGGTCCCTCCAGTCTTGGAGGAACCGTTCCGCGTCCGTCCGATGCTCGAATCCGAGGACCGCATCATCGGCGTATCGAACGACAATCATGTCGCCGGTCGCCGAGCGACGCCGCCCCCGCCGAACCCAGAGGTCGAACACGTAGTGGAGATACACGTTCGCGAGCAATGGCGAAGCCACGGCCCCTTGCGGCGTCCCTACTTCGGTCGGCGCCCAGGTCCCGTTCTCCGAGACTCCCGCCCTCAGCCATTTCTGAATGAGGCGGTGAATCCGTCGGTCGGCGATCCGGTGCTGAACAAACTTCATCATCCATCCGTGATCGATTGCCCCGAAGAAATCGCGGATGTCTGCGTCCAGCACCCAGTTCACGCGCTTGCGCATTATGCCGACCCACAGCGCGTCCAACGCATCATGCTGGCTGCGTTTGGGGCGGAACCCGTACGAGAACCCCAGGAAGTCCTCTTCGTAAATCGCGTTGAGGACCGTCACGACCGCATGCTGGACGATTTTGTCCTCCAGGGCGTCAGCTCGCCTTCTTCGGCTTGAACGCGGCCTCGACCTGCTTCTTGATGCTCTTGTAGTTCTTCGACAGCAGCTTCTCCTCGTCCTTGGTGAGGATGCGGAACGGCACGCGGACGAGACTCTTCTCGAACTTGAAGTTCAGCCAGTGCTGTCCGTAGGCGACCCCACCCGGCACGTTGAAGTACAGCCGGCCGGCGCATCCGCGTGTGTGTTGCTGAGCTCGACCTGGTCGTAGGCCATCGCCAGCGAGCTCAGCTCGGCGAAGAACCCGAGCCGGCACGGCTGGCTCGCGCTCGGAGGGAAGTAGTTGATCGAGTCGCGCTGGACCCGCTCCCGGTTCTCCGGCGCCCGCAGGTCCGCCTTCCGGTACTCCGACTCGGTCGCCAGGGGAATGGTCTTGCCGTCCGGCGTCGTGATCGATATGTCGTCGCGCTTCAACGTGGAGTTCGTCACGCCGTCGCGGACCGTCGTGCCGACCTCGAGGAGCATCCACTCTTCGCCGATGGACAGGTTGGCGAGCTTGTAGCCGAGGATGACATAGCCCTCGTTGTTGTACGCGGCGCAGACATACGTCCCCTCCAGCGTCATGATCTGCGGCACCCCCGCGTCGGGGATCTTCACCTGCGGCTGCTGTGTCCATCGATCACCCGCGACGAGAACCCCGGCGGTTGCCAATACGATCAGAGCCCCCGGCAGTAACCTGATCGCTCTCATAAGACCTCCGAGTCACTGCAGCGGCGTCTACCCGATCGGCGACGGAGAGGCCCCAGGCGTTCGTCGCCGTCGCTCTGCATTCGACCCCAGATGAACGCAGATCGTATCTGCGTCCATCTGCGTAAGTCTACGGCTAATCCGCGGCTTAGAAGCGAAAGATCACTCCACCATTGAACGCGAACTGATTCGCATATTGCGCGTCGCCGACGACGTAGCAGCCCCAGAAGGGATCGCACCACTAGCCGACCGCGTCCGACTTGATGTAGGTCGGCGTCCACTGGACGCCCGCGCGTACACCAATCCCGCGCGATGGAACGAACTTGACGCCCGCGCCCCAGGTCGTGGAGAACTGCGTCTCGCCGCCCGTCTCGCCTGCCCACTTCGGCGTTCTCGGTCGCGAGCACGCCGATGCCGAATCCCCAGGAAAATGAGTCCGCGACATCTATCTCGTCGTAGATGTTGCCGTCACCGGCGAGGACCGCCTGGCCCGTCACGCCGTCAGAGAAGGTCCACCCGATGATGCCGCTGAGCTCGACTCGCGGCTGCGCGAACGCCGGCGCCGCCGCCGCCAGGACGATCAACGCGACCTGGCACACGACTTTTCGAAACCTGACTTACTCCACTGCCCAGATGATGGACGGCTTGCACCCTCCGGCGGCTGGCTCCGGGCGTGCACCAGCTAACCGAGCGTAGATGTCAGGGCAGGCGAGGTCTATTGGACCTTGGTCCATGTACCAAAGATCAGGGTGCGGCTCTCCTTCAAAAACGAAACACGAACCCCACCACAGGGCCCTGCATCAACACGTCGTACGCGAACCGCTCGATGCCGTCGCACGACTCGTAGTCGATATCCAGCCATCGGTATCCGAACGTGATGGCGGCGCGGTCGGTCAGGTTCACGCCGAGAGTAGGAAAGCCGCGCCGGAAGCGCTGGTCGATTCTTCGGGACGTTCTGGGCTGGACCAACTAGACCGGGGCTTCGCCCCGGACCCCGGCTCGGTCCCGCCTCCGCCAAGGCTTCGGCGAGGCTCGTCGTAGCTCGAAGAGCAAAGGCGGCGCTCGCGGGGGCCCCATGCCCCGCGCCGCTCCCTCGCGGGCGCGCTGTGCGCGCCGCCGTTATGCGGCACCGAGGGTAGAATTCTCTTAAGACGCCGCATAACGGTCTAACCGGATCTGTCCGCTACCGGGAGCTCGAGCGCCCGGCCATTCAGCCGTCGCGTTGTCGTAGAATCGATCCATGACACGCATCGCGTTCCGCCTGGTTCCGACCGCTCTCGCTCTCGTGTGCGCAGCCGGCGGCCTCGAGGCTCAGCCGCAGAGTAAGCAGAAGCCGGCGTCCGTCGAGGCGACGGTCTACCTCTCTCCCACCTGCGGCTGCTGCGGGAAATGGGCCGACCACATGAAGGCCGCCGGCTTCGCGGTGACGCGCGAGGTCACCGCCCAACTGGATTCGGTTCCCGCCCGGCGGCGCGTGCCGCTGACGCTGCGCTCTTGCCACACGGCGGTCGTCGGCAATTACCTCATCGAGGGACACGTTCCCATCGACCTCGTCCAGAAGCTGCGGAAGGAACGGCCGAAGATCGCCGGCATCGCGGTGCCCGGGATGCCTGCCGGCTCGCCGGGGATGGAAAGCCCCTATCCCGTGCCGTACTCGATCGTCGCGTTCCGCGCCGACGGCACGACGTACGAGTTCGGACGGCGGTAGCGGATTCGCTGTCTACTCCAGAAAACGTTCTTGCCAGCCGGGAGGGGGGAGGTCGCAGACCTCTTTCTTTCCAAACCACCGATACCGCCGCGCCGCGAACCAGTTGTAGAAGGCGTCGCGCAGCGGCCGAGGGATGATCCGGAGCGCAGCCGCGAGCTTCCATGGAAACGGAAGCCGCCCCGCGATGCGCAGCGCCGCCTCCGATCGCTCGTAGCAGCGCCCTTCGTCGATGAGAACGAGGCTGTCGAGCGTGCCGGGCGCGTGGCCGCAGGCCGTGAGCAGGCGCGCCGCGGTGAATGATTGAAGAGAGGCGAACCGAAAGAGGCCTTTTCGATCCCTCGGGAGAATGAAACGGACCGAGCCGCTGCACACATTGCAGACGCCGTCATACAGGACGAGGGCGTGGCGGCCCTCGTCCCTCGGGGCTCGGGTCTCGGGCGTGCCTCGTGCCTCGGGCCTCGGAGGGAGCTCGTGCCACGGACTTGGCTGGTTCACGTGTTCCGATCGACGCTCGCGAGCTGATCGTCGACCGCCGCGAGCGCCCGTTCGAGCATGGTGCGGTGCGCGCCGATGGTGGCGCGCTCGAGGTCCTGAAGCACCCGCGCGCGGGTCATTTCCAGCGTGCGCCGGCGATCCTGGCGCTGCGCCTCTTCGGCGCTGTAGGGCCGCCACGCGCCGCCGGCCCGCGCCTTTTCTTCCTGCTGCGCCTCGACCGCCTTGCTCTCCCAGCCTCGCGCCATGAAACGATCCTACTCCAGACGCCTGATGGTTGACCGGATCGCCGCGGTCGCGTGACGTCCCGCGCGGGAGCGTTCGACGCGACGTTCTACTCGGGCGGCCGGGCTCGTGGACGGGACGCAGGCCTTCGACCGGAGCCTGGGTGAGGTCGGGCCAGCGCGGCCAGCGTCTGGACCATCGTCATTCGGGCCTGGCCGCCGATCTTCATCGCCGCGTCGGTGCCCGGGATAACGATGGCGCCGGCGCTCGACGAGCTGGCGGAGCTCGGCGAGCATGGTCTGGACGCTCGGTGCCGTCTGCGGGGCTGGCTGGGGCGGCGATTGTGCGTGGAGCGGCGCCGAGGCGAGAGTTGCGATGAACACACCCAGAGTCAATCGTCGTGTGCGCATGGTGGACCTCTCGAACCGGCGCCGCGCCGGAAAAGGCTGAGAGCTTACTTCGGCGGATCCGCCTTCAGAAGCTGGGCCGTACGAACGAGATGGCAAGTCGAGTTGTCCTGTTCATCGTCTCAGCTCCCAACATGAAGGCCATTCTCACGCGAACGCCTGCCTCGCCGCCGCCAGCTCTTTCGCCTGCTGCTTCCCCACGTTCGGATACTGCAGATCGAGGGAGTCGAGCGCATCGATGACCGCGGCGGCGACGACCATGCGCGTGAACCACTTGTTGTCCGCGGGGACGACGTACCACGGCGCGTAATCGGTCGCGGTGTGCCGAATCATATCCTCGTACGCGTCCATGTAGGCGCGCCAGTGATTGCGCTCCGCCGCGTCGTTGGCGGAGAACTTCCAGTTCCGGCTCTTGTCGTCGAGCCTGTCGAGGAACCGCTTCCGCTGTTCCTGCTTGGAGACGTGCAGGAAGAATTTCCGAATGAGGACGCCGTTGCGATCCAGGTACCGCTCGATGTTGCGGATGTCCTCGAAGCGTTCCCGCCAGATGTCCTTCGTCACCAGACCGGACGGGATCTTCTGTTTCGCCAGCAGCTCCGGGTGCACGCGGACGACGAGCGCCTCCTCGTAGTAGCTGCGGTTGAAGATGCCGATCCGGCCGCGCTCTGGGAGGCAGCGCAGGCAGCGCCAGAGATAGTCGTGGTCCAGGTCTTCGCTCGTGGGCCCCTTGAACGAGAAGACCTGGCAGCCCTGCGGATTCACGCCGGACATGACGTGCTTGATCGCGCCGTCCTTCCCGGCGGCGTCCATGGCCTGGAAGATGAGCAGCACCGCCCATCGATCCTGCGCGTAGAGCCTGTCCTGCAGCTCCGCGAGCGCCTGCACGCCCAGAACGAGCGCCTCCTTCGCGCGCCCCTTGTCCTTCTTGCTGAACTGCAGGGTATCGTCCGGATCGATCTTCTTCAGCCGGAACTTGTCTCCGTCGGTCACGCGAAACGGCTTCGCGAGCCCTTGCGCCCTCTTGATAAGCGTCTTCGTCTTCACCGTTTCCTCACAGGCATGTCGGGCAGCCGCTCGAATCCGACCAGCTTCCATCCGCCGCCTTGGCGCACGAAGTACGCAACGACCGGCTGCTTCCACGTTGGAAAACCCGGGTGATCGGCAGCCAGATCGACCCGGACGTACGAGCCGGCCGCGGTTGGCAATCCCGGGGGCGCCGGCAGCCGCTGGCCCTCCGAGCCGGTCGTCTCGCCGATCGGCTGCGACTCACCGGTGGCGTTGTCGAACGTGTACCAACTGGCCGTGTACCCGCGCGGCGGGTCTGCAAACCTGTGCGTCCGGGCTGCATTGCCGAAGCTGAGCCCCGCGGCGTCGAGCGCGGGATCGACCATAGGATTGATCCTCGTCAGATACGCCTGTCCGATCTTGTCGCGCCGCTTGATGAGGACCTGCGCGAGATACTCCGCCGCCTTCGGATCGCTGAACTCGCCCGCGCTGACGGCGGTCCGAATGAGCTCGTCGCTGAAGGCCATCACCTTCCGCGCCGCCCAGAACCCGTCGTCGTCGCGCATCTCCATATATGCGGCCGTCGGCACGCGGGGCTTCCACGTCAGCGGATCGAAGCTGTCCCCCTCGAACCGGCCGATCGACCGGTACTCCTCGTAATCCGCCGTCTGCCACGGGCTCAGCGCGAAGCCCAGCGTGAGCATCCGCTTCCTGCTCGGACCACCCTCGTAGAGATACTCCCATCCCTCGTCCCAGTCGTGAGGACCGTTGGCCCCCATCCCGAACATGGATGCCGACCGCCAGGCCGAGCAGACCCGCGAAAAGCAGCCACCACCGGGAAACAGGCGCTCCGCCCGCGATCGCCGCGTACAGCGCCACGGCGCCATCAGCGATGGCGTACAAGCCATACAGCGTCACCAGGGCGATGAGCGTCAGCCCGGGCCACACGAACGCCAGAATGCCGAACAGGATGGCGAAGATTCCGCGCAGCAGAAGCAGCCACCAGCTCTTGCCGAACGCGTGCGACGCCATAAGGGCTCCTCTATTTCTTCTCTACTTTGACGTTAGTGAGACGCACCGGCTCGCTGGAGTAGTTCTCGAGCTCCACGGTGTTGTGCTTCTTGTTGAAGGAGATCTTCGTCGCGACCGACATCTTGCCTTCGCCCCTGCCGTCCTTGCCGACGCGGATCTCGATCAACGTGAAGGGATAGTCGATGGTGCGCGGCTGATTGCGCGCCTCGGCAAAGCCGATCCGCCGGTCGGTCATGATGACGTAGCGGTCGCCGCCATCTTCCCCTGGAAAGTGCCGCGCGAAGCGCAGGTCGTACCCGAGGGTGTTCGGGAACCGGATACGGCCAACGGGCTTGGTGTCCTGCACCGCGTCGAGAAGCTTGTCGGGCCCCTTCTCGAAGAACGTCGTCATGAGCCCCTGCCGCTCGGCGTCAGTCGACCAACGGGTGATCGTGATGTCCACGATGGCATTGGCGCCTGTGCCGATGTTGCTCATGTTCACGGCCCAGGAGGTGATGCGGATCGGCAACGTGGGGAGCTGCACGGCGACGCTCCCCGCCAGGAGAGCGACGCACGCGACGAGGGTGCACAGGAATCTGGCCAGCACGGTAACCTCCACTCTCAGTTTGAATTCTAGTCCCGTCCGACTAGAATGTTGCGCCAATCATGACTCAGTCGCATCGCTCTCTGATCGCCGCCGCAGCCTTGCTCGCATTGTGCCTGTCCCCGCCGGCGGCCGCCCAGGACACCAGGGAAGCGGAGATCGCCGCGAAGCAGGCGGAAAAGGCCAAGGGCCTGAAGGTCTATGTTCCATCGACGGCCGAGCGCATCATCACGAACTTGGAGCGCGAGGCGATCGTCAGTCCGAGCGGACCGTTTCCGTACCTCGATAGCCCATACCGGGGCGGCGGCTTCACGCTCGGTGCCGGCTACCGCCAGTTCTTTGGAGATGCCTCGTCCTGGGACATCAAGGGAGCGTACTCCCTGAAGGCTTACAAGCTCATTGAAACCGGGACGTACACGCCTCTGGGAGCCCACGGGCGCATGGGCTTTCGCGTCGGCTGGATCGACGCGCCGCAGGTGGCCTACTACGGCCTCGGTATCAATACCATTCCCGAGGCGCGCGCGAACTTCCGGCTGAAGGAAACCTACGCCGAAGGCATACTCGCATTCCGGCCGCGGCGCTGGATTGTCGTTGACGGTGCACTGGCGTACGAGGACTACACGACCGTGGAAGGCCGTGGCTCGGCACCCTCCATCGAAACGATCTACACACCGTTCACTGCGCCCGGCCTGGGCGCCAGCCCCGCGTATCTGCACGCCCAGGGAACCCTGGGAATCGACTGGCGCAGCGCCTCGCCCTCGTACGCGCGCAGCGGCGGGTTCTACGGCGTGACGCTGCACGACTACGCCGACCAGGACGACGTGTTCAGCTTCCGCCGGCTCGACGCCGACGTGGTTCAGCACGTTCCCATTTTTCGCGATACGTGGGTGCTGTCGTTCCACGCACGAATGGAGAGCACGCTCGACGACGACGACGTGGTGCCGTATTTCCTGCTGCCGTCGCTCGGAAGCGGGAGAACGCTGCGCGCCTACCCGAGCTGGCGCTTTCGTGACCGGCACAGCGCGCTCGGCCAGGCGGAGTTCCGCTGGATTCCCAACCGGCTCGGGATGGACTGGGCGCTCTTCTACGACGTCGGCACCGTGGCGAGCCGTCGCGAGGACCTCGTCGACTTCGACGACATCCAGAAAGACTGGGGCATTGGCGTCCGGTTTCATCTCCCGGCGTACACGTTCCTGAGGCTCGAAGCGGCCCGGGGTTCGGAAGGCTGGAAATTCGTCTTCGCCTCCAGTGCGGTCTTCTAAACATGCGCAGACAGACTCTCGCTCTCGTGATGATCGCCGCCGGTCTCGCGGCGGCCCCCTGGACCATCGTCGGTGGCGCCTCGCAGCGCTTTTACAAGGACGACCCCATTGCCCGCGAGCCGGAAACGCAGGATGCGTCGAAGGTCGAGGCCTGGGACATCAATCTGTCCTCCGACCTGCTGCTCAACCTGTTCACGAAGCCCGGCGATCTCACGCCGAACGTGCGGGCGCAGAACATCAACACGATCGACGAAGTGCCGGACTCGAGCTGGTTCACCAATCGCATCTACGCGAAGCCGGTCTCGATCGAAGAGCTGAAGCGCGGCCCGAACACGATCGACGGCCCCGCGCCGGGACGCTGGACCGTGATCCGGCCCAAGACGGCGGGCGCCGCCCCGGGCTTCATCGTTCGCGATGAGAAGGGCGACGTCTGGTTCCTCTCGTTCGACGGCAAGGACCACCCGCGCGCGGCGACGGCGGCCATCGCCGTGGCGTGTCGCATCTTCTGGGCGCTCGGCTACTACCAGGTCGAGAGCTACATCACCAGCATCGACCCCAAGAACCTCGGGGTCGCGGAGACCGCACGCATCAGGACGCCGTCGGGCCGGGTGCGGCAGATGCAGATGAAAGACGTCCGCGCCGTCCTCAAGCGCTCGGAGAGGAATTCCGACGGAACGTATCGGGTGATGGCGGGGCGCGCGCTGCCCGGACGCGTGGTCGGCGGGTTCCGCTTCGACGGCACCCGTCCGGACGACCCGAACGACGTCGTCCCGCACGAGCACCGGCGCGAGCTGCGGGCGCTCCAGGTCTTCGGCGGCTGGACCAACCTGACCGACATGAAGGCCGGGAACACCCTCGACAGCGTCATCACCGAAGGTGGCCGCAGCTTCGTCCGGCACTATCTCCAGGACGTCGGGTCTTCCTTCGGGACCGGCGCGCTCGAGAAAAAAGATCCGGACGACGGCTACGAGCACCTGTACGAAGGGGCCCCGCTCGTGAAGCGCATGTTCACGCTCGGGTTCTACATCCAGCCGTGGCAGTACATGTCGTATCCGAAGGCGCCGGAAGTCGGCCGCTTCGAGGGGGACCACTTCGAACCGGAGGAGTGGAAGGCGCGGGTCCCCGCGGCCGCCGTCACCGACGCGCGGGACGACGATACGTTCTGGGCGGCGCTGCGCGTGATGGCCTTCACCGACGAAATGATTCGCGCGGCCGTGCACGAAGGCCAGTTCGGCGATCCGAACTCGGAAAAGGTTCTCGGCGACGCGCTGATCAAGCGGCGCGACAAGATCGGTCAGGTGTACCTGACCAAGATCAATCCCACGCACAAGTTCGCGCTCGCGGGCGACGGCGCGCTGTCGTTCGAGAATGCCGCGGTCCGCGCCGGCTTCGCCAAGCCGCCCGCGAGCGGCTACAAGGCGGCGTGGTCCCGCTTCGACAACGCGACGGGCCAGACGACCGCCATCGGCGAGACCGCCGCGCCGAACGAGCGGATCCCGGCCCCCTCCGGGCTGCCGTCAGGGGATGGAACGTTCGTGAAGATCTCCGTCAGCGGCGTCGATCCAGGCTATCCGTCGTGGGCCCGGCCGGTAGACGTGTACTTCCGGCGCGCAGGTGGCGGGTGGAGGCTGGTCGGCCTCGACCGGATGCCGCACATGAACCCGGCGCCGATGAGCGTGAAGAAACGCTGATCCAGGTCGACGTGCGTCGATGCGTCACGTCTTCACGAGGCGGAAGCCGACGTGGGATGACCCCGTGTCCGGGGGCGTCCCGCGGCGCGCGCTCGGACGGTAGCTCTCGCAGTAGGTAATGTGACAAAGGAAAGAGCCGCCCTTGATCACGCGGCGCACCGAGTACGGGTCCGCCGGATCGTAGGTTGACGTCGGCCCCTGCGGATTGTCGCAGAGCGCTTCGTTCCCCGCGCGGCGCGAGAACTCGTCGGCGCGATAGAAATCGGACGTCCACTGCCAGACGTTTCCACCCATGTCCACGAGACCGTACCCGTTCGCCGGAAACGTGCCGACGGGAGAGGTCGCGGCGTATCCGTCGTCCTTGGTCTGATGGTGCGGAAAATCCCCGTGGAAGATATTGGCCATGTGACGCCCGTCGGGCTCGGCCTCGTCTCCCCAGGCGTATCGCTTCCCTTCCAGACCGCCGCGCGCGGCGAACTCCCACTCCGCTTCGGTCGGCAGCCGCTTCCCCGCCCACTTCGCATACGCCATCGCGTCGTCCCACGACACCTGGACGACGGGGTGGCGATCCCTTCCCTCGATGTTGCTGCCCGGCCCTTCGGGATGACGCCAGCTCGCGCCCGGCTGCCACCGCCACCATCGGGTGAGATCGGTGAGCGGGACAGCGTGTGAAGGGGGTGAAAAGACGAGCGACCCGGGCACCAGTGTGCTGTCGTCGGGCTTCGGCGTACCCGGTGCGACCGATTTCCTGATCTCCTCCCAGTCGGGTTTCTTCTCGGCGGTCGTCACATAGCGGGTGGCTTCGACGAAGGCGCGGAACTCCAGGTTCGTGACCGGATGCTCGTCCATCCAGAAGCCGGCGACGCGGACCTGGTGTGACGGCCGCTCGTTCACCTGGCTCCTCGCGTCGTCGCTGCCCATGGCGAACTCGCCGCCAGGGATCCATTTCATGCCGGGCGGGGCCGTGGATCGATCGATGGGCGCGGCCGACCCGGCGCGCTCGTCGCCGCTGAACAGGCGGCTTGCGGCATAAACACTTGCCAGGACGATCACCGCGGCGAGTCCTGCGAGAGCCAGAGGAAAACGGCTTCGGTTCACCACCGGTGACGGGGCGACAGGGTGTCGCGGTCTGGCCTTCATGCGTAAACAGGATAATAGCCAACCCCGCCCGTTCCATCGCATTGGACCAAGGGTGTATGGCGCCGGTGCCCGGCATGGCAGATGATTGCGCGGCGCCCGGCTGCAGCCGGGCCCGCAGGAGGCTCACGTGGTCCGACGTTACTCGCCTGCGCTCCGCGCACTCGTCATCGCGCTCCCGCTCCTGGGCGCCTCACTCGACGCACAAGCGCCTGGAACCGACCCGCTGCCCTCGTGGAACGCGAGCGCGTCGAAGAAGGCCATCACCGACTTCGTAGGACGAGTGACGAAGCAGGGCGGACCGGACTTCGTGCCCGTGGCCGAGCGCATCGCCGTCTTCGACAACGACGGGACGCTCTGGTCCGAGCAGCCGATGTACGTTCAGTTGTTTTTCGCGTTCGATCGCGTGAGGGCGCTGGCGCCCAAGCATCCTGAGTGGAAGGACACGCAGCCGTTCAAAGGCGTGATCGAAGGAGACTCGAAGGCGGTCGCCGCGTCGGGTGAAAAGGGCCTGCTTCAGATCATCGCGGCGTCGCATCTCAACAACACCGCCGAAGAGTTCGACGGGATCGTTCGCGCGTGGATTGGATCGGCGCGGCATCCGACGACGAAGAAGCTTTTCACAGAAATGGTCTATCAGCCGATGCTGGAGGTGCTCGCGTACCTGCGCGCCAACGGCTTCAAGACCTACATCGTGTCGGGAGGTGGCGTCGAGTTCATCCGTCCTTGGGCCGAGCGCACCTACGGCATCCCGCCGGAGCAGGTCGTCGGGAGCCGCGCCAAGATGAAGTACGAGGTGCGCGACGGCACGCCTGTCCTGGCGCGGCTCGCCGAGGTGGATCACATCGACGACGGGCCGGGGGAGCCAATCGGCATCCAGCAGGTGATCGGACGCCGGCCGATCATGGCGTTCGGCAACTCGGATGGCGACTTCCAGATGCTCGAGTGGACGACGAGCGGGAAGGGTCCGCGCTTCGCTCTCATCGTCCATCACACCCGACGACAAGCGCGAGTGGGCCTACGACCGCGGGTCGCACATCGGCAAGCTCGAACGCGGGCTGGACGAGGCTTCCAAACGCGGATGGGTCGTCATGGACATGAAGCAGGACTGGAAGGTCATTCATCCGTCCGAGAAGGAATTGGTATTAGCCGAGCCTATGACCATCGTGCGCGCAGCTCTTGCGATGATCATCTTGTACGAGCTGCGCTTCGGACTCGAGAACGGCCCGGCCACTCTGGATGACCTGATCGCCGATCTGGCCCCGGTTCGCGTCGACCCGGTCTTCATCAACGCGCAAGTGGGCGTCACGTTCAAGTTCTGAGTCCCGCACGCACGGCGACCGCGCCGACGACAGCAGCAGCAGTAGACGCGCCGAGAATCCCGACCTTGGCCGAGGCGAGCAGGCCGGTCCCGTCGAACGCCAGCGTCGCGATGAAGAGCGACATGGTGAATCCAATGCCGCCGAGCCAGGCGCATCCGTGCAGGGCGGTCCAGTTTACGCCGTTTGGAAGCGCCGCCAGTCGCGACTTGACCGCCAGGAACGCTGCGGCGGTGATCCCGAGCGGCTTTCCCAGCGCGAGTCCCAGGGCGACCGCCAGCGTCACGCGATCGACGGACAAGCCGCTCAGCGTGACCCCGGCATTCAAGAAGGCGAAGAGCGGCATCACCACGAACGCCGACAACCCGTGCAGCGAGTGCTCGAGTCGCAGCAGAGGCGCCGTGACCTGCTCGCTGGCGCGCTCGAGTCCAAAGATCGCTTCCTGCTGCCCCTTGCTGGTCAGCACCGCGAGGTCGCCCGTTTCGGTGCGATCGAATTCGTCGAGCAGACTGCGGGCTCTCGCCGAGTACTCGGCCGCGTTGATCCGCGTGTGGACTGGAATCGTCAGCGCGAGCAGGATGCCGGCGACGGTGGCGTGCACACCGGACTCGTGGACGAAAAACCAGAGCCCGAGGCCGACGACGAGGTATGGAGTCAACCAACGGACGTGGAAGCGGTTCAGGGCCATCAATACCAACAGGCACAGCCCGGCCATCTCTATGGCATGCCATGAGATGTCGATGGTGTAAAAGAACGCGATCACCAGCACCGCTCCGATGTCGTCGACGATTGCCAGGGCCGCCAGGAACACCTTGAGGCCAATCGGCGCCCCGGGCGCGACCATCGCGAGGACTCCGAGCGCAAAGGCGATGTCGGTGGCCATCGGGATGGCCCACCCGCGAGCCGCAGTTCCTCCCCCACCCGCCAGACCGTAGATCACCGCCGGCACGACCATCCCGCCGATCGCCGCGGCAACGGGCAGTGTCGCCTGGCGTGGGGAGGACAGCTCCCCGACCAGCGCCGCCCGCTTGATTTCGAGCCCGACCAGCAGGAAGAAGATCGCCATCAGGCCGTCATTGATCCATTGATGCAGCGTGAGCGACAGAGTGTGTGCACCGGCGCCGAGTGTGATGTTCGTCTCCCAGAAACCGTGATAGCGATCCGACCAACCAGAATTGGCGGCGGCCAGCGCGGCGCCCGCGC
>Ga0187893_10010797_pt1 | contig 13454 bp, 15 predicted proteins | sample MA1701074metaG_FD_139574 | JGI IMG/M metagenome (GOLD analysis project Ga0187893, IMG submission 139574) | White microbial mat communities from a basaltic lava cave in the Kipuka Kanohina Cave System on the Island of Hawaii, USA - MA170107-4 metaG ...
AAGGAATTGCTCCGCAATTGCCTTGAAGTTCTTATCACCGCCACAGGCAAAGTTGATCTTCTTACCATCTTGGAAATGGTGGAGACTTTGCCGCAGTCATTAGCGGATGTGCGGATGCCCGAAGGACTGCGCGCTCTTGAGCTTTTGGAGGAAGCCGAGCGGATAGCGCCGGAGCGAGCGCAAGACCTGGCTCTCGCCCGAAGTTATTTTACGAAGGCTTGGCCGCGCTTGGCTGACCGCACGCGAAGCTCGATTGCTCAAACGCTTTCCGTTTTACTGGATTCTTTCGTGCGGTATCCCATCCGCGAATTGCTTTCCAGTCAGACGACCTGCACCCCGGACGACGTGTTAGCGGGCAAGATCGTTATTGTGGATGTGCCGGTGAAGGAGTTTGACCACATCGGCAAAATTGTGGGCGTCATCTGGAAATACTGCCTTCAGCGAGCGATTGAGCGCCGTGTGTCAACAGGAGGATATAACGCCGACGCTCTGCGGCCTGTTTTCATCGCGGTGGACGAGGCGCAGTTTTGGGCAACCAAGTGGGATGCCCAGTTTCAACAGACAGCGCGAGCAGCGCGAGGCATCACGGTTTATTCGTCTCAAAACTTGCCCAACTTCTATGCCGAAATCGGCGGCGATCCCACCGCGAAAGCGCACGTGGACTCGCTGCTTGGCAATCTCCAAACCCGTTTGGCCTGTCAGAACTCGGAGCCGCAGACCAACGAATGGTATGCCAACAGCATCGGAAAGACCGTCAAGAGGAGAGGCAGCCAGAGCCAAACTTTTGGCGGTAGCTTCGCGCAAACCTCCGGCTATGCCGAGCAGATGGATTTTGATGTGCAGCCTAGAGCGTTCACCACGCTGAAGACGGGCGGGCGAGCCAGCCGTTATTGCGTCGAGGCGATTTTAACAACCAAGTCACGGGAATTCCGAGCTAACAAGAACAAGCGTTGGTTGCGTGTGATGTTTCATCAAAGCTTCAATTCGTCTTGGTGGCAGGAGTTGGTTTTGAGCCGCCCCTTTGTCCGCATCACAGCGCCAATAAAAGGAGCTTGAGATGTATCCGAGGCTGAGAGCCGAAAAGGGCGGTTTGAGGAGAGGTAAAGCATGGATTTTGGGTTTAAGATAGATGTAGAAAAAGAAGTAAGAAATGCCCAAGCAACCCGGGACGCAATAGGGAGACTCCTTTGGAAGTTTGCGCCTGCTGTTGTCCTTATCTATTTCGTGCCTTGTATCGTATTTTACTGTGCTTGGCTGTTAGACCCGCTTCGTACATCGCTTGGAGTTGTGATAGTGGCGCTTTTAATCGCTTTAGCGGCGATCATTGCAGGGATGCGATTGATCAACTGGTTTGGGAAAATCACTTCTGCTTATTGCATCGGACTATTCTTGGCATATGTGTATGCCTTACTTAGAAACACTAAATTTGAATTTGAAGGGAAGATTTTTGAGATTGTACTAATCTGCTTTGTCATTTCGGCTGTTTCAGAAATTCTTCGCACTTTTTTCTTCATCGCTTTTCCTGAAAGGAGGCGCAGTGAATGAGACAAGAAGCCCCTTGGGAAATTTTAGGAATCCCGGAGAACGCCACAGAAGAGGAAATTCAGGCGGCGAAGTCGAGAAACTTAAAAATGTTTCACCCTGACAAGTTTCCGCAGGCGACCGCTAGGCAAAAAAGCATTGTGGAAGAGGAGTCCAAGAAAATTAACTGGGCTGCTGATGAGATGCTAAGAAGGTTGCGCGCTCAGAAGAATGCTTCCAGCGGTTATCAACCACCCCCGCAAGACCCGCAAGAGACACACAACACAACCCGCACTTACCGAGCCAATGAACCGCCTTTGGGCAGGATAGAACGTCTCCAAATGTTAATCGCGGAGGTTGGCCTAAAGAGAATTCTTCAAATACTCGCTCTGATTGTGCCTATGGCATTAGGTTTCTATCACGGCCTTTATGGTGTTGAGCGCCCGCCTCGCAAGGTAAGCAACAGCAATGCAGGGGCAGGCACAATAAACTCCACAAACTCCAATGCTAGTAGAGCGGCAACAAATTCCAATCAAAGTTATCTTCAGCAGCAAGAGCCGAACGCCGCTGTTTTAGTTGAACTTAAAAGAGTACAGATGGATTTAGCAAACAATAGCCTTATTATTCCCCTGATGATTACGAATTATGGAATAGATAAAAGAATACGACTCGCCCCCTATGATCGAAGAACAAAATTTTTTCCAGCAGCCGAGATATTTTTTGAAAAGGTTATTTTGAAAGATCAAGAAGGAGAGCCTTTTCCAGTCGCAGCCATTCAAGCCCCCAATGGCGAAAACAGAATCATTCACCCTAAGATATGCCGTCAGAATGAGCCAACAGAGATTAAGCTTTTATGTAAAATACTGGGGGATGCGCCAATTCCAAGGGTGAAAAAATTCAGCGTAGTTGCCCTATCCGTCTCGATTAGCTCGACAGACGATTTCGAGGCTCCACGGCAGTTGAAAACCTTTTCCTTCCCGAATATTGCAGTTGATGAGGTAATATCAAAGGGGGAAACGCAGACGCTTAGTAGAGAAACAGATTCGCAAAATGATTCAGCGAATCGCGGCGTCTCGAATCCTAGTGAGGATAAAAATCCCGTAACAAATGTCGATGAAAAGCCTGTGCCGCTTAACAGTCCCCGCCCCAATTACACAGAGGAAGCGCGCAGGAACAAGATTCAAGGAGTTGTTCGCGTTCGTGTGCTAGTGGGCGCTGACGGCTCAGTCAAGCAGGCAACCCTATTGGGAGGCGGATTGCCCGATGGATTAAACGAAGAGGCGATACGCGCCGCCTACCAAATAAGGTTTAAGGCGGCAATGAAAGACGGTCAGTCCGTTGCCTTCTGGCATTCAGTGAGCGTTGAATTTTACCTTAGATAGCGCAAGAAGAAATACAATCGCTTGGGGGATAGGGCTTCCCAAATTGGCGGACTCAAAACTACTTTCCTTGAGACTGTCGGCGTTCTTCTGTTTGTGCCTGCCTATCGTTCCCTGACCAACACTCAGAGTCATGCCAAGGCATGTGCGGCATCTTAGGGGGATACTGTTCCTCGTGCTGTGAAGCTTCACGCTGGGTTTCCCCTTTCGACATCTTGATTGCGCCAAGGATTACGTTTGCTACCCGCTCGATATGCGGAGAGGCTGCTTTCCATAAGCGAGTCGCTGTTTTCACAGGCAGAGGAATATGATTGAGAGCGGCCATCACCGCCAGCGGCTTGGCTAATTCAACCACTTGGTCGAAAGACTTGGCAAACTCCGGGTCCATGCTGATACTGCCGTTGGCTTTCGCCAAAGCAATCCAGCCGACCATCGCACACGATCCCAAGATTGCCCCTGTGAAACTTTTGCGCGTAACGAGATCGCCGAAATAATTTGTGATAACTTTATCTAATCGCTTCTTTTGTGAAGACGGCTCGCTCATGGAACGCCCTTATCTGGTATATACCGCAATAAGGGCTGAGCGTCTTGTAATGGAGGATGCTTTGTCGCAATCTTACTAAAAACGCGACAAGTCCCCTTCTCTTCTCTCGCAATCCCTTGATTTTTCGGCTTCACCGCATAAAATAAAGCGTCACATTGGCGCAATCCGTAAAAATTGCGACAAATTTTTCTTTCACGGCTCACTTATGGCTTACCAATACAAACGCGAACCGCTCACCCCGGATGAGGCCAACCGTTTGGCGAATGCTTGCCAGACTTATGAGGAAAAGCTTGTTGTGTGGACGCTGCTCGACACCGGCCTGCGCGTCAGCGAGCTAACAGCCCTCACCAAGAACAGCATTGACTGGCAAAGCCACCGGCTCACGATCTACGGCAAGGGTGGCCCCTACGGAAGCAAGAGCAAGCGGCGCGTGATTCCCCTCTCCTCTCGCATCCAGCCGCTGATTGAAGGACATTTTGCTTTGCGCGATAGCTTGGGGATGAGTACCCGGACGATCCAACGCATGATGAAAGCTGTAGCCAATCGCGCCCGGATCAGCCGCACGGTGACGCCGCACGTTTTGAGGCATACCTTTGCAGTGGCCGCTGTGCAGAAAGGGATTTCAACGGCGAGCTTGCAAAGGCTTTTAGGCCACGACCACCTAGCTACCACCGAGATTTATTTGAACCTGTCGCCGGAAGATGTCATCCGGGAGTTTCGAGAAAAGTGGTAAATCGTAAAATCTTATTTCTGTAATATCACAAAACCGAAATTACAGAATTTCCCTTAATCCCTTTGCAACTGTGCGATGGTGGCCGTTGGGATGAACAATCTAAGCGGCTGATTCACAAACGCCTTGAACCCGTATTTCTCATAAAATGCTTTGGCTTTCTCATCTTTGGCATCCGCAATAACAGCGTGAACCGCGATGAGTTGACTTGCTTGTAAGACCCGATCCAAGCAATCCATAAGCAAATGCTCCCCTAGCCGCTGCCCTTGGCAAGAACGATCCACCGCCAGACGACCGATGATCGCGGCTGGTACAGGGTAACGCGGCAACTTCTTAGCCTGCCCCGCTGGAAGATCATCTTTGCGAAAGCTCGCCGCGCTCAAGGTATAGTAGCCCTTAATCACGCGCTCGCCAGCCTGACAGGCAACGAACGCCAGAGATACCCGTCTTTTCACATCTTGGCTTGCATAGTGGCGGATGTAGGCGTCTAGGGCTTCATAGCCGCAGGAAAAGGCATCCCGCACATGGAGAGAACTTGAAAAAGGCTCAATGACCCATTGGGAAGATGATGTCATTTGGCTTGCCGATACCGTTTGAAGGCTGCTTTAAGAGTCTTGTTAGGCTTTGGCGGATTGGTCAATGCCTCATAAAAGACATCCCAATCTTGGTCTGAGAGGGTCACGCGGTCATGCTCCTCAATCACTCTATCCGCAGCGGCCATTGTATTGGCGATCACGAATTCGCTTACGGTCTTGCGCGAATAACGTGCCGCCCGCTCAATTTTGCTCTTGGAAAAGTCATCAATTCGGATTTGCATCCGGTCAGATTTTGTTTTCGCTGTTGTCGGCATAACTTTATCTCCGTTGAAAATGTACTCCAAATGGCAGTACATTGCAAATTCTTTCTCTGGTTGACTCTTTTCTTGAAACCGTATAAATATAAATCTGTTTTTACGGAAAATCGTAAAAGAGGCTATGTTGGTTTTATCCGTTCTCAACCAAAAAGGTGGTGTGGGGAAAACAACCCTAAGCATTCACTTGGCCACTGCGCTGGCCAAGCAAGGCAAGCGGGTTTTAATGGTGGACGCCGATCCCCAGAGCAGTGCCCTTGACTGGTCTGCCAGCAGACAGGGCGATCCCCTCTTTTCCGTTATCGGGCTGCCTAAACCCAGTTTGCATCGAGAACTACCCGGCATTGCCAAAGATTATGAGGTTGTCGTGATTGACGGCCCGCCCCGCGTTTACGAGGTGACGCGCTCGGCAATTCTGGCAAGCGATATTGTGTTGGTTCCCGTGCAACCATCCCCCTATGACGTGTGGGCTGCCAAAGAAATTGTTGACCTTTTGAACGAAGCCGCCACGTTTAAGGAAAACCTAAAAAGTGCTTTTGTGATAAATCGTAGAATCGTAAAGACGGCCATTGGCCGTGATGTGACAGAGGCCCTAGCCGAATACCCTTTGCCCGTTCTCAAGGCTGCCATCAGCCAGCGCGTGAGCTTTGCGGAGAGCGCCGCACAGGGAAAGACTGTTTTAGATACCGACCCGGACGGTCGAGCCAGTCAGGAAATCCAAGCCCTTGTTCGGGAAATTATGGAGTTAGCACTATGACCAAGAAAGTAGCCTTTAGCGCAAAGCCACAACCAACTAATACCGCCGGAGCCAACGCCGATCAGTGGGTGACTTCCAAGAGGGAGGGCAAAGGGGAACGAATGAAACGGCTTACCTTTGACGTTCCCGCAAGCCTGCACGCTCGTATCAAGAGCCAGTGCGCTTTGCGCGGTGTCAAAATGAATGAAGCGATAACCGGCTTGCTCGAAAAGCACTTTCCAACAGATTCATAAAAGCCGGAAGGATGAAAACCGCATTCCCGGTTTTCCGTAAAAACATATTTGTAATAAAATGTAAAAAGATGACTAGGGAAACGCGGAAAAAGGCCAAGAAGTTTGAGGACTACGAGAAGACCAAGCCCATCCAGCTTTCGTTGTTCGAGTTGCTGGAAATCGCAGACCGCGACTATTCCAACTCCATTGAGCTTTATGATTTCATTCCCAAATATGTTTGGGGGAAGGTCGAGCGCGAAAGCGGCAAATACCTTCAGCCCTTGACAAGGCCGTTTGTGCATAAAGGCACGCCCTATGAAATCACGATCAAGCCCGCCAGTGTGAAGGGAAGAGACGGAGTTTTCCGGCATTTTTTTCCTTCAAAGCGGGAGGAACTGGTTGAAGACGCCCTACGCAAATTGGCATGTGAAGGCGGCGGCCTTTTTCTGGACGACCAAGCGGGAGTGGCCTTCACCCTGTACCGGCTCCGGCGCGAATTGGAGGAGAGGGGACACGGCTACAAGCTCGCCGAGATCAAGGAGGCTCTTTACATCCTTTCCGAAACCCACCTAGAGCTTACGGCGGGAGACGGGCAGATTGTGATGAAAGCCAACATGTTTCAAACGCTTGGGCTGCATACTCAGGAGGACTGGAAAGGAACAGGGCAGAAGACGCGAGCCTTTGCCCGGTTCAATCCGCTTGTGACAAAGGCCATTCAAAGCATGGCTTTCCGGCGACTCAACTACGCCAAGGCAATGTCCTTTACGAATGTGATCGCCCGACAGCTTTACAAACGGATGTCCCACCATTACAAGCAAGCCAGTCTAACCACGACCTACGACATTTTGCTTTCCACAATCATCCGGGACTTTGGGCTGACCACTTATAGCGAGATTCGGAACAATCTTCGTGATGTGGTCAAGGCACTAGAGGAGATGAAAGCTCGGAATGTCATCCTGAATTTCAAAATTGAAAAGCTCATTGACCTTCAACAACGCGGCAAACTGGTGGATGCCAAATTCATTATTACCACCACTCCCGAATTTAATTCGGAAATGATAAAAGCCAACAAACCTGTCCCCACAAAATTTCTTCCACACCAGAGCCATAAAAAATAGGGGGACTGACTCCCGGCAAGGGCAAAAAATAGGGGGACTGACTCCCGCCAATAGGGGGGACTGACTCCCGCCTGTGGAAAAAGTGGAGGGGACTGACTCCCGGCAAGGGCAAAAAATAGGGGGACTGACTCCCGCCATAGGGGGGACTGACTCCCGGCAAGGGCAAAAAATAGGGGGACTGACTCCCGCCATAGGGGGGACTGACTCCCGGCAAGAGTAAAAGAGCAAAAGATTGCGACAAATTCAGCTTTAAAACACGCAAAATAGGGGGACTGACTCCCGCCAACCCTGATAAAAGCCTTTATATCAGAATGAATTAGACAATTTTTTTGCTCCCTATCCTTTTTTATCCCTTTTTAACCAAAGACATTTAACCATGTGTTTTTACGTCTGATAAACCTGTGGAAAACTCCAAACCAAGCATTTTTTATCGGACTCAATAAGAGCATTCACACCAATGGCCCAAATTCGCCGGAAAATACCCTACAAGCCATTTTGATGAAAAGAGGAGAAGGAAGCCTACCCAGCGCCTTAACAACGCCAAGCGGTGAAAGGAAAAAGCAAGCCAGATGCCGTCATTTCGCGCACAACACCTGATCGCGCAGCCCCCGCAACTGATCCACCGAGAAATCGCAGGCATCCTTGACCGGCAACGGCAAGGACGAAAGCCGCACCCCCCAATCAAATCCCACCCCCTGAACCCCGGACGCTTTGAGCAGTGCCAGCGCCGCCGCTTGCCCCTCGATCCCAGCCTTGTCGCGGTCATACCAGACCAAGAAGCGATCCACGCCAAGCGTTTCGGCAATCAAGCGCACACGCGGCATCTGGCCTTCGTTCAAATGCGCGCCGAAGGTTGCCACCACATTGCAAATTCCCGCCTCAACCAGCTTGGCAACATCAAAGCAGCCTTCGACCAAAAACACGCACTCGGATTGCTTGGCTTGCTCTGCGGCGCGTTCATCCAGCAAGAGCTTGTCGAGGTTGTAAAGTTCCAGCGTCTTGGTGAAACCCGGATAGTGATACCATTTGCCAGCTTGCTCCGCTTGTTCTTCTGTCGTTGCTCGCCCGATGTGGGAAAGGACGACCGGCTTGAATCCTCCATCTGCGGCTCGCTCGACCCCTCGCACTTGAAAGACAATGCGCCCCTCCATCGCTCCCCTGCCTTTCGCCAAATATCCGCAGCCCAAATAATCACAGGTTGCCTTCAAGATGCCGCGCCGGACAAATTCAAGATGTTCCCCTTGCTGGCTCAGGTAGGGAATCAGGTTAAAGCGGATTGCCTGATTCTTTTTTCCTTCATCGCTCGCAAACAGTTCGCTTTGTGCCTTATCCTCTCTTTGCTTCATCGGTCGCGGCGCAGCTTCAGAATCTCCCAAGCAACTGACACCCTGATCGAGCAGCCACCGGCCCGCTTCATAACAGTTGAGCGATTGCCCGCGAGCCTTCATCACGGCTTGCACCAATTCAACCACCCCGCCGCCTTGATTGGTCGAAAAGCAATGCCAGCCGTTCGCGTTGATGTGAAAGCTTGACGTTTTTTCATCGGAGAGGGGAGAACAGCACCACCAGTCATCTGGCTTGCTTTTCTTTGGATCTCTTTCCAGACCGAGCGTGTTAAAGAGCGCCTGCCAATCGGCATTGCGCCGAATCTCAGAAAGCATTTTGTTGGTGATGAACGAAAGTTTCATTTTTCATCCACGCTCTTAACGATGATTTCATAGACGGCAGTACCGCCCGACGCACCGAATTTTTCCGAGCGGGGAGACGCTTGGATTTCCACCAGTTTTTGATTTTGTATGTAATCAAGCAGCTTCCATAATCCCTCTCCCCTGAGAGTGACATCGTGTGTTGCGAAAGCGGCTTTTATTTCGTCGCCATTGCCTTCCGCGTAAACAAAGCGTGACCACGGGAAAACGTACCACTTTTGAGCAACGCAGATACGCATCGCTAAGGCATACCCCTCACGGTCAACAACCCAACTCTCTTTAGTCTTATCTTTCTCGCTCATGATCCCGATCCTCTTTCCTTCTCTCATTGCCCATATCACTTGGCCCCCGTTTCCGGGCTTCACGCGCCAGCCGTTGCCTCACTCCCAATGATTTTTCCACTTCGTCTGTCTTTTCCGTCACCTTCAAACGCGCCCGCTTGCTTTCGGGATGGTAAACCTCGATCAACTGCCCTGCTAGGCTTTGCTTTGGGCTTATAGTTTTGTGGATATGGCTTGCTTGAGCTTTAAAATCCTTTTCGTGAGAACACAGAATGATTCCCTGATGGTTTGGCCATTCTTTGTGCCAACGTTGCTTATATTCCTCATCCATAGTCAGCACCGCCCGCCCATCAGCCGACGCGAAGGCTAGATTTTCGAGGTCGTGAGTTCCTTGGTTGTGTCTACCTGTTTCTTGAATGGTAAGGACATCGTACCCCAAGCGCCGTAATTCGCGCACGGCAGGTTTTGGAAAATCTTCATCGGCAAATAATCTCGACAAATCTATTCACCCTTTGCCCATGCGTCATGTTTCCGAATCCGTTCGTTTATTTCCTCCTTATGCTGTTTGACATATTCCCAAGCATTTTTCAAATCTTCGGCTGTAAGGGTTGGATATGCATCCAGTAGCTCAGCATTACTAAGACCATCCTGCCGATAGGCTTCCAACAGCCACACCATTATTCGGGTATTGCGGATACAAGCCGCTCCGCCATGAATTTCAGGAGTTGACCTGATCTTTGGTTCATCGCTCATAGCTAACCCTTCCCTTATGCAAAGCAAATTTATCACGTGTTATGCTCAGGTCGAGTCCGAAACTTCTCACTAGAGTTTTGATTGGTTGAGCCAGACGCGAAAGAGTCCCAGCATATCTCCCGCGTTCGCTACTTCCCCGACTTCGAGATTCTCGCGCAAGTTGTTGCCGGATGTTCGCCTCACGCTGTAGAGCAGTAGCACTGCGCCGGCGTCCAGACATTTGAACCGATGCTTTCAACGCTTCCTTGTCCCCAGTGATGACCCGGAGGCTTTCTCTACCTCTCGTGGCTGCGACATAGAATAGTTCCCGCTTCATTGCATCGCCGGAGATAATCACCGCGTCCACTGTCTTGCCTTGGCTTCGGTGCGCGGTCACAGCGTAGCCGTGCGCGAACTGCTTAAAGTCTTTAGGTATGACTCTACCATCCTCTAAATGAATGCGACTTTGAGCGTCCACTTTTGACACGCTGGCAATCTCGCCGTTGGTCGCTCGAAAGCCTTTCTCGCGGCGATTGGCAAGCAGCACCAGCTTATCACCCCCCGCAACTTCGATAGAGCGGCGCTGAAATACTCCAAAGCAGTTGGCTTGCTGTCGGCTGAAGGCGCACTCTGCGCCCTTTTCGTCACGGGCAATGATTTTGCTTCCCTCCACACGCACAACCTCGAAGGATTGATTTTTTGCTGCTTTCCTTGTGGCTTTGTGAAAGGCGATCACTTGCCCCGGCTTATAATTTTGGGCATTTGCCCTTTGCGCCAGTGTCCAGTTGAGCGGGTCGAGCCGTTCCAGTTCCTTGTCCTGTCCGAGCGTGCCGCGCTTGCGCCGATCTTCACGGATTGCCTTTGTTACCCGTTCGATTTCTTCGTGTGTGGGGCAAACTACTAACACCGTTCTTGGCTGTCCGTTGCCATTACTTTTGGCTTGCTCCGCCGCATAAGCCGCCGCGACCGCCGCCGGTCGGTTGGACATTCCGATCTCATAAAGAGCGCCCATCTTTTCCAGTCGTTCAATGCCTCGCTCCGGGTCGCGGCGCAACTCCATCATGGCAGCTTTGTAGGGCAGGCTCTTTTGCCGTTCTAATTGAGTGAGGGTGATGCTTCTTAGTTTTGATTCGCTTTCAAGAATACGCAGCGCGTCGCCCGCTTCGACAGATTGCAATTGCCGAGTGTCGCCGCTGAAAATCACTCGCGCCCCGGATGACTTGGCGAGCGAAACAAACTCGCTCATTTGCTTGGCGGACACCATTCCGGCTTCATCAAGGATCACCGCCTTGCCCCGCAGTGCCGCCTGTGCCTGTTGATCGAGCAGTAGCCTTTGAAGTGACATTGCGCTGTGAAAACCACGCTGTTGCAACTCCTCGACAGCGGTTTGCGAAGGGGCCACCGCAATCACTTTGCGCCCCGTCGCTTTTATGCCTTGACGGATTTCCTGCAAGGTTGTCGTCTTGCCCGCCCCGGCAGCCCCTTGCAGATTCACGGCGAAATCCCGCGAGTCGAGTACAAAATGGACAGCCTTCCTTTGTTGTTCGTTCAATTGTGCCGAAACCTGAAAAGTCGGGCGCAATCCGCCGAGCCGGTCAAACTTGCCTTGCCCTTCATTGATCGCAGCGATGAGCTTTCGCTCGCGGTCTAAGCTTTCGCGGGTTGTAATCTCTTCGCCCGCCCGCAGCACTCCGCCAGCCGCTTCCCTGTCCGCTAACTCGCGCTGCAAGTCCGGCAGTGTCACGCGCCCGCGCCCGTGCCTCAGAGCTTCCATCAACACATCATAATCCCGCGCAACAGACACGCGCTCAAAAACATGATCGATGGCGTATTGCAGGCAATCCCTGCCGCTTTCCCCGCCTTCCAGCACAATCTTGGTTTCGACAGCTTCCCGCAGGTTTTGCAGCGTCTTGGCTTCATCAGGAGCGAGCCGCGCCCTTTGTTTTTCCTTCACCGCTCGTGTCGAAATTTCAGTGAGCTTGTCGGCTCTCGACTCACGGACGAGGACGGCGATTTCTCGATTCGTGGGAGTGCGTCCCTTTGACCGGGTGAAGTTTGCTATCGCTTCGTCGCGCTGCACACTGCGCTGACTGAACTTGCCGAGCAGGGCAGGAGAGACACCGGCGATTTCAAAGCCCAAGTCTTTGCCTTTGGCGTCGTGGCGATCCACGACCTCATACCCAAGCTGGCGCACTTCACGCGCCAGAGCGTTGCGATACACCTCTGACACAAAAGCTCTGCGCCGATAAATCCCGCTGGCTTGCAGTGCCTTCCATCGTTGCTCCGCTGAATCAAACGTGATGTTGGCCGCCACGCAATGCGTGTGTATCTGCGGATCAAGTTCCCGGCTTGTGTCGTGCCGATAAGCGGCGATGATGAGATTGCCCGTTGCCCTGTCTTCGTTTGCGCCAGCGACCCGGACGCGGCTGGCGGCAAGGGATTCGACAACGGCCAGAGCCTCTTGCACGGCGGCATCGTGCGCGGCCAGTAAGCGCGCGTCGCCTCCCAGGTCAGCCATAATCGAGACGGACTTGGGAGCGGAAAAGGTCAAATCATAAAGGTTGACCGCTTGGCTTTGTTTGGAGCCATCCGCCCGCATCCGATCCGCGCTTTTGCGCGGTCGCAACTTTTCCCCGGTTACTGGATTCAAGCCTTCCCGGATCGCCTCAAATGCAGCAGTCTCCACCGCGCCGAACAGCCCCAGCCGTTCCGCGCCGCGACCGAGCCAATGCCCTGACACTTTGCCATTCTCGTCGTAATAGTCGTTGTGTTCCAAGTGGCGGCTGTTGTAACCCGCCCCACTGGAAACCGCCCGCAGGGTCAGCATACCGCATATGGTATGCCTAGATGATAGAAACCCACAACAGAAAGTGTGAAGAGAGAGACACTATCCCTAAGCTTTTTGGCTTAGGGTGAAAATGGAAAACGCTGGCCGGTTAAGACGGCTGCGAAACGAGAGCTTCAGTAAGGTGAATATTGCAAGAGTGTGTTGCAGTGCAATCGGGCAAGATTTAAGATAAAATTCTTTTGCTGCTTTTGCCCCGTTCCTGAAAGGCAAAAAACATGTTCCGACAGGACGGCTTTTGGCCGCTTTCAATGGAACTTCTGCGATGGTCGCTACGCGATAAGTGGACGCTGGAACAGGCTGTTGAAGGGGTACTCATCACCGGCGCTATAGGCTCTGGAAAGACGAGCGGCCCATTCAACTACATCCTGCGGGCGCTCTTGCGGTGCGAGTGTGGAGGACTTTTTTTGTGCGCCAAGAAGGACGCGGCAAGTGAATACGTCCGGCTCGCAGAGCTTGAAGGAAGGGGCAGGGATGTCGTTGTCTTTTCCATCGAAGATAAACAGGGGTTCAATTTTTTAACCTACGAAGCGACTCGGCACGGAGTCGGCAAAGGCATCGTCGAGAATGTTGTGCTGACTTTGATGCAGGCTCACGAAGTTGTTGCCCGCAAGTCCGGCCATCAGCAGGGAGACGATTTCTTTGAAGGGGCAATGAAGGAATTGCTCCGCAATTGCCTTGAAGTTCTTATCACCGCCACAGGCAAAGTTGATCTTCTTACCATCTTGGAAATGGTGGAGACTTTGCCGCAGTCATTAGCGGATGTGCGGATGCCCGAA
>Ga0187893_10010798_pt1 | contig 13454 bp, 12 predicted proteins | sample MA1701074metaG_FD_139574 | JGI IMG/M metagenome (GOLD analysis project Ga0187893, IMG submission 139574) | White microbial mat communities from a basaltic lava cave in the Kipuka Kanohina Cave System on the Island of Hawaii, USA - MA170107-4 metaG ...
CCGCTGCCATCCTTTGTCACTTTATCGACCGGGCAGCCGCAGTTAAGATCGACCACGTCAAAGCCAAGATCTTCTATGATTTTTGCAGCTTGTCCCGCAATTTGGGGCTTACTGCCGCAAATCTGGCCGCCAATGGGGTGCATATCGGCGCTATAGTCTAGAATATGAAAGGTGCCTGGATCGTAGCGTACAAGGGCATCCATCTTTACCATTTCACAGTACATAAGGCCCGGATGAAAGCGAGCGCTCATTTTGCGAAAGGGAAAGTCAGAACAGCCTGCTAGTGGTGCATAAAAAATATTACTTGGCAAAGTCCGCTTACCAAGCGTTATGGGCCCAATTCTCATCGAAATATCCCTTTTACCAATAATTCAAGAAATTGGAGCGCAAAAAGGGCTACAATTGGGCTTAAATCAAACATTCCAAGTGGGGGGATAATTTTGCGAAAAAGGTTTAAATAGGGGTCTGTATAAAAGCGGACAAATCGAAGCACAGGATGATCCTGAAGGTCTGGAAACCAAGAACTTAGGATTCGAACCACAAGCATACTCATGTAGCAAGTAAACAATAAATCAATAATCATCGTAACCCCTTGAAGAAAACAGCTAAACCGTACATAATAGTCTAAATCGCAAGAGTTTTTCTACAAAAAACATGATTAAAGCATTAAGATTCCTAAATTTTCTCATCCCCCAGGAGCAGGTAGCAGGCGTTTTGCTTGATGGCAATCAGCTTAGAATCGCCCATTTAGCCCTATCTGGGACCAAATTTTCCATTAAAAAGCTGGAAACTGTAGAGGCAATCGAGCCCTCTAACACTACCTTCTGCAGTGCTATCGCTGCCTCTAAGACCATTTGCCGACCTATTGACATTGCTCTTACCAAGCAAAAAGATATCGATGCTACATACGCGTTTGAGGCCGAATCACACCTTCCCTACCCATTGGACGAGTGCATTGTAGATAAAATTACTTTGAATCAAACAAATGGCACAACGGCAATTCAGCTCTTTTCTGTGAAAAAAACCGACCTTCAGGACCTTTTAGATATGCTTTCTGCGTGCTCGATTGTCCCTGAAAACATCTGCCCCAAGGCAATTGCGATTTCTCACTATGTACAGCGGCTTTACAAGCGCTCTGAACAAGTAATTGTTATAGATATCGACAATCAAGAGACCACATGCGTCTTTGTACAAGATGGCAAGCCTCTTATGGCGCGCTCTAATCCTGTAGGCTTAAATTCGCTAAATAGCATTACCTATACCAACGAAGCGGGCGAAGTGCAAATTAACGAGCAAGAGCTCGATAGCCTTCAGCAGTACCTTCGAGAGCTTTCACGCATACTGCTTGCATTTCAAAATAGTGACGCTCCACTGCTCTTTACCGGGCCTGTAGTAGAAAATCCAATACTTCTTCAGCTGCTTACAAATGCTCTAGGACGCACTGTAGAATCAGCTGAGCAGGCAAATTATGCCGTACCAATTGGCTCTAGCCTTTCATGGAGCTTTGAGCAGAGCGGACAGTCTATTAACCTCAGAAAAGAAGAATTTAGCTATCCAGATAAGTGGAAGCGCTGGAAAAAGGAGCTTGCACTCTATTGTTGCATGATGCTGCTTCTTTCTGGAGCCGGATTTCTTTATGGCAAGGCCATTCTTAAGCAGCAGCAAGCAGGCCTTGTAGAGCAGTATGCAACGCTGATGCAGCTTATGGAAAAGCCCGGTAATGCAACCGATATTCTTTCAATGACCACAGATGAGATCGACGATAAACTCGTTGCAATTGAATCTGAGCTCAAAGAGATAAAAGAGGAGATGGCACTGCATCCGGATGTTCCAAGAGTATCTGACTTTCTTATCTGGCTTGGAGCCCATCCAAATGTTGTTATCGGCGGAGAAGATCCAAAAGCAATATCACTTGAGGCGCTCTCCTACAGCATGGTTAAGCGACCTGAGAAGGGCAAGTTAAAAGAGCACTACCAAGTAAAAGTAGACCTTGAGTTTAGTTCGCCATCGCCCACAATGGCGCGTGAGCTGCATGATGCGCTTTTAGCGCCAAATGACTTTGTCGACCCTAAAAATGAGCTTAAGTGGAGCGTACATCGCGGCCACTTTAAGGCAACATTCTTTCTAAAAGATCGCACAAAGTACCACCTAGCCCCACAAGGAGCAAGCGCATGAAAGGAATAACCCAAACACGACTTATCATCTACTGCCTCATACTTGGCCTTCTGCCCATTGTTTTTGTCGCCATGAACTTTAAGAGCCAACAATCGAGCCAAAAAAACCTCTCCTATGCGCTTTCACAAGCAATTAGCGACCAGACTGCTAAAAACGCTCGAGAGTTTGTCAATAAGCATGTAAAGGCCCAGTATCGCGACAGCAACCACTTTTACATAGACGAAGAAATTGAGACCATTGTGCCGCTGCAAGAAGAGCGCGAGACCCTAACAAAGGTGCTCTCACTTGGTTTTCACCAAAACGAAGATATGTTCCGCCGCCGTCAGCAGCACCATGCATCTGGCCAGAATGCAATCTCTTTTGTTGAAGGCTCTGTTAAAGCCTACTCTGACTTTCAAGAAACGCAAGAAAGCCTTGCCCACCCCGTTGAAGCTGATTTTAACGACATCAAAGCCATACTCTCGCGCATAGAGGGTGTCGCCTTTGATGAGACAGAGCTTCCGCAAAATCGCCCCCACCTTATTATCACAGACTGGAAAATGGAAAAGAAAAAGGGGCCTACGCAGGAAGTATTTGTACTCGATATCAAGCTAATAAAACGGGAATATCTTAAATGAGAACTATCCTTATTTTGGCCATTTTGGCCCTCACATCATGTGCAAGCCGTCCTGTCATCCATCATGACGATCCGGAGCTCGTTACATTGCAAGCGCGATCAGATGCTGCAAAGCTTGTTAGCGTCAGCATTATGGACAGAAACGGCATGTCCGAAACAGTAAGCGCCAAAGAGCGCCTTAAAAACTACGAACATAGCAACTACCTTACTGCACAGCCCTACCAGAAGGTGCTGAGAGTCTTTGCAAAAGATAAAAATGGCGATGCACTCTCCATTATTTCAAGCTACTATCCAACTGGGCAGATACGCCAGTATCTTGAATGCTCTAATGGCAGAGCCCACGGCACCTACCTTGAATGGCATCCAAACGGCAAAAAAAAGCTAAAGGCAACCATTTTGGGGGGAGCGGCAGATCTTGATGAGAAGTCGCAAACCACATGGGCTTTTAACGGCCAAAGCTACTGCTGGAATGAAGATGGCAAGCAAATTGCCATTATTCCCTATGCTCACGGCATTTTAGAGGGAATTTCGCGCTACTACTACCCGTCAGGAGCACTGTCAGAAGAGATTCCCTACCAAAAGGGAGAAATTGAAGGAAATGTGCTCTCCTACGATGAAAATGGCACAATTTTAGAGACTACTGAGTATGTTCATGGCCAAAAAAATGGGCCTGCAAAAAGCTTTTGGGCCGCCTCTACAGTGCAGTCTGAAGAGCTCTGGCAAGATGATCTACTGCAAGAGGGACGCTACTACCAAAAAGATGGCACGCTTATTGCAGAGGTGATAAATAGCCACGGCAAGCGGGCACTTTTTTCTGATACCGCCCTTTCAGAGACCCAAGAATACCATTCAGGACGCCCAGAGGGCGAGGTGCTGCTCTTTGACGAACATGGTGCCACAATGCGCCGCTTTTCTGTTAAAGATGGAGAAAAGCATGGCCTTGAGACCCACTACTGGAAGAAGAACCCGACCCTTGCAAAGCTCTCTATGAACTGGGATAGGGGCCAGATTCACGGCACGGTAAAGAGCTGGTATGCTAATGGCGCGCCAGAAAGCTCAAAAGAGATGTCTCGCAACCTAAAACAGGGCCTTTTTACTGCTTGGTACAGTGATGGCAAGATCATGATGATCGAAGAGTATGAAAAAGATAAGCTTGTCAGAGGCGACTACATTAAGCATGGCGACACAAAACCTGTCTCACAGGTAATTAGCGGCAAAGGAATTGCCACTTTTTACGATGCAGACGGCACATTTCGCACGCGCGTTACCTACCTTGACGGAAAACCTGTGATCGACGATCTTTTATCCGAGAGATAAAGATATACACACACAAAAGGAAGATTACCTATGTCCCAAAACACAAACGCAAATAGCGAACGTAAAAAAGCTTTAGAGGCAGCTCTTGGCAACATAAAAAAGCAATTTGGTGATGGCGCCATTATGACGCTAGGCAAGCACCACGAAAATCGCGAAATTAGCTCAATCAAGACAGGCGCGCTCTCTCTAGACATCGCTCTTGGCATTGGGGGAGTACCGCGCGGAAGAGTGGTAGAGATTTATGGTCCAGAATCCTCTGGTAAATCAACGCTTGCGCTCCACATCGTAGCAAATGCCCAAAAAGCTGGCGGCGTTGCAGCCTATATCGACGCAGAGCATGCTCTTGACCCATCCTACGCAAAAAAACTTGGCGTTAACATCGATGATCTGCTCATCTCTCAGCCAGATTGCGGAGAAGAGGCCTTAAACATCGCAGAAACGCTTGCACGCTCAAATGCAATCGATATCATCGTTATCGACTCAGTAGCCGCCCTTGTGCCAAAAGCCGAGCTTGAAGGCGAAATTGGCGACCAGTTTATGGGTCTGCAGGCTCGCATGATGTCGCAAGCGCTCAGAAAGCTTACAGCATCGCTTGCAAAGAGTAACACTTGCGCAATCTTTATTAACCAGGTTCGCGAAAAAATTGGCGTGGTCTATGGCAATCCGGAGACGACAACAGGCGGGCGCGCACTTAAGTTCTACTCCTCTGTTCGCATCGAAATTCGCCGCGTAACAGGCATCAAAGGGGCAGATAATGCTGAAGTTGGCAACCGCGTTAAAGCAAAAGTTGTGAAAAACAAGATGGCTCCACCATTTCAAGTAGCAGAATTTGATATTCTCTTTGACGAAGGCATCTCACGCGCAGGATCAGTGCTTGACATCGCATCAGATCTTGGCATTGTCGAGAAAAAGGGCGCCTGGTTTAGCTACAACGGCAATAGGCTTGGACAGGGCCGCGACAGCGTACGAGACGATCTTCGCAAAAACAGCAAGCTGCTTGAAGAGATCGAAGCGCTCGTTATGGCAAGTAACAAAGAAAAGCTTGCTCAGAAGCTATCTGAAGCATCACTGGAAGCTGTAGAACAGTAGATGATTTCAAAGAAGTTAGGTAGTATTTTGGCGGTGCTTTGCTTATGCATAGCGCCGCCTCTTGCATGGCAGGCAAAACGGCCCAAAACTAGCGATAGCCATGTAATTCCTTCCTCTCCCGGCAAGCAATTTAGACGCTACAGCTGGACTCTTGAAGAGATCGCCCGCAAAGCAGATCACTACAAAAAAATTCGCCGCGGCTTTGATGCCCTTAAAAGCTCCACAAAGAAAATCCGTAAAAGTGTCGTTGATGCCAAAAATAATCCGGCACTCAACCGCAATAGCACCCTTTTATGCTTTGACGAGACAAGAAGCTGCAAAGACCTTGATGGGTTTTATATAAACGCAAATGATGTCTACACGCCGGTGCAGAACTATATGGTAACTCAAGGGCCGCTTGAGACAACAGTCGGCGATTTCTGGAAGGCAGTGCTGCACAATAATTCAGACCTCATTGTCACGCTGGTAATGCATATTGAAAATGGCAAAAATAAGTGTGCAAGCTACTGGACCATTCCCCAATTTCAAGTAGATGGCTGGACCATAACTCTAGATGGTGAAGAGCTCCTTGCAACAAGTTTTTACATTCCCACGCACAGGATAGTGGAGAGAAGATTTACAGCAAAAAATGGGCAGACCTTGCGCACCATCCGGCAGATCCACTACGAAAACCGGCCCGATGGCAAAACTCCGGAGCTTGAGCTCTTTACTAAACTGCTGGATATTGTCGATGAAAAGAGCACAACCTGCCCCATCACCGTTCACTGCAGTGCAGGAGTTGGCCGTTCTGGCACATTTGTAGCCGCTCACAGCCTGCGAAAAGAGCTGAGGAGCGTACATGGGAACACAACAAAAATAAACATCCCCAAGGCCGTCTACAACTTGCGCTGCCAAAGACTTGGCCTCGTAGGCTCTGCCGGCCAATATAAAATGATTTTTAAAACCCTTGCGAAGGAATATAGACCTCGCGCTCATCCCTTCTTCGTCAATGCGTCACCTTGAATTTGCCCACGCACTCTGGAAACTCTATGTAGCCCCCGGCGACTTAGCAGTAGACGCTACAGCAGGAAATGGCCATGACTGCCTCACCCTTCTTGAAATGGGGCTACAACTTGTCGCCTTTGACATCCAAGAAGAGGCCCTCAATGCAACTCGAGAGCGCCTGCATATGTTTTCCAAGGAGCGCTACAGCCTCCATCTGCTCTGCCACTCCAAAATGGAGCAAGTTCTCGAGTTAAATAGCGCAAAACTGATCGTTTTTAACCTCGGCTATTTGCCAGGTAGCGATAAATCCTGCACAACACTCACCCCAACAACCCTTCAAGCCATAGAGGCAAGCATGCGGGCCGTCGCCCCAGGCGGCCTTATCAGCATCACCTGCTATCCAGGCCATCCTGAGGGGGCAGTCGAAGAAGCCGCTATCTTATCGATCTTAAAAAATCTGGACCCCAAAGCATGGCACTACAGCTCCCACAGCTTCCCCAACCGCCCCAAACATCCCCATCTGCTCTTAATTCAAAAAATCATCGTTGAATAAAATTATCCCTGTGGGGCATACGCAGCATTAACTCATCACATAAAGGTGCTTCCCATGCTCGCAAGACTACTCCGCAGTATATCTACCATACTCTTCATCTTTGTTGCAGTTGCGACGCTAACGTAGCGGTTCCCTATTTTTTCTTGTGTTTTTTCGGGGGGGGGTATATTTGCCGCAAGTGCCCTAAATTTTGATTTTAAATCCATTATGGAGATTACTTATGCAATTTACCAAGTTTTTTGGATATGCCTTAAGCCTATTTTTTGCGCTTAACGGCATCTCTTCACAAGCAGCAGCATCAACAAAGAGCTCACATCATGAATCTGAGCCGAATGACTTAAAACTCACAGATGCCCTTTCACGCCCAAGTCTGGGGCCTACAAATGATTCAATTTCATGCGACGGAAGCAAGGTTTATGTTACCTACAATGTTACTGGAACAGAAGGCGGTATTATGGCGGAGCTTTTTGACAATGTGAATGGCAAACTCATAACCCGCGAAACTCTCACACTAGATCCTAATTACCCTATCGTACTTGGTGGATTTGCATCACCAGATTTTAAGAGATTTTCTATTTTAGATGGAGTTCCCACGGGGCCGAATAGCTTTGATGGTCGCATTCGAATTTTGGACAAAAATTTTAATACTCTCGTTGAAAGAGTAATCTCAAGCACAGTAGGCAATTTTGACTTTTTCACTGTAACTGGAGGGCGATTTAGCGACGATGGAAAGTACCTTTCTTTAGCCGCAGGTGATGGTGTTGCACCAAATTCAAGTACCGACTTGTATATATTTGACAGTTCTACCTTAGACACTGTTGCGTTTAAAACCATCTCTCACTTAAATGTTGGCGGTCCTAACTTTTTAACACTCGAACATCACGGGAAAAAACGGTATTACACAACATTTGGCTCTTGCAATGGATATTTTAGCCCAAATTTTGAACTTACCATTCAGCCTCCCTATTTTATAGAGATCTATAAAATTGATTTCGACAATGAAACACTTGATTTCGTTGACGGGTCACCACTTCCTAAGTTTGCACTAGTAAGCAGCACGATGTCACTCGGCAAAAAAGGACTTGTCAGCCATGGTGGTTTTTGCTCTCTTTTCCCAAATCAGCTGAGTATTTATGACACAAACTTTCTAAAAACAACGTCCCTTCCCGATGACAATGCTGAATCGAGAATTTTAGAATTCGACGGAAAGACGCTTGAAGTGAAATTTAAGCAAGCGGTGAATTGCTGTAATGAAACTGTGCTTTACCCTCCTCATAAGGGTCGCACAGCACTTGTTGCACAAAATACAGTTGTAACTGATCCTACAGATCCTAATGTACAGCGCCTTGACCCTGAATTTTATGTTCTAGCAACACTTGGTAAGAAAAATGGCAAAAAACAGTGGGAGCCACTTAACTTGCCACGCCAAGATGTTGTAGGTGCTATTTCAGAATTTAGCCATAACGGCAAATGGCTCGTTAGAACAGGCAACTACGGCTATTTTGAAGGCAACCCAAATGTTGACTCAAGAGGCATACACAACGTTTTGCTCTTTAAAGTTTTACATTAAACTTTATTTCTAAAGACTGTCGCACATAACTCTCACGAGTTATGTGCGACTTTTTAATTCCAGATATACTTATGCTTTTCACCATTTTCAACATAAAACTGCCGCGCACGAAGGCGTTCAAATTGACTACCTGATCCAAACGCAATTCAACACCATCTATGTTATTGAAATTAAATTTACACGCGATTTAATCAGGATAGAGGTGGTGGCTGATGTGGAAGAAAAAATCAAGCGTTTGCATCTTCCCAAAGGGTATTCTGTCCGTCCTGTTCTTATTCACGTCAATGGAATATCTCCAGCTTTAGAAGAAAGGCAATTCTTCTCCCATATCATTGACTTTGGTGAATTATTCGATAGCCCGCAGCCACAAGCCTAATTTCGTCATAGCTGTAGTCTTGGGGCAGTTTTTCTTTGATTGGGGCGAGGCGATCAGATCCCACCTCTCGAATGATATCTTTAATAGCTTGGGCGCGATCTGGTGCTACTAGCTGGCTGATATCGAACTCTTGGCCCTGTTTGAGGGCATCTACAAGGTGGCCGATGATGGTGCTTTTGGCAAGTTGGCGATCTTCCATGATCTCTTCAATTGAACGGCCCTGCTTGTAGAGCGTGACTGTATCTCGCTGAGAGTCTGATGGGGGCTTGCTTTTTGCGGGGATTTCTTTGAGGAACCGTTCGCCATATTTGAGCCATTTGATCGGGCCGACGCCGTTAATGCGGCAGAAGGCCTCTTCGGTTTGAGGAAGGTAGGCGGCCATTTCTTGCAGGGCGCGGTCGCTGAAAACAACGTATGGGGGGACATGTTCGGCACGGGCGATTTCTGTACGAAGGGTGCGAAGTTTTTCGAAAATGGCTGCGTCAAAGCTTGCGGGGCCACTAGAAGATGATGACCGTCTCCTTTCTTCTTTTGGCTTTTTAAAGAGTTTTTTCTTGAAGAAGATGGGAACTTCGCCTTTTACGGCAGTTGGCGACTTATCAGTCCACTTAACTACGGGATATTCTCCCTCTGTTACCTGCAAAAGATCGAGGTAAATCAGCGCTTCGATGTAGTAGCGCACTTCGGGCTCTGCCATCTCCCGTAAAAGCCCATAGGTAGATAGCTCGTTGTAGCGGCGCTGCAAGAGGGCTTGCGCTTCAGATCCACGCAAGACATCAGTCAGCATGCGAATGCCTACATTTTGCTTTAAGCGAAAGACGCAGGAGAGGATTTTTTGAGCAATGACTGTACCATCGATCTGATCGACATCAGAAAGACAATTGTCACACATGCTACAGGGCATTTTTTCATATTTTTCGCCAAAATAGCGCAAGAGGTCATACCTTCTGCAGGCAAAGGATGTACAGAGCTTATACATACTCTCAGTTTTCATCCTCATCTGCTTTTGGAGGGCGGGATCATCTAGCTTATCTAAAAAGCTTAAGTAGATTGCAAGATCTGCCCGCTCATAGAGCATTAAACAGTCTGCAGGAAGGCCGTCGCGGCCAGCTCTTCCTATCTCCTGATAGTACTGCTCAATAGTCTTTGGCATGTCGAGGTGAACAATAAATCGAACATCTGGCTTATGAATGCCCATGCCAAAGGCAACTGTAGCTACCATAAGAGTCGTTTCATCATGCAAAAAGGCGTGCTGGCTTGCTTGTCGCTCATTTTCCTGCATTCCGGCATGATATTTTCCTACTGAATAGCCTAACGTTTGCAGCTTTTGATAGCAGCTATCTACGCCCTTTCTGGTGGATGCATAGATAATTCCGGACTGGCCTTTATGTTCCTCAAGAAACTGCTTTAGCTGCTCATCTACTCGATATTTTGACTGGATACGAATCATCAGGTTCTGCCGATCAAAGCTACTTTTGATGATAAAGGGATTTTTCATAGCAAGCTGCAGCTCAATGTCCTTTTGGACATCGCCTGTAGCAGTAGCTGTCAGGGCAATAACCGGACAGTTTGGGTAGTGTTCTTTAAGAAGAGCAAGTTTGCGATATTCAGGGCGAAAGTTATGGCCCCACTGCGAGATGCAGTGTGCTTCATCTATCACAAAAAAAGAGATGGATACTTTTTTTAGTGCTTCGAGAAAATCTGGGTCTACAAGCCGCTCTGGTGCCACATAAAGCAGTTTATAGTCCGCCAAATGATCAAGTACATCGCGAATTTCATGCAAAGGCAGACTCGAATTTACAAAAGCTGCCTGAATGCCATTTTTAAAGAGCGATACTACTTGGTCCTGCATAAGGGAAATAAGGGGCGACACAACAATAGCAAGGCCATCCATACACAAGGCAGGAAGCTGATAGCAGAGCGATTTTCCTGCCCCGGTGGGGAGTATGGCAAGGACATCGCGGCGAGCAATGAGCGCCTCAATTATCTCTTTCTGAAAGGGCCTGAAGGTATTGTAGCCAAAGTGGCACTTCAAAGCCTCTTCTAACATACTAAAATGTCCTGCTTAAAATGGATAAACCTTCTGCAAGGCCATAAAGGGGTGTTTTATCAAGTGATAGCTTCTTCAAAATTGCATGAAACTCGTTCACACTAGCCTGTACAGTCCCTACGGCATCTTGTACACCAAAGAGGTTTGCAAAATTTACCTCTCGGTTAGCTTCTCTATCTTTCTGGCTGTCATCAAGATCATCGAGTACCTGAAAGGCAAGGCCAAAGTGATATGCTGCTTTATGGATATCCGGAAGCTGCTCCTTTTTGCCCCCTCCAAACAGCCACCCCAAGGTCATGCAGAGATCAAAAAGGGCGCACGTCTTCATGTCGAGGATCATAATGAGCTTTTCTTTATCAAGATTTGTTGGAAAAAGGTCATAATACTGCCCTCCAATAAGCCCAGAAGCCCCCATAGTCTTTGAGGCCTGTATCACAGCAAGGCGAGAAATCTCTTTATCATGCGCCTCATTTCTTGCTATCTCTTCAAACCCTTGTGCAATTAAAGCGTAGCTTGCAAGAAGGGCCACATTCTCCCCATATACTTTATGGGTAGTTGCTCTGCCGCGGCGAAAATCGTCATTATCCATGCAGGGAAGATCATCTGCAATAAGCGATGAGGTGTGAAAGTACTCGACAGCTAGTGCTGCCGGTGTCACATTGCTCTTCTTATTTAGACCATCAGCTACCATGTAAACAAGCGCAGGACGAAACCGCTTTCCATCACCTTTAAGGGCATATTCCATAGCTTCGCGCACGCTATTTTGCGGGCCAAAGTGAGAAAAGGCCGACTGCATCTCCTCCTCAAATCGCGCTTTATAGGGCTCTAGAACAAGCTTTGCCTGCTGGCTAAATACTTCTTTTGCACTCTGCTGCATACTCATATTACCCTTTGCCTTTCTTTAAAATTTGAACCTTTGCTGCCGGTTTTATGATGCTTTGTGCCTCGATATAGCCTCCAAAACTGATGCTAGGATAGGCCTGAACCTCTTTTCCGATGACAGTTCCCGGATTTAAGACGCTATTGCAGCCAATCTCAGCATAATCGCCGATGATCGCGCCAAACTTTCTTCTGCCAGTTGCAACCCCATCTACAACTACTTCTTGACCATCTAATCGAAGATTTGCACACTTCACGCCAGCACCAAGGTTAACAAAGCTGCCAAGTATCGTGTCTCCAAGGTAGGCAAAGTGGGCGGCGTTGCTCTTATTTAGTATAATTGTTCCTTTAAGCTCTGTTGTGTGGCCAATCACGCAGTTATCGCCAATGATGCAGTCGCCGCGAATATAGGCCCCATGGCGTATATGACAGCCCGATCCAATGATACAGGGCCCTTTTATATAGGCGCCTGGCTCTATAACTGTGCCTTTACCAATACAAATCTGGTCCGGATTAACCAAGTAGGCATACTTTTGCTCTTCCGACTCTATTTTACCCAGCGGATATACCCGTAAATACTCTTGTATGCGATCTAGCGCCTGCCAGACCTGTGGGCACCCCTCAAAAATGGCCGCATGACGAAATCCGGAGAGGTCAAAAAACTGATTCGGAGCAAATTTTTGCATAAAACCCTCTAAAAATTAAACACAGAGGCACAGAGATCACAGAGGAAAAAAGAGAGAAGAAAGGGATAAATACTTTCTCTTTACCTCATACCTCCTCTGTGTTCTCTGTGTCTCTGTGGTAAAAAAATAAACGCGCGAGGTGAGTATATACTATTATCGAGTTTCAAATAATCCCCAAATTGTCTATAATGTTTTTTTAATTTTAGGTTTACGAGGATTTGATAATGTTTAAGTACTTTGCTCCGGCAGCAGATGCACCTGAGATTCAGGATGGAAAAGTTGTAGATGCGTCCTATAAAACGTGGAGAATTCGCACGCTCTACTCAATGTTTATTGGCTATGCGCTCTACTACTTTACCAGAAAAAGCTACACGCTTGCTATGCCTGGCATCATCGCAGATCTTGGCTACACAAAGGCTGAGCTTGGTATTTTAGGCAGTATCATGGCTATAAGCTACGGCTTTAGCAAATTCTTTAGCGGCATACTTTCTGATCGCTCAAGCCCTCGCTACTTTATGGCCTTTGGCTTAATGACAACGGGTGTTATTAACATCCTCTTTGGTATGGCCTCATCGCTTGTTGTTTTTGCTGTTCTTTGGGGGCTTAATGGCTGGTTTCAGGGCTTTGGCTGGCCTGCATGTTCACGACTTTTAGTCTCCTGGTATTCAAAGTCTGAGCGCGGCTCTTGGTGGTCTACATGGAATGTCTGCCACAATGTAGGCGCCTTTTCCATAGCAGTGCTTGCAGGCTATGTTGTGCAGCATTATGGCTGGAGATATGGCATGTACATTCCAGGCCTTATCTGTATTGGAGGCGGCTTTTTTATGATAAACCGCCTAAGAGACCGCCCTGAAGCTGTAGGCCTTCCTCCCATAGATAAATATAGAAACGATATAGCTACACAAGTTTCAACAAAAGAGGCATCAAGCGAGTCAACCTGGAGCCAGCTTGTTGCTCACGTCTTCACTAACAAATGGCTCTGGCTTCTTGGCGGCGCTTACTTTTTTGTCTACTTTGCAAGAACCGCTATGGGCGACTGGACACCAATGTATCTCATCGAAACGCGCGGCTACACCCTTATCGGGGCAAATAGCATGGCCACAATGATTGAAATTGGCGGCTTTTTTGGCAACCTTGCTGCCGGCTGGGCATCAGATAG
>Ga0187893_10010800_pt1 | contig 13449 bp, 10 predicted proteins | sample MA1701074metaG_FD_139574 | JGI IMG/M metagenome (GOLD analysis project Ga0187893, IMG submission 139574) | White microbial mat communities from a basaltic lava cave in the Kipuka Kanohina Cave System on the Island of Hawaii, USA - MA170107-4 metaG ...
AGTTGCACCGAGTGACGGACAACCTCTGGGCCCGGAATGCGGCCTCTGGCGCCGCGGCCTTCGTGGCCATGGCTGCGGTGATGGGCGTGTTGGCGCTGGTGGCCGATGTCATCACCGCCGACGACGGCAAGGACCGTGTCAGCCAGATCGTGAGAGTGCCGATCGACGGACTCAACGAGGGCGTTGCCGGGGCCGTTTTCGCGATGGGCGGCGCCGTGGCCCGCCTGGCCAGCCACACCAGCTTGTTGCACTGGGGCAGCTACGACGCACCAGGCGACGGCAACGCCCCGGTGCCCCTGTTCCTCCTCTTGGCCTTGGCTCCGGCGCTGGTGGCCTGGGTCACCTACCGGCGACTGGAGCAACAGCGCCCCACCGACGAACAGACCGTGCTGAGCACCGCCACAGCCATCGTCGGTGGCTTCGTGGTCACGGCGTGGCTGCTGTCGTTCTTCGGTCGCATCGAGCGTCTTTCCGTCGACCCCATCGTCCAGCCCTCGCCGCGTGGCGCCTTCGGTCTCGGCCTGTTGTGGGCGGCCGTCGGCGCCGCCGGCGCCGCCTTCTTGTGGTCAAAGCGGCGGGGTGTCGCCTGGAAGCTCCTGGCGCCCCACAGCGCAACCACACCAGCGGCAACCACACCAGCAGCGGACCCGACAGCACCGCTGGTCACGCCTCCGGCGCCGGCCCCTGATCCCACCCCATTGACACCCGCCACCCCAGTCAATCTTGACGACGAGACGCTGGTCATGGACACCAGCGAGAAGGAGTCATCGACTCAGGCCTGCCCCCAGTGCGCCGCCCCGGCGCCGCTGGGCACGACCTACTGCGGCGAGTGCGGCACCCGTATCCGGCCCGCCCGCACCCGCCGCCGGCTGCCCCCCGACTAGGGAATTCGCCGGCGCAGGGGCCGAGGTTGGTAGGGTTCTGCGAGTCCGCTGCGGCCGTCGTCGCCGGGCTCCCCCCCTTGCTCCCCTCTCAGGAGGTCCGCCCTTTCCCGCCCAGTCACGCCCAGGGTTCCCGTCTGCACCTCGTAGGGACGACACGTCCCGAGTCAACAAGCGGCTCGCGAGCTGAATGCTGCAGAGACGACGCCCGCATTCCTAGGCCACACCTGATGCCCCATGTCGGGCTCCTTCAAGGAGGCGCAAGATGCGCACGCACGTACGATCGAAAGCTGCACCCTTCACGGTGCTACTGAGTTCCGCCACCCTCCTGGTGGTTCAGTCCTACCTCACCGCACCGATGGCCGATGCCCATGTGCACCGGTCTGCTCCGCCCACGGCGGAGAACTTCGCCCGGCTCCGTCAATGTGAGTCGGAGGGCAACTACGGCGCCGCCACCCGCAACCGGTACTTCGGCGCCTACCAGTTCGCCAGCCGCACGTGGAGTTCTCTGGGCTTCGCCGGACAACCCCATCAAGCGCCGCCCGCGGTTCAAGATGACGCCGCCCGCCGCCTTCAGGCGAAGTCCGGCTGGGGCCAGTGGCCCGGCTGCTCGCGCAAGCTCGGGCTGGGATAACCGCGCCAGTTACTGGTACGCCCGAGCCTGCAGACGGAACAACTCGGCGTAGAGGCCGTCGGCGGTCATGAGTTCGTCATGGCCGCCGACTTCGGCCACCCGCCCGCCACTCACCACCACGATCTGGTCGGCCATGCGCACCGTAGAGAATCGGTGGCTCACCAACAGCGTCACGGCGCCGGTGGTGACGCGAGCCTCCCGAGCGGCACGGGCGTAGCGCTCGAACAGGGCGTGCTCGGCATCGGCGTCGAGCGCCGCTGTCGGTTCGTCCAACACCAGCAGAAGCGGCCGCCGGGTCATCACCGAACGGGCCAGCGCCAGCTGCTGCCACTGGCCTCCGGAAAGGTCGACGCCGCTCTCCCACTGAGGCCCGAGCTGTGTCGACAAGCCACCGGGCAAAGACGCAACCACCTTCGTCGTTCCCGACTCCGCGACCGCCGCCTTCACGTAGCCGTCGGCCATCCGCGCCGTGTCGCCCACGCCGATGGCGTCATGAGCCAGCACTTCGTAGCGCGTCGGCTCTTGGAATGCCGCCGTTGTGCGCCGGCGCCAGTCGGCGACATCGATGCCCCGCAGGTCGGTACCGTCGACCGTGATCCTGACCCATCACCTGACCGGCCAGTGAGAGGGTAAGAACGAGCTGGCCGACGCTGGCCTCGCCCCGGGTGACTCGCGCCGCCACCACCACGACGGCGGCGGCATAGCCCACGGCGAAGACGATGCGGCCGACGGCGATCAGCCCGGCACCCTTGAGGCGATGAACGCGCTCGTCGCGGGCGAGCATCTCGCCCTCTCGGCGGTGCCGAGCAAGTAGCTCGGGACCGAGCCCGAAGATCCGCATCTCCTTGGCTGGTGCCGCCTGGGTGGCCAGATCGAAGAGGTAATCGGCCCGTCGGCCGTTGTCCGCCCGTCGGTCCAGCGCTTCGAGGCGAATGCGCTCCGCCCAGGCCCCGGCCACCAGGAGCGGCAAGCCGAACAAGGGCAAAACCAACAGCCTCCGATCCACGCCGGCGAGGACGATGACGGTCAGGATCAGCCGCAGCACCACCTCCGCCGAAGCGACCAGCGCCGGCACGCTCATGGCGATGAGCCAGTTGTCCCACATGAGACGTTCGACTCGACGCAGATGCTCGGGCTGTTCGTGGTGGGCGGTACCGACGAGGCCCGTGACCAGTTCCACCACATGGCACTCAACGTTGTGGGCCGTCTTCTCTTCGACCACCGCCCGCAGCTGCCACGACAACGAACCCAACGCCATATGGATGGCCACGGCCAGGCCGAGGATGACGACGGCCGCCGTGGCCCCCGGACCGGCTGCGTCGATTCCCGGCCCGGCGACCACGCTGTCCACCAGCCAGCCCAGGGCGATAGCGAACAGCGGTCCGGAGAAGCCGGCGACAGTGTCCAACACGAGCGCCGTCACCGAGCGCCACCGATCGGCGCGAAACGCGGCCGTTCCCATCACGACGACGGACCGCCACCGGCCCCGCACGCCGTCGCCGGCCAGGAACGCGCCCACGTCACCGCTCATCGCTCGGCCGTCATCCTTCGACCGGGAGACCGGGACGGCCGGAGCGATAGCGGTCCGCTTGCAGGGCGAACATGGCGGCGTAGCGGCCGCCGGCGCACACCAGCTCGTCGTGCGTGCCCTGTTCGCAGACCCGACCCGCCTCGACCACGGCGATCCGGTCGGCCCGTCGCACAGTAGAAAATCGGTGGGAGATCAGGATCGTCGTGCAGCCCTGTGTCACCTCCAAGAAGCGGTCGAACAGCTCCACCTCCCCGCGCACGTCGAGGTTGGCCGTCGGCTCGTCCAGGACAAGTACATCGGCACCGGCTTCGACGGCCATGAGCGCCCGTGCGAGGGCGAGGCGCTGCCACTGTCCTCCGGACAGTTCGGTGCCCGCCTCGAATCGACGCGAGACGACGGTGTCCCAGCCGCGAGGCAGACCGGTGATCAGGTCGAGGGCGCCGGCACGCTCAGCGGCGCGATCGAGGGCCTCGACAATGCCGGCTCGGCGAAGGCCCCCGAAGCCGACGTTGTCGGCCGCGCTCAGCTCGAATCGGGTGAAGTCCTGGAAGATGGCCGCCACCTGACGCTGCCATGCCGCCGGTTCGAAGCTGGCAAGGTCGAGCCCGTCGACGGTGATGGTGCCCGAGGTCGGGTCGTGGAGACGGGCCAGCAACTTGACGAGCGTGGTCTTGCCGGCGCCGTTCGCCCCGACCACGGCGAGCGAGCGGCCCGCCGGAATGACCAGATCCAGTCCGTCGAGCACGGGCTCGTCGCGGGTGGGGTAGCGAAACACCACCGCCTCGAAGCGGATCTCATGGCGGGGCCGGCCCGTCGGATCGACCGTTGCGGCCGACGTCGCCGAACGAGCCCGAGCTACCTCGACGGCACTGACCCGCTCCAGTTCCAGGAGGGCCGGAACCACGGTGGCGCCCTCGGCCACGCCGCGGTCCTGCTTGGTTGGAAGGCCGAGCTGGGCCAGTGCCAGCATGGCCGAGCCGACCACGGTCAGTTCCTCGGCGTCGAGCCGCCCGGAGGTCGCCGCTCGGGCAACCAACGCGAACGCGATGGCATTGGCAAGGACGATCACCGCCGCCACCACCGCCATCTCCATCCGCTTGGACCGGCGTGTGCGCCATACCTCTCCCATGGCGTCCCGCCACCCCTCCTCGAACCGACCCATGATCCAGGGGGCCAACCCGAAGACCCGAAGCTCGGCCGCCGTCCCCCGGTGAAGCGCCAACTGGCGGTAGTACTGCGGACGCCGACTACGGACGGCACCGGCGGTCAGCGCCGTGCCCATCCGGCGACGGCGGCGGTAGCCGATGGCCGACCAGACGACGACCAGCCCGATCGCCACCCGAGGATCGAAGCGGGCCACCAGCATCGCCGACGTCACGGCGGTGACCCGGTTGGAGATCGTGACCATGACGTCGCCGGCGAACGCCGCCATGTTGGGCCAGTTCCGGTGGGTGGCGAGCTCCAGGAGCTGGCGGCTTCCCGGGTGCTCCAGGTGATCGAGGAGAGGCGGCGCGAGGGCAGCCGCCATGGCCCGCTGCTCGACCTCGAAGTACACCGCCATCCGATAGCCCTCTCGAAAGGCGCCGGTGACGGCGTGGAGCACCGGGCCGGCCACGAATACGGCGCTCAGCACGAGGATGGCGTCCAGGAGCCGTCGACCCTCGGGACTCGTCAACCCACCCCCGGCGTCGGCGGCCGCAGAGATGGCCGCCACGACCTGTCCGCTGGCCAACATGGCGGCCGCGGGGACGAGTCCGAGGACGACGTAGATGATCGCCAGTACGGCGGTGACGGCGGGCGCCACTTCCCACATCAGCGCCACACCGGCCCGAAGCGACGGCGGCGGTACCAGGTCAGTGGGTAGTGACCTGCGGGTGGGCTCGGGCACGGTCTCCTCCAGGCGAGGCCCGGGACACTACTGACGCCATTGTCGCGAAGCCGTCGAATTTCTCGAGCCCGCGACCCGAAGGTCGGGTTCAACCAGTACCCTCCACCGACAAGTACGAGGATGCCTGGGGGGCGCCTCGGAACAGGAGTACGGCGTGTCTCGTGTTCTTGCCCGAGTGGTTGCAGCGACGACAGCCGGCGCTTTGGCGCTGGTGCCTGTGGTCGCCCAAGCATCGAACGATCCTCGTTTCGACGAGCAGTGGAACCTCGACGCCGTGGGCGCACCGGCGGCCTGGGCTCGCTCGACCGGCCAGGGGATCCGCATCGGCATCGTCGATACGGGCATCGATCTGAACCACGAGGATCTGGCCGGCAAGGTCGTGGCCCACACCAACTGCATCGGTGCCGGTGGCGACCCGACCCGGTGCAAGGGCTCGGCCCAGGACGACCAGGGTCACGGCACTCACGTGTCAGGCATCGCTGCCGCCCGTAAGGACAACGGCAAGGGCATCGCCGGGGTTGCTCCCGATGCCGACCTCGTGGTGGCCAAGGTGCTCGACGCCACGGGCAGCGGAACCGACGCGGATGTCACCGCCGGCATCAAGTGGGTGGTCGACAACGGCGCCCAGGTGGTCAACCTCAGCCTCGGCGACCCGGCCTTCGTCATCACCAGCCTCTTCGGCACGGCGCTGGCCGAGGGCATCGTCTATGCCTGGAGCAAGGGTGCCGTCCCGGTGTTGGCGTCCGGCAACAGCAACCTGCTGGGTCTGGGAATCGGCAGCTCGGACTACGGGTCCCTGCCCGCCATCGTCGTCGGTGCCACCGACCGCCAGGGTCGGGCGTCGGGGTTCTCCAGTCCGCTCGGTACGGCCGCCTGGGGCCTGGTCGCCCCCGGTGGCGCGGGCAACGGCAGGGACGCCGATGACGTGCTGTCCACCGTGTGGAAGCGCAACGAGGCCAACGCGTATACCGCCCTGGCCGGTACCTCCATGGCCGCACCCCACGTCGCCGGGGCCGTCGCCCTCCTGCTGTCCCAGGGCCTATCGCCAACCGCTGCCGTGGCACGGCTGCTCACCACCGCCAACCCGGCCATTTCCTGCGGACCCAACAGCCCTGCGTGCCGGGGCCAACTGGACCTGGCCCGAGCGGTCACGGGGGCCAGCACCGGCCTCACACCGGTACCGACCGGTCCCGGTGCGACCAACCCCGGCCTGAACCTCGGAAGCCTTCTCGACCTGGTGAGCGTCCTGCCGCTGCCGCTCGGTCGATCGGCCGCTCCCACTGCCGCTGCCGGTCCCGAACCCACGCCCGCCCTCGCTCCGCCGACCGGCGAGCCATCGATCGCCACGCCGTCCTTCGCCGCACCCAGGGCTGAGGCCCCGGCGACCACGGCACCGGCACCCGCCGCACCGGCGCCCGAGGCCGCTACTCCCTTCCCGGCGGCCCCGGCGCCGGTGCCCAGCACCGGAGTGCTCGCACCGGCGTCACCGACGTCACCGGCGTCACCGTCGTCACCGGCAGTCGAGCTCGCCGCCGCGCCCACCTCGACGGGCTCGAGCGCCCCGGTGGCCTGGAGCGTTCTGGCGACGGCGCTGCTCCTTGCGGTCGTGGGCGAGACGGTCGTCGCCACCCGAGCGCGCGCCGATCCGCCGTCCTCTACCCCATCGCCCTAGCGCTGGAGCGGGGCCACCAGGTGGCCGGCGTGGCTCGCCGCGACGAGCCCGTCAAGCGCCAGGCTCTCGAGGCCGGCCGAACCGTGGTGCACGAGTTGCAGCCGGCAGCTCAGAGCAGCCTCGACCAGGTCCGCACCCGGGTGACACAGGGTGCCGATGTGGTGAAGGCCAGGGCCAAGACCACGGCTGACGACATCAAGAGCGAGACCGACGACGCGTCCCGGGAGGTGCGGGGCCAGGCCACGTCGGCCGCCCGGACCGTGAAGCGCACATCGACGCGCTCGACGGCACGGGTCAAGGCGACGACCGCAGCGCCCCGTCGAGCGCGAGCCACCGCGACCGCCGGGACCTCACGGTCACCCCGACCAACGACGGCAGCGGCCACCCGCACTCCGGCGCGGCCACGCTCGAGGCGGACCGGCTCGATGCCCACCCCGACGCGCTAGGCGAAGGAGCGACCCCTACCCCCACCGACTCCCGGCGTCGGCAGCAGGGCCCGGCAGAGCGACAAGAATCGGGCGCCCATGCCTTCCTTCCTGCTCCCCTCGTCACCCGTCACTTCGCTCGACGGCTATCTGGCCACCGACTACGGAGGACTGGGACTGAAGCGATCCCAGGAGATCGGCCCCGAGGCGACCATCGACGTCGTGCTCCGGGCCGGCCTTCGGGGACGGGGCGGTGCCGGGTTTCCGACGGGCCGGAAATGGGCCGGCGTGCGAGGGCAAACGAGCAACCGGCGCTACCTCGTCTGTAATGGGGCCGAGGGAGAGCCCGGTACGTTCAAGGATCGGGCGCTGATGAGGGCCAACCCCTACCAGCTGGTGGAGGGAGTGATGATCGCCGCGTCGGTGATCAAAGCCGAGGAGGCCTTCATCTGCCTGAAGGCCAGCTTCGCCACCGAGCGCCAGGCCGTCACTCGGGCTATCGAAGAGTTTCAGGCCGCCGGCATATGCCGGGATCGTCGCATCACTGTTGTGGCCGGCCCCGAGGAGTACCTCTTCGGGGAGGAGAAGGCCATGCTCGAGGTCATCGAGGGCAAGGCGCCGCTCCCCCGGCTGCTGGCCCCCCACGAGCATGGCCTGTTCGCTTCCGGACCGCAGGCCGGCTGGGAGGCCACGGCGTTGGGGGCGGAGGCGGCGGGAGCCGGCCGGATCGAAGCCAACCCCACGGTGGTCAACAACGTCGAGACTCTCTCCAACGTCAACCACATCCTGGCCCGCGGCGCCGACTGGTTCCGCACCATGGGCACCGAACGCTCCCCCGGCAACCTGGTGTGCACCGTGGTCGGCGACGTGGTCGCACCCGATGTCGGAGAAATCGAGATGGGGACGCCGCTTCGCGACATCATCGATGCGGTCGGAAGCGGCGTCGGTGACGGCCGGCACGTCAAGGCCGTGTTCTCCGGTGTGGCCAACGCCGTCGTCACGGCGGACCACCTGAACGTGGCCCTGACCTACGAGGCCTTTGCCGAGATCGGCAGCGGCATGGGCGCCGGGGGCTTCGTCGTCTACGACGACACGGCCTGCATGGTCGAAGTGGCTCGCCAGTTCTCGCGCTTTCTTCACGTCGAGTCCTGTGGCCAGTGCCCGCCCTGCAAACAGAGCTCGGCGGAGATCACCACCCGGCTCGAACGACTCGAAGCAGGCGTCGGCGACGTCGGCGACATCAGCGAGATGGGCGGCTGGCTGGCCAAGGTGACCGACAGCAACCGCTGCTACCTCGGCACCGAGGAACAGATCGTGGTCAGCAGCATCCTGCGGGCCTTCCCCGAGGAGTTCGTAGCCCATATCGAGGGCCGCCAATGTCCGCGACCGCGACCTCTCCCGTTCCCCAAGGTGGTCGACCTCGCCGGCGGCGTCGCCGTCTACGACGAGCATCAGCACCGCAAGCAGCCGGACTGGACGTACGCATAGTTCGAGTTCTCGACGCTATGGTGTCGACGTTCCTGACCAGGAGCGAAGTCCGGTGTGATTCCGGCGCTGTCCCGCAATTGTGAAGCCCCTCCGGTGCTCTGGCACGTGAGGGGACGAGCCAAGTCGCCTCCCGGTCAGGCACACGAACCCTCGGAGAACAGGGCTCTCGTGTGATGGGCGCGACCGGCCTGTCGAACGAGTCCGGACTTCGATCGACAGGAGGAAACCGATGAGATCGCCCAGGAACATGTTCACCATCGCCGCCATGTTGGCGGCCCTACTGGCGGCGGCCTGCGGGGAGGACACGGTCGAGACAACCCCGTCTGCCCCGCCCGAGTCGGCGGTGGCGGCCGACGAGGCCGGCGACGCCTTCCCGATCGGCCTGGCCAACGGCGGCCGGCAGGTGCGGATCGAGAAGCGCCCGACCCGCATCGTCTCGTTGTCACCCACCTCCACCGAGATGCTGTTCGCCGTCGATGCCGGTGACCAGGTCGTGGCCGTCGACGACCAGTCGAACTTCCCCGCCGGCGTGCCCACCACCAAGCTGTCGGGCTTCACGCCCAATGTCGAGGCCATCGCCGCCTTCGAGCCCGATCTGGTGGTGGCCAGCGACGACCGGGAGGACGTCGTGAACAAGCTGACGCAGCTCGCCATCCCGGTGTTGCTCACGCCGGCCGCCGTCACGCTCGACGACACCTACACCCAGATCGAACAGGTCGGCCTGGCGACGGGACATCTCGCCGACGCGGCCGCCCTCGTCGCCCGGATGCGCTCGGAGATCGATGCTCTCGTGGCGGGGCTGCCCAAGCGGGACGAGGCGGCCACCTACTTCCACGAACTCGGCCCCGACGACCTCTTCACCGTCAGCTCCAAGACCTTCATCGGCCAGATTTATGCGCTGGCCGGGCTGACCAACATAGCGGACTCGGCCGACGACGGCTCGGGTTATCCCAAGCTCACCAAAGAGGCGCTGATCAGCGCCGACCCCGACTTCATTTTCCTGGCCGACACCAAGTGCTGCCAGCAGACCGGCGCCAGCGTCGGCGCCCGGCCGGGCTTCGACGTCCTCTCCGCCGTGCGCAACGGGCGAGTCGTCGGCCTCGACGACGACATCGCCTCCCGCTGGGGACCGCGCGTCGTCGACCTGTTGCGCGTCGTCACCGGCAGCGTCGCCAAGTTCCAGGCCCCGCAACCGGCCGCCGTGCCGGTGGGCTGATCGACGATGGCCGTTGTCGTCCCCCCGGCCGCCACTCCCTCGACCGCCACCCGAGAGCGCGCGGGGAACCTTGTCCGACCGGCTAGGACCAGGTCGGCCTGGGTGTGGCCGGTCGCCGTCGCGGTCACGGCGATCGCGGTGACGGCCGGTGTCCTCGTCGGCCCGGTCCGCCTGTCGATCCAGGGCATCGTTCTCGAGCTGGCCGACAAGGTCCCCTGGACGCGCATCGAGTCGGGCCTCGACCAGCGCGAGGCGGCCATCTTGTGGCAGATACGCCTGCCCCGGGTGGTGCTGGCCTTCGTCGTCGGGTCCATGCTCAGCGTGGCCGGCGTGGCCTACCAGGGCGTCTTCCGCAACCCGCTGGCCGATCCCTACCTGCTGGGTGCAGCCGCCGGGGCTGGCCTCGGCGCCACCATGGTGATCACCGCCGGGCTCCGGGAGGGGTTCGGTCCGCTGGCGCCGCTGCCGGCGGCCGCCTTCATCGGCGCGCTGGCCGCCGTGGCCCTCACCTATGCCATCGGAACCGGCCGCGACCGACGGTCCACGGCGTCGCTCATCCTGGCCGGGGTGGCCGTCACCAGCCTGCTCACCGCCTTGCAGACCTTCCTTCAGCAGCGCGACGAGGACACCGTGCGCGAGGTCTACTCCTGGATCTTGGGTCGGCTCAGCACGGCGTCGTGGTCCGACGTCGCCATCGTGGCGCCCTGGGCGGTGGTGGCCACCGTCGTCGTCTATCTCCACCGCCGCAGCCTCGACGTCCTGGCCGTCGGTGACGAGGAGGCGTCGACCCTCGGCCTGCGGGTCGACCGCACCCGGTTGGTGGTGGTGACGGCGGCCTCGCTCGGCACCGCCGCCTCTGTAGCCGTCAGCGGTCTCATCGGCTTCGTCGGCATCATCGTGCCGCACACCGTGCGCCTGATCGTGGGCACCACCCATCGCGCCGTGCTCCCCCTGGCCTGCGTCCTTGGCGGAAGCTTCCTCGTCGCCGCCGACCTGGCCGCCCGTACGGTCGACGCCCCCGGCGAGATCCCCATCGGCGTGGTGACGGCGCTGGTGGGGGCGCCCTTCTTCCTGGTCCTGTTGGCTAGGCGCCACCGCGAATCATGATCACCGCACAGGGGGTGGTCGTCGAACGGGGAGGCCGGCGGCTGCTCGACGACGTCGGGCTAGGGGTCGACGAGGGCCGGTGGCTCGGCGTGCTCGGTGCCAACGGGGCGGGCAAGACCACCCTGCTGCGTTGCCTGGCCGGCACCATGGCGCATGGGGGCACGGTGCGCCTGGCGGGTGCGCCGACGCCCGAACTCAGTGTGCGCCAGCGGGCCCGCCTGGTCGCCGTGGTGGCCCAGGATCCGCTGCTGCCCGGCGACATGGCTGCGCTCGACTACGTGCTGCTCGGCCGCACCGCCCACCTCCCGGTGTTCGGGGTGGAAACGGGCCTTGACCACCAGATCGCCCATGCACTTCTCGATCGGCTCGGCCTGAGCGACCTGAGCCACCAGGCACTCGCCACCCTCTCGGGCGGCGAACGCCAGCGGGCGGTCCTGGCCCGGGCCCTGGCCCAGGAGGCGCCGATCCTGCTGCTCGACGAACCGACCTCGTCGCTCGACGTCGGTCATCAGCAACGGGTGCTGGCACTGGTCGACGAGCTTCGGCGCGAACGCAACCTCACGGTGGTCTCGGCCATGCACGATCTCACCCTGGCCGCCCAGTACGGCGACGACTTCGTCCTCCTCGACCACGGCCGGGTTCGGGCGGCCGGCGGTGTCGACGCCGTGTTCCAGGCCGAGCCGCTCAGCGCGTGTTTCGCTGCCACCCTCGAGGTGTCGGGCCGAGGCCACGACACCGTTGTCACCCCCCGGCGGCTCGCAACCCAGCCACGGCGGTGACGAGGTGATCGATCTCGGCCGCCTCGTTGTAGCCGTGGGGTGACACCCGCACGCCTCCGCCGCGTGGCGAGCAGATGATCCCCTGGGCGGCCAAGGCGTCGACGACGGCGACGGCGGGCTGGCCCGGGACGCTGAAGGTGACGATGCCCGAGCGCCCGGCCGCTGACCGGTCGCTCAGGATCTCGGCGCCCACCCCGGCGAGACCATCGACGGCGCGGTCGCACAGCGATGTGACGTGATCCCAGATCGCCTCCACCGGTGCCGCCGTCAGGAGCTCGACCGCCGCACCCAGGGCCTCGACGCCGGCCACGTTCGACGAGCCACCCTCGAAACGCCGGGCCGAGTCGTGCCAGACCAACTCCCGATTGTCCCACTGCTCCCGGTGCGCCACCGAGGCCCAGCCCGGCTCGAGGGGCACCAACCGATCGAGGCAGGAACGGCGTACGAAGAACACTCCGATACCCGACGGCCCGAGGAGCCACTTGTGGGCATCGGCCATGGCGAAATCCACCCCCCAGTCACCGAAGCGGGCGGGAACCAGACCGAGACCCTGGATCACGTCGACGCAGAACAGGGCGCCGGCGTCGTGGACGATGGTGGCCAACTCGGCCAGGTCAGTCCGCCAGCCTCGCCCGAACTGCACCCAGCTGGTGACGACGACCTTGGGCGGCGGGCCGGCGGCGATCACCTCGGCGTAGGCCTCGACCGGCAACGTCCGGCCCGGTCCGACGGGAGCCACCAGGTCGACGGTCACGCCCCGGTCGGCCAGGGCCAGCCACGGGTACAGCGTGGAGGGGAACTCGTGGTCGGGCAGCACGACCCGGTCACCGGGCTGCCAGGGCAGGCCGTTGGCGACGAAACCCAAGCCCTCCGTGGTGTTTTTGATGAAGGCCATCTCGTCTTCGCCGACGCCCATCAGGTCGGCCGCCGCCGTCCGTACCTCCTCCGCCCGGACCGACTGGCGACTACAGGCCAGCGAACCCGAGACGGCCATCTCGGCCAGGCAGCGGTTGGTGGCCTCGACCACCGTGGACGACAGCGGGGCGACGCCGGCGTGGTTGAGGTAGGTCCAGGCGTCGGTGACCGGGAAGAGGGCCCGGTCCAGCGGCGGCCTCACGATCGGCGCCCTACCTCCAGGGCGGGGTGAGGGCGGTGTACAGCTCGACCGGCACCGTGCCGGAGTCGACCTTGTTATAGCTCCAGTCCGGCTGCTTCTTGCGGTGGCGCTCGTCGAGATAGGCCCGGCCGCCGCGGATGTCGAGCAGTTCGGCGATGAGTTCGGGTTCGGCCGGACCGACGGAGTTGGCCACATGAGCGGCGATCTCGTCGGCGAACTTTTCCAGGATGCTGCCGACGACCACCTGCTGCTGGGTGGCCAGGAAGCAGCGGGAACGGTCGGCCACCGTGGCGAGGCGGCGGCGGATCTGGCCGTACTCGTGCTCGATGGCCTGCGAGTCGCTCAGCTTGGCCAGCAGGTGGGCCAACGCCATTCCGTCGAGCTTGCAGGGCGAACACTGCCCGCAGGACTCCACGCCGAGGAAGCGGGCCACACCGGCCGCCACCGACGCCATGTCGACAGTGTCGTCGAACACGATGAAGGCCCCCGAGCCGAGGCCGCTGCCGATCTCCGACATGCCCTCGTAGCTCACCGGAGTGTCGAGCTGATCGGCGGTGATGACGGCGTTGGCCACGCCCGAGAGGACGGCCTTGATCTCATGGCCGGGACGGGGGCCGCCGCCGATGAGGTCGATGACCTCCCGCAGCGGTGTGCCCATCTGCACCTCGCCGACGCCATGGTGGACGGTGCGGCCGGTGACGGTGCAGACCA
>Ga0187893_10010801_pt1 | contig 13449 bp, 12 predicted proteins | sample MA1701074metaG_FD_139574 | JGI IMG/M metagenome (GOLD analysis project Ga0187893, IMG submission 139574) | White microbial mat communities from a basaltic lava cave in the Kipuka Kanohina Cave System on the Island of Hawaii, USA - MA170107-4 metaG ...
AGTTTCCCGCCGCGATGTTGAAGGGTATGTTGAGGCAGCGGGCAATCTCGTTAAGGATCTCGTGCTTGAACTCGGCGTAGGTCGTCGCGGGCTGCTCGGCGTGCGTCTGCCCGAGTTTCCATCCGCCGGGCATGACGGTCGCCATGCGCCGTTCGAGTTCGATCACGTCCATGGGCTCGAGGGAGTCGGCCTCGCCGTTCGCGGGCGCATCGGTGTAGATGACGAGCGCCATGTCGGCGGCCGCCTCGGCGGCGGCGATGACGGCGAGGGTGTAGCGCCGGAGCTGTGCGAAGAGCGGAAGCGCCGGGGTGATCTCCGGGATGCCGCGCGCCTGTCCGGGCCGGTCGGCCCTGAAGTAGTGGATCATCGCGACCGCCGGGACCCGGTCGAACGCCTCGGGCGGCAGGAAATCACCGTCGCCGGGGTGCTTCTTGAGGACGTGGTATTCGACGGGGTTGCCGGAGGCGTCGAAGACGATCCCGTCCACGGCGCGGCCATTCGTGTTTCGGAAGAAGGGGGTCGTGACCTGATCGGCCTCGAGAGGGGCGAGGTCGAGCTTGACCGGCGTGGGGAGGGAAGGGTTCGTGGTCAGGAGCGCGAAGGCCTCGCCGTCTTCGGCCTTGGCCATGCGCATCGTCTGGAGCTTCTCGGGAAGTCCCACCGCCCGCGTCCACGCGGAGAACGCCGACTCCACCCGGCGATTGATTTCGGGGTCTTCGGAGAGCATCTGGAGGCGCGGTCCAGTGCCGACGGTGTCATTGGCCAGCGTCAGCACGATCCCGCGCGCGTAGGAATTGTTAGCGACCTCGTAGCGGGCGTTGTTGCGGAGGCGGCGGCGAACTTCGGGGGAGTTGGCGGCGTTGGCGGAAAGGCCATCGGCGTTCGCCCAGTGGCGACGGTTCTCGTCGGTGATCGTCGCCGCGTCGTAGCGCCCGCGAACGACGCGGACCGCGCGCGGCTGTCCGCTCGTCTTGCTCGCGAAGATGCCTTTGAGCCATCCGAACATGTCAGTCCGTCCCCGGCGGGATGAGCTTGGCGAAGCGCAGTCCCGCGCGCTTGGCCTTGGCCGCCTTCTTGGACGCGAGGTAGCGGTCGGCCGCGATCTGGTCGGCCAGATCGTGCTGCTCGACCTCGCCGGAATCCCCGCGGGCGCGCTTGGGACCCTCGGCGTTCTCCTTGATCTTGTCCTTCAGGTCTTCGGCCATGCCGGTCTCCCGTAACGCGGCCGGACCTCGGCCGCCTACGGGTTACCTACCCGGCGGAGGGGAGAAACGTCGGAGGCGGGGGAAGATTGTTACGCCGGTAGAACCCGCAGGCAGGTGGGAGTGCAGTGGGAGGCTACTCGACCCCGTACAACTTGCGGAGCCCCTCGAAGGCGGCTTCGCGCGAGATCGTCCTCAGCCCCAGCGCCTTCAGGTCCACGTCCTCTGCAGCGACCTGTTCGAGGAAGATACGCATGTCTTCGGTGACGCGATGGGGCGGTTGGACGTCAGCCTCGGGGTCGATCACCTGGAACAGACGGAAGACGTCGTTCTTGTGCTTCTGGATCGACCTGCTGTCGATCTCCTCTCCAGCCTCTTTCCGGGCGCGCAGGTCGAGCCAGGCCCTCGCCTTCAACGGGACGAGATGCGAGGCTCCAACAATGGGCAGACCGTCGATCACGCGTTTGCCCGCCTGAATCCACCTGTAGTACTCCGCATCCAGCAGGATCGCCGACAGGCTGGACACCTCGTCGTTGATCGAGATGGGCGTCAGATGGCTGTCTTCGACAACGGTCAACGCATCGGGGGCACGGGAGAAAAGCTCCAGCATCGCGGGGTAGGTTTCGTTGGTCGGCTTCTGGAAGCGGTAGAACCTCGGCTTCCCCTCCGCCGACTCCTGGATCTGATACCCGCCTGCCTTGACGAACGCCCAGAACGCGCGCGCGAACTCCGCGTCGAGCGACTCGATGCACAGAACAATGTCGAGGTCCTTGGTGGCGCGGAACCGGAGGCCCGCCTCGTTCATGATGAGGTCGCACGCCGTCCCGCCGATGAGCACGTACCTGTCGGCGAGCGCCTTGAAGTGCTCGCGAAAGAGATCAAGCCCCTTTACCACGGCATCTCCTTCACCATCTGCTCCAATGCCGCCTGCACCCGCTCGTCCTGCGTGTCACGCAGCGACAGGTAGAGCGATAGCCGGTCGACCCGGTCATCGTGGGCGAACAATTCCGGGGCGTAGTTCCAGACCTCGACGGTGATCGCCTCCGGTTCGTCGGGCAAGACATCCTTCCGCCGGAGCGTCGCCCAGTCCTCGCGGCCGACCGCGAAGATCGCGTTTGCCGGTTCGGCCAGCATCGTGTAGTGCGCCAAGGCGCTCAAACCAGCTTGCGGCCCCGGAGGTTTCCCACCTGGCGTCACGTGGATCGCGTGCCGGGTCTTGACCGGGTTGCGCAGAACCGGCTGCGCCTTCTCCCAGAGCTCGCGCTTTGCCGCGACGAGGCGAAGACGCCGCTCGCGGCCGGAAGCGGTGGACTGACCAAGTCCGGCAGCTTCGAGTTCGTCCAAGGCCCGGCTCATCGTCATAACCGAGTACCCGAGCTTTTCGGCCAGCGGGGTGGGGCTGAGATCCTCCGCGTTTCGCAGGAGTGCGTGGATTAGGACGACCTGGGCTGCAGGGCCCAGCCCGTTCTTGTCCGCGCGGAGCTTTCTGAAATGCTCCCGCAGGTCGATGCCCAGCATGGGCAGATACATCTGGTTTCCGGGGACGATGAACGGCACCTTGTGCTCGATCAGGCGCTTGCGGTTGTAGGCCGTGATGCGTTCCCGGACGTAGACCACGGGATCGTTCCACTTGCCCCGCACCTGGTCGATGTGCTTGCGAATGGCGGCAGGGGTTTGTTCCTCCGCCTTGTCAGCCATGAACAGGCATCGTTGGCCCATGAGTTGGCCCGCGAAGAACCGATATCGGTCCTGGAGAAAGGGAGGGACCCGGCCCCCGTTCTCCCAGGGTGTGATGGTTACCGCGACGCCGAGGGCGTCGTGGAGATACCGGCCAAGTTGGGTCTTCAGGTCTGGCATGGCGTCTCTAACCTTCATTTGCACTATAACACCACAAACGTTATCGTGCAAGAATATTGTTATCGTGTCTTTCCTCCCGCAACTCAAGCCAGGACCGCCTCATACGTCGTGATCCTACGGCCGCAGTGGCGGCATTCGCGCCGCCGGAGGAGCTTGCCACCGGGCTTGGCGCGGGTGTAGAGGACGCGGAAGTGGCCGCATCCACAGCGGGGGCATTCGAGGCCCCGCCTCTCCTTGGGCCGTTCGGCCTGCACCTGCTCGGTCATCAGCGCCTGCTCCTCTGGATGTCCGACAGCTTCACGGGCTTGCGCGCGGTCGCGGTCGCCCCGTCCGTCCCCGGCAGGACCGCGCCTTGGATCGACGCGGCGACGGCGCAGCCCACGAGGCAGTCGAGCCAGTGGTTCTCCGAGGTCTCCGGCCGCAGTTTCCACTCGTCCACCACGCGGCCGCGTCCCTCCGTCTTCACGCGGTACTCGCTCGTCAGGTGCTCGGCCAGGAGTCGGTGCGCCTCCGGATCGCGGCTAAAGAGCGAGAGGCACCCCTTGTCCCCCATCGCCACGGCCAGCCTCGCGTGGACGAAGCTCTTCCAGTAGTTCGAGTCGAAGAGCGCATGCCGGATCGCCCGGCGTCCCTGGACGTTCGGGATGCGCCAGTTGTGGCCCACGCGGTCCCCGCGCTTGCGCCGGTACTCGGAGAACGGGATCGACGACGCGCCGACGAAGCGTCCATGGCAGGGAAGAAGCACCGCTGCGTGCGCGCTCTGGCGACAAAACTGGTAGACCACGTCCGTCGAGGTCCCCCAGTTTGCGTCGATGAGAGCCCGCTCGATCTTGAGGTACGCGCCGTCCTCGCGCTTCCACTCGCGCGCGAGAAGCTCACCCGAGAGCGCCTCGAGCCCGGCGTAGATCGCTCCCTCCAGGCCCGCGCCCTTGGCCGCGACCTGCAAGGTCCGCTGGGCGTCGCGGAGCGTGAAGTAGGCCCGGCGCTGGTCGGGGTAGGCCCCGTAGTCGAGCACGTAGCCGGTGAAGTCGTTTTCCCAGGCGGCCACGAGCCAGAAGAGGAGCCTCCCCTGCACGTCGATGAACATCGTCAGATGATCCGCGCCGATGGGGACCTCGCCGCGCTTTCGGCTGTTGAGCTTCTGCGCGATCTGGTCGGCGGAGAGCATGTCGTCGTCCTCGACGCCCTTCTCCGGTAGCGGCTCGTTCTGGTACTCGGCGAAGAAGGCCGCCTCGTCCTGGAGCTTGAGGTTCATCGCGTGCTGGATCGCCGAGGTCTCGTCGTGGTTGAACCGCTCCGGCCAAGCGATCTCCGCGCCTTCGTCCAGCGCCGCACGGTTGGCCTCGTAGAACGCCGTCGCCTCCCGCTGGTCGCCGTGGACGCGCAACGATTCGGCCCGCACCTCGGCGTACCTCGCCCAGAGCTTCTCGTTCGCGGGAAAGCGGTAGACCATCTTCGTCCGCTCGCCGTTCCACTCCGGATGCTTCTCGCGGTCGAGGATGTTGTCTGCCATGTCGCCTGGGCGGATCACCGTGCAAGGCATGATGCCGGAGATCTTCTTGCCGGGCCCGGCGAGGCCGAGGACGGCACCGGCCAGGATGCGCTCTCGCGTCGCGCACTGCGATAGCGAGCGCGACGACTCGTCCGTCTGCGGGTCATCGAGCACGACGAGCGAAGGCCGAACGGTCTTGCCGTCGGCGCGCTTGTACTTCATGCCACGGATGCGGCCCGTGATCCCGGCTACCTTGATGATCGCCCCCGACGCCTCCCCCTCCGGCATCGTGGGGAGCACGATCTCCGTCGCTGTCCAACCGATGTGGGTGCGCTCGCCTTTGTAGAGCTGACCCGCGCAGCGATTGGCGATCCCCTCGAGACACCGGATCGGATGGCAGGCCTCGGGGAAGTCGGCTTCGAGAAAGTCGTTCCCGTCGAGCTCCATCTTGATCGAGTCGAGCATCTCGAGGGCGTGGACCTCGGATGCTCCGATCAAGCAGACGAACTCCCGATGGCCGAAGAGCACCGCCCAGAGGCAGGCGCACTCGGCGATGGAGGTCTTGCCCGAGCCGCGCGGCATGGCCAAGGCGAAGAGCCCGCCATGGATCACCGCCTGCTCGATGCGCGAGATCACCTTCAAGTGGTCCGGCGACCAAGGCAGGTGGAACGTCTGTGGGAAGTAGGCCTCGCAGAAGAAACGAAAGTCGTTTTTGGCCCGCTCCTTCCGGACCGGGTCCACGACGGCAGGCAGCTCTCCGATGTCGCGCCCGGCCTCCGACAGAGCGCGGTTGCGTTGGGCGGCTGCCTCTTTGATTGCCTCGTAGTCGCGGACCTTCTCTGGGTGCGGCCGGTCGCGCTCTTCGACAAGCCAGGCAACGTACCGGAAGAGGTCCACGCGGCGGCCGTCGCCGATCCGGTAGCCCGCACGCATGCGGTGCCGGTAGAGCTGGCGTTCGTCGACGACGGCTCCCAGCGGCGTCGAATTGAGGAGCCGCGCCAAATCCGAAGGCTTGAGGTTCCGGGGATCAATCGCCACGTCCGCACAGCTCCCTCACCAGCCAGGCGGCGTAATGGACCAGGTTCAGCGTCCCGTCGGCGTTCGTGGGCGCGCCCGCTACCACATGGGAGCGGAGGACCTCGGCGGTGACGGTTCTGCCGCCACTTTTGGACAGCAGGATCGCCAGGTCCTCGGCCGAAAGGGCGGTGACTTTCAGGGCCGGGTTTTGCCCGTCGCGCCTATCCGACATGGCCGCCTCCGGCGGGCAGGAAGCGCCCGACATTTGTTCCGAAAAGCCCTTGATGTTCTCCGAAAAGCATGCCCCTGTGTGTCTGGTGGCGCGCAATGGGGCGCGCCGCGAGAAACGAAGGAGGACGCGAATGACGCACGCGAACGGAACGCCGGACCTCGACATCGGAGACGACCTGGTCATCACCAAGACCACGCGCCGCGCCTCGGGCGGCGGGACCTGGGTTTGCGGGAAGCTCAACGGGCACCGCTTCGACGCCTTGGTTTTCCCCGAGCACGCGGACAACCCCGAGTGGGAGATTGGCGAGAGCCGCATCTCGAAGCTCTGGGTGCAGCGCCTCGCGGACGAGAAGACGGTCTACAACTGGGACCAGGGCCTTGACCAGCCGCCCGCCGATGAAACCGCGCAGGCCATCGTCGACTTTCTCTGCGCGGGTCTGGCGGAGCACACCTACGGGGAATGAAGGGAGGTGATGAGCATGAAGAAGAGCGAAGTCAGAGTCGGCGGGAGGTATCTCGCCAAGGTGAGCGGGAGCCTGTCGCCCGTCCGCCTGGACCGGGAGAACCCCCACGGCGGATGGGACGGCACCAACCTCGACACGGGAAGACAAGTGCGAATCAAGTCCGCGCAGCGGTTGCGCGGAGAGTTCAATCAACACAAGGAGGATCAGACCATGGCGAAGAAGCAGAGCACGAAGACCGAGGCGAAGGCAGAGAAGAAGGCCAAGGCCACGGAGCCGAAGGCCCGGAAGAAGCCCGAACGGAAGGACGGGACGATGAGTGGGCTCGATGCCGCCGCGAAGGTCCTGGCCGACGCCGGGGAGGCGCTCAACTGCAAGACCATCGTCGAGCGGGCCTTGGAGAAGGGCCTCTGGAAGACGGGCGGCAAGACGCCCGCCGCGACGGTCTACTCCGCCATCCTCCGCGAGATCGCCAAGAAGGGATCGGATGCGCGGTTCCAGAAAGCGGACCGGGGGCTGTTCGCGCTCAAGGCGTAGGTCCATCATCCACCTCCGCCTCGACCACCCCAGCGCGGGAAGACGCGACTGGGGTTCGGTCGTTCAGGGCGCGTTCGGGTTCCACGAACACCACCGGCTTGCCCAACTCCCGCGCGATCTCGATCTCCGCTTGGATGCCCTTCGATTGCTGCCAGCCGTCCAGCGTCAGCACCCAGACCTCGGAGCACATCTCGAGGAACAGTCGGTCGAACCGTTCCCAGAACTTCCAGTCGAGAGGCAGCCCATGCATGGTCAGCGCGTGCGAGTAGGCGATGGGCGACCACGCCGGGATGCCGCAGCGGAGCATCTCGGCGGCCTGGCGGCACGCCGCCTGGAAGCGCGCCTCGCGGATCGCCGGGTCGGGGTGCGAGTACGGGCTCGCGAGGTAGATCATGCGCCCTCCATCGGTTCAAAATCGCTAGTAAAGACTTCTTGACTAACACGTCGAACTAGATAAGATTCCTTTACTAGCGACCGGCCATGGTCAAGGAGCTTTAACCAGCGATGCCGCGCGTAACGGGTGCCTATCGAACAACGAGTGCGGGGGAGGAGAAGGTCCAGGCCTTCGTTCCCCACCCCTTGCCACCCCAGGAACCGCCGCTCGCCATCGATGGCGGTATTGCCAAGCTCCACGCCGAGGCTGTTGCCGCCGTCGGACGCCTGGACGTGGCGGGGGCCATGGTGCCCAGCGCGGACTGGTTCCTGTACGGGTTTGTCCGCAAGGAGGCCGTTGTCTCCTCGCAGATCGAAGGTACACAAGCCACGCTCGAAGACGTGGTGGTCTACGAGACGACGCGTCAGTCGGATCGCCCTGCCGACGTGGAAGAGGTCTGCAACTACGTCGACGCGCTGGCCTATGCGCGGAAGGAACTGGCCAAGCCCAAGGGGCTGCCGCTCTGCACGCGCCTCCTGTGCGCCGTTCACAAGCGCCTGATGAAGGGCGTGCGCGGCAGCGAGAAGCAGCCCGGCACGGTCCGAACCTCCCAGAACTGGATCGGCGGCACGCGGCCGGGGAATGCCCGCTTCGTTCCGCCGCCGCCCGATGCCGTGCCGGAGGCGCTGGCGAAGTTGGAGAAGTGGCTTCATGGCAGCGATCCGCTTCCGTCTCTGGTGAAGGCAGGACTGGCGCACGTCCAGTTCGAGACCATCCACCCCTTCCTGGACGGCAACGGACGCATCGGCCGCTTGCTGATCGCGCTCCTGGTCGAGCATTGGAAGCTGTTGTCGTCTCCGCTCCTTTACGTGAGCCTGGGATTCAAGCGGCACCGGCAGGAGTACTACGAGCGTCTGAACGCCGTGCGCGCGAGCGGCGACTGGGAAGGCTGGACGTCCTTCTTCCTCGAATGCGTGCGGGAGTCGGCCGACGACGGGGTCAAGACGGCGCGAAGTCTCTTCGCGCTCATCGAAGGCGACCGTCGCAGGGTGACGGGACATGAGGCGACGACGCTGATGGCCGTGCGCCTGTTCGATCTCCTGCCCACGCACCCCATGGTCACGCTCGCGCGCGCCATCGACATTCTTGATACGAGCAAGCCGACCGCCGTGAAAGCCATCGACGCCCTGTGCAAGGCGGAAGTCCTCCGCGAGATCACCGGCAAGCGCCGGGACCGCATCTACGCCTACCAGTCCTATCTCGACGTGCTGGCCAAGGACACCAGCATCGATCGCGGTTGATCTCATGCCTTCGCCTCCGCCGGAACGCGTGCGCCCTTCTTGCCCGTGTATTCCTCGAAGCGTTTCACGATCACATCGCAGTAAAGCTGGTCGAGCTCCATGAGGTAGGCGCGCCGCCCGGTACGCTCCGCGCCGATCAGGGTCGAGCCGCTCCCGCCGAAGAGGTCGAGCACGTTCTCGCCCGGCTTGGACGAGTAGGTCATCGCGCGCACGGCGAGCTCGACCGGCTTTTCCGTGAGGTGGACCATGCTCTGTGGATTGACCTTCTTTACCGACCAGACGTCCGTGGCGTTGTGAATCTCCGGGTTGAACCAGTGGGCCGCGCCTTCCTTCCAGCCGTAGAAGCACCACTCGTGGTTGCCCATGAAGTCCTTGCGCGTGAGGACCGGATGCTCCTTCACCCAGATCACGGCCTGCGAGAAGTAGAACCCGCACTCCTTCAAGGCCGCCGGGTAGTTCGAGCAGTTGGCGTAGCCGCCCCAGATGTAGAAGCCGCGCCCCGGCTCAAGCACCCGCGCGGCGTTGCCGAACCATGCGCGTAGGAGACGCGCGAACTCCTCGTCCGAAACGAAGTCGTTCTCCAGCGGCCGATCTTTTGGGCGGAGCTTCCTGGTGGTTGCCGCAGCCTTGGACTTGTCCCGTGCCAGGTCGAAACCCTGGTGATGCATGCCGCGCGCGTCGGACGCCGCGACCGCTTCGGCGGAACCGAACGACGAGAGCCCCGCCGCGATGGCGTTGTTGCTTCTCGGCTCGACCTTCACGTTGTACGGCGGGTCCATGTTGACGAGGTGGATGACCGCGCCGGAGAGCAATCGGTCGAGATCCTCGGGCGAACCGCTGTCGCCGCACATCAGGCGGTGCTCGCCCAGCACCCAGATGTCGCCGCGCTGCGTGACCGGATCGTCCGGCGGCTCCGGCACGGCGTCGGGGTCGGTGAGGCCGGGATTGCCGCTGATCCCCGCCCCGAGCATCTTTTCCAGCTCCTCGGAGGAGAAGCCGAGCAGGTCGAGATCGATGTCCATCCCGCGCAGTTCGGTGAGCTCGATGGGCAGGAGGTCGTAATCCCATTCGGACAGCTCGTGGAGCTTGTTGTCGGCGATGCGGTACGCCTTCACCTTCTCCGGCGGGAGCCCTACGGCCACGTGAACGGGAACCTGTTTCAGGCCCAGCTTCCGGGCGGCCAGAAGTCTCGTGTGCCCGGCGATCACAATACCGCCTTCATCCACGACGATGGGCACGCGGAATCCGAATTCGCGGATGGAGGCAGCGACCGCGTCCACCGCGCCGTCGTTGACGCGCGGGTTGGCCTCGTAAGGTTTGACCGCATCAACGTCACGCATCTCGATCTTCATTTCCCTACCTCCTTCGGTTCAGGTTGATACCGGGTTTTGGGAAGACCCGGCGAACTCCGTCCATGCCGTGGCTGGCCTTGCCGCGCCCAGCCGTGCCTGGCCCCGCCCCGCCTGGCCTGGGGTTGGCCACGGGGCGCGCACAGTTCGCGCACGTGGCGAGAATCCGCGCCCGGTTGGCCCCAGGTACGCCCCGGCGGCCGGGGCGCGCCCAGTGCGCCCAGGGGCCGCCCGGCGGGCGGGAAAACCGGACCGGGAAAACAAACTGTGGTCAAAATGGCAGGCGTTTCGCGCGGCGTCGGCTTCGAGCCGGGCGGGGTAGGACCCATCTTTCCCCTTTCACCCCCTCCTCACACACACGCGGAAAAGGGCGGCTATACGCGCGCATATACGCGCGCGCACGTAGGGGGTGAAAGAGAGAAAGAAGAAGAGAGTGTGTTGATATATAAGGACTTACGCCCGTTTCTTTCTTCACCCTTCTTTCCCCTTCCTTCACCGCCTCGGGGCTTCCCTTCACCCGCCTTCTTTCACCCTTCGTCCCCTCGTTCACGGTCATGCTTCACCCCCTTCCGTGAGCCGGTAGAAGCGGCCCGGCCTACCGGAGCTGGACTGCGTTCGGATCTCGATGTCCCCGCGCTGTTCGAGCGTGGTCACGAGGACGAGGAAGTTCTTCGCGTCCATCTTCATGCGCTTGAGGAGCACGCTGTGCGCGAGCGTCTTGTCCTGGGCATCCCGCAACTTCTGCAGGAACTTCAGGCACTCGGCGTGGAAGGGGTTGTCCGCGACGTAGGTCTGGGCCATGAAAAGCATGCGTCGCGTCTGGTGGATCACGAACCGCCGGGCCCACTCGGCGGCCGCCTTCCCGATCTCCGGTTGCGCGTGGTTCTCGCTCACCGCGTGGAGGAGCGCGAGCTTGCGAGCGTGCTCGCTGACGCGACCCCACACGGTCGTGCCGACCGGATCGCCCGCGCCTTCGGCCTTTGCGTACTCGGCCTCCGCCTCCAGGCGCGTCTCGACCAGGATGCGCCGGGCCTCCTCCGTCTGCGGAACGATCCTAGGATCGGGATGCCAGGTCTCGAGGTTGCCCGTGCCCGGGCGGAAGTCGGCCCACCACTTCGCCGTCTCCAGCACCCGCGCGGGGATCGGCTGGATGCTAGTTTCCTGGCCCGGCGCGCGCTTGCCGCAGTCCAGGATGATCATGCGCGCGAAGAAGCCGTTCGTGAGCATGCGTTCCGAAAGGGCCTGGTAGTAGTGGTTCGGGATCGCTGTGCCGAAGATCACGAGGCACGGCTGGTCGATGGCTCCGGGCGACTCCTTGCCCGCCTTGCGTCGCATCGGGTAGACGGAATTCGCCGACGAGTACATCGTGAGCAGCGTCCCCATGATGTTCTCGTGGCGCGCGTCCTTCGCCTTGTTGATCGACTGGAGGATCAGGTCGATCTCGTCGGTCTGGAAGAGCATGCAGGGATCGCCGAAGAGCGCATCCTGCACACCCTCGCCGGAGGCGAAGAGCCCCCCGACCTGGCTCGACAGCCCGATCTGGTGCAGGATCTCCGTGTTGATCTTGCGCGGCCGGTCCTTCCCGGCGGAGGAGTGCGCCAACCCGAGCAGGTAGACGTTCGTGCGATTGTCGCCGGGGTCGCGCACCTTGCGCCCCGCGAGCACCGCCTGGAGTGCCAGTGCTCCGCAGAACGCCATCACCGTGTTCGGGTAGGGCGCGGTCGCCCGGCAGTAGTCCATCACCTCGGACACGAAACCTGGAACTCGGAAGAGCTCATCGGGAAGCGGGCCCGGATCGGAGGCCACCAGGGCGCTGTCGGCTTCGGGCGGAGGTGAGGAGTCCTGGGCCCAGTGATTCTCGGCGACGGCGACTGCGACCTGGTCCGGCTCGTAGCGGCAGATGCTGGCGGCGATCCGTTCGATCTCGCGCGCGGACATCGGCGGCTTGCAGCGCGCCTCGTTGGTCTGGGTCAGCGCGGCCAGGATCTCGTCCCGGCCCATGCCCACCCGGCGCATGGCACCCGCGAGTCGCGCCAGGGTCGCATTTCGCTGGCCCGAGGGAATCGCGTTGCCGTCGTGGGCCTTTCCGTTTCCGTTCGGCCCTTCCAGCAGAGCCACGACCCACGCGGGCGGGTCCGGCAGCTGGTCCGGTGGGGCGTCGAGATCCAGCGTCTCGGCCCAGCGGTAGGGCTTGCCTTCGACGACCGACGGAGGCACGACGATGTAGCCGCCGTTCGCGCGCGTGTCGACCTTGGGCGCAAGCTTGCCCGCCGTGTTCTTCCAGTCGCGGCCCGCGGGCTGCCGGAAGAGGTGATGCCGCCCGCCGCGCGGTGTGAGCGAGACCGGCCCGCGCGCGAGGTCCTGCGCCAGCTCCGGCTCCGCAGGCCAGGGGTTGTCCTTTCCGTCCACGTCGATGACGAAGAGCCCCGCCGTCGGCATTCCGACGTTCGCGTTCGGGTGCTTCGTCCACCACGCCTCGATGACGGCGGGGTCCGTCGTCGCGTTCTTGAAGCCGTGGGGCGTGATCGGCGTCTTCCCGCCCGGCGCGCAGGGGAAGACTGGGTAGCCCAGTTCGGCGTACCGGAGCGCGGCCTCGAGCAATCGTTCCTTCGTCATCTGCATGCAGGCCGATCTCAAAACGGAATCTCTTTTTCGTCGGCGAGCGCGTGCTCGGTTAGGGCCTCCTCGCAGTCGTCCCACCCGGGCTCCCGGCAGTCCGGCTTCTCGCCCAGTTCGTAGTCCACGATCCGGTCGAAGTCCTCGCCGGTGACGCTGCGCACGGTGATCGCCTTCGTCTCCGCGAGCGCGCCGACCTCGGCGAGCGTCACGGCCTGCGCCGCCGTGGCGGGCACCGGGAGGTTCGAGCGCCTGCGCCACCAGGTCTCGGCCTTCTTGCGCGCGTACCCCGTGTGCTCAAGGCAGATCCACTCCGACTGCCAGTGGTTGAAGCCGAGGCGGTAGTCGACCCGCAGGGTCTTCGGCGCGGCGTCCGGCGCGCCGCGCTTCTGGTGGACGGCGTATAAGACCTCCTGTACGGGGTACTGGGTGGTCGAGACCTGGCCGGAGAGAATCCCCTCCGTCGAGGCGGTCGCGTCGTGTTGCTGGCGCTCCGGAGGTGGGAATTCGTAGCCGCAGTCGGGGCAGACCGCATAGCCCGCCGCGATCAGACTCCGGCACTGCGGACACTCCTTCGCGGGCGCTTCGCCGCTTCCGCGCTTCTCGGGCTCGTGGATGCGGATCGCGTCCACCGGCCCGTGCCGGAGCACGTTTCCCCCGAAGTCCAGGACCAGGCAGTTCTCCTTGCAGGGGTGGAGCCGGAACCCGCGCCCGACCATCTGGTAGTAGAGGCCCGGCGACATCGTCGGCCGGACCATCGCCACGCAGTCGATGTTCGGCGCGTCGAAGCCGGTGGTGAGGACGTTGACGTTGATGAGGAACTTGAGCCGAGCGGCCTTGAACTCGGCGAGCATGCGCTCGCGCTCAAAGTCGAGCGTGTCGCCGAAGACCGTCCCCGCCTCCGCGCCGAACTTCTCCCGCAGGACGCCAGCGATGTGCTGCCCATGCCGGACTCCGGCGGCGAAGACGAGGACCGAGCGGCGCGTCCGGGTCTGCTCGACGATCTCGCGGCA
>Ga0187893_10010802_pt1 | contig 13449 bp, 10 predicted proteins | sample MA1701074metaG_FD_139574 | JGI IMG/M metagenome (GOLD analysis project Ga0187893, IMG submission 139574) | White microbial mat communities from a basaltic lava cave in the Kipuka Kanohina Cave System on the Island of Hawaii, USA - MA170107-4 metaG ...
GCTGCTGGATCGGCCGTTGTGAAGGCTCTGGTCACGGGCGGAACCGGATTCATCGGGAGCCACCTGGTGGATGCCCTGATCGCCCGGGGGGCTCGAGTCACCGTCCTAACCCGCTTTCCCCGGCGCAAGCTTCCCCCCGACTGGCCCGGCGTGGAGATCGTGAAGGGCGACCTCGCTAACCTCGAGGCCCTCCGGATCGCTTCCCGGGGCCAGGATGTCATTTACCACTGCGCCGGCCTGGTTGCGGCGCGGAATGAAGCCGAGTTCTTCGCGGTCAACCGGGACGGCACCGAGCGCTTGCTCGCCGCAGCGGCCGAAGGGTCGCGAGCCCGGTTCATCCTGGTCAGCTCGCTCTCCGCCGCGGGACCGTCCCCGCGCGGCGGGCGCAAGCAGGGCCACGAGCCCGCCGAGCCGGTGAACAGCTACGGCCGGAGCAAGCTCGCCGCCGAAACCGTGGTGCGGGCCGGCTCGCTCCCCTGGACAATCATCCGCCCGCCGGCCGTCTATGGCCCCCGCGACAAGGAGCTGCTCCGGGTGTTCAAGGCGGTACGCTTCGGTCTGCTCCCGATTTTCGGCGACGGCAGCCAGGAGCTGTCCATGGTGTACGTGGCCGATCTGGTGTCGGCGACGATAGCCACAGGGAGCAGCCAGGCGGCGGTCGGAAAGGTGCTCTATCCCTGCCACCGGGAAGTGGTAACCAGCACCATGTTCGCCCGCGAAGTGGCGAAGGCGATGGGCCGGAGAATCAGGTTCGTGAAGCTTTCGAGGTGGTTCACGTCGGGAGTGTTCGGAGTGACCTCGACCGCAGCGCGGTTGGCCAGGGTCACGACGATGCTCGCCCCCGACAAGATCTTCGAGCTCTACGCACCGGCGTGGACCGCCGATCCCGGTGTGCTCGAAACCGCGACCGGATGGAAGGCAGAGTTCGACCTGGCTCGCGGCGTTCCGGAAACCGCCCGATGGTACCGTGGAGCGGGCTGGGTGTAGCAGTCCATGCGCATCGCGGTCGTCGGAGACCTCCATGGGCATCTGGCGCTCATGTATGCGATTCTGGGGCGGTGGCAACAAGAGACGTCTCAGCACATCGATCTCATCCTCCAGGTCGGCGACGTAGGGTCGTTCCCCGCGGGGCGTCCCGTGGACAGGGCTACCCAGCGGCACGCCGAGCGTGATCCCGAAGAGCTGGGGTTCGCCGAGTTCGCCGGTGACGCGCCGCCGGCAACGATCCTGGATCCGCGTCCGCCGCTGGTGTTCATTCCCGGCAATCACGAGGACTTCGAGTTCCTGGAGGAGAGGGAATCGAGAGCCCCGGGGCACGAGGTCCTGTACCCGGTCTCGAACGACGGCACCATCCTCGCCCTCCGCTCCGGCAGCATCTGGACGTGTACGATTGGCGACTCGGCGGTTCGCATTGCGGGGGTCTCGGGTATCGCCCAGGAGTCTGCCAAGCCGAGGCATCCCAAGTACCGGCTCCGGCTCGACCACATCCGGGCGCTCCGCGGCCGGGACCGCTTCGACATCCTGATCAGTCACGAAGGCCCTAAAGGGATCCCGGCAGGAACCCAAGGTTCCTTCGGGAGCACGGCACTCGCCGCCCTGATCACCGAATCACAACCGCCGCTGGCGTTTTTTGGTCACTATGACCTTCCCGGCGTTTGGCGAGCAGGACGGAGCGTAGTCTTCGGATTGTCGAGTTGCGGCTATGGGCGGGAACCGCACTGGCCGCTGAATCAGGGGTCTGTCGTGCTCGTGACCTGGGACCGCACAGGGCCTGTGGCCGAGCCGCTCGCTGCCCCCTGGCTTGCGGACGCCACGCGCGACTCTTGGCGGGGATGGAAATAACACGGGCCCCGGAACACCGGGGCCCTGTTTGTCGTACTCGTGCGGCTCGTTACGGAACGACGGTGATCTTTCCGTTCATGGCCATGGCCATGTGCGGCGTGCAGGTGAACCGGTACTCACCGTTTGGAGCCGCCGTGAACGAAATAGTCAGCGTCGCGTTCGGATCGACCAGCAGCTCGCTGCTCAACGGGCCGATCGGGTTCGGGATCTGCGGCTCGAGCATCGCCTGGGCGCCAGCGGGAATGCTGTCGGGCCAGAAGGCGACGTTGTGAGGGCCGCCGCTGACGTTGTGGAAGACGACCTTGTCGCCGACCTTCACGGTCAACTCGGCCGGGACGAACCGGTACGACGTGGCGCCCTCGAGCACCATGTTCACGTTGTGCGTGGCCCCCGCGGTTCCCGCCGACGGCGGGGCGACTGCGGTCGTGTCCGCCGCTGCCCCGTCATTGCCGCCACCGCAACCCCCAGCCGCGGCCGCAAACCCTACCAGAATCCCGATCGTCCTCATCGCCTCCCTGCCTCCGTGTGTGGTTAGCCCCAGTTGACGGGGCGGAAAATAGACGGTAGGGGGCCCCGGAGCCAGAGGACCTATAATTCGCGGATGTCGAGTGTTCCGCCGTGCAAAGCCATGGGACCCCAGTGCACCGGGCTTCGGGTGTGGCTCCGGGTGGCGAGTCTGGAGCGCAAGGACGGGAAACCGGACCTGGGATCGGCCGATCATGAGGCAACCTGGCTCCTGGGACACACCGAACGGATTGCCTTTCTCGGCGACCTCTACCGGGACCGTGATGACCTGTTTCATGAAGCCGTCCTGGAGGTGCCCTGCAGGTACCTGAAACCGGCGTCGGCGGCACAGGGTTCCGCCACGGAGACATGCGCGGCTCATGGCTATTCGCGGCGGATGCGGAATCCCAACCGGGCAGGTGACCCGGCGGAGCCGAGAAGCTTTCCCGGGGACCGGTTTCGGATTGTCGAGCGGGCCAGGACGGTCACTCGCTTCCTGGCCCCGCCGGTGCGGCCGACCCGGGAGCTTCCCATCCATGCCGGCAGCAATCCCTGCATCGGCGCCCCGTGCCGCACCGCGGACAATACGCGAGGGGCCGCCTGCTGCCGAGATCTTCAAATCGAGATCATGTGCACCGGTAAGCAACGGCGGCTCGAAGCTCTGGTACGATCCCGGCAGTCACCGTACCTGTGCAAGGTAGAGCGGGAAGGACCGTTCTCCCTCGGTGCCGAGATGATTTCGGCGTGCGCGTTCCTGATGGAGGACGGGGTGCACTGTAGCCTGCACGGCCGGAAACGGCCGGATGGGAGACCGGCCAAGCCCGACCTGTGCAGCGAGTGGCCCGAGCGAGGGGACAACACTCATCCAGGGTGCGTTTTCGCCGCCCGGATTGGGGGGTAGACGGCGGGTCTTGGAGGTAAATTCCTGGGGGTGTGCAAGTTGAGCCTTCCGGCAGCGTCAAATATCGGGCGGAAATGCACAGCTGCAGGAGGTAACTCATGATGGACGACCTGGAGCGGCTGTACAAGACGCATTATCCGGCAGTGGTCCGATTCCTGTATCGCAAGATCTGGGATCCGGATCGCGCCGAAGACCTGGCCCAGGAAGTGTTTATCAGGGCCATGGCCCACAAGCCCGAGAAGCCACGGGCATGGATTTTCGCAGTAGCGGCCAATCTGGCGCGGGATGAGGCCAGGGCCGCGATCCGGCGCAAAAAGCACCTCACGCTTCTGAAGGACGATCCCATCCCGTTGTCTACGCCGGAGCCCTCGGCCGACGACGCAGTGGAACGGGACGAGCGCTGGAGCCGGGTTACGGAAGCACTTGCCGAGTTGACAGAGCGAGACCGCGACGTGCTGTTGCTGTGGGACGCGGGGCTCAGCTATCCGGAAATCGCGGCGCAAACGGGGCTTGCCGTCGGGGCGGTCGGGACGACCCTGGCGCGAGCTCGGAAACGGTTGATCGAGGCCCATGATCGAGCGGATTACAAGGCACGAACGGCACATTCCTGAAGACGAGTTTCATGCGTACTTCGATCAGGCGTTGAGCCGGTCGCAGTGCGCTGAAATCGAGACCCACCTTTCGCACTGTGCCTCCTGTCAGGACCAGCGCGCAGAGGTGGCTCTGGTTCGAGATCGCACCACCGCTCTTCTTGCCGGCCTGTCGCCCCGGCCGGTGATCACTCCCCCACCCTTCCAGGTCGTGCTCGACCGGCGCAGCCGGGAGCTCCGATTCGCCATGTGGCGCGTCCGGCTGGAGCGGGTAGGTCGTTGGGCTGCCGGGATCGCGGCCGTGGCGGGCATCGGTTGGCTGGCCCGGACGGTCCTCGATCCGCACCGCTCGCTCCCCTCGACGCCCATCGCCGAGGTGAGCGCGCCGGTGCGGCAGCCCGCCGCCCAAGTAGTGGCCGTCGTTCCCCAGGATTCCACCCCCGACCTGGTGGACGACGCATCCCCGGCACCCATCCCGGAGCAAACCTCCGGACGATCCGGATCCGGGCCGTCGGCCGAGAGCCGAACCCCACCCTCAGGCCCGACCGGCGGCGGGCGTGGCACAGTTCCCGGCTCCGTCCATCAACTCGCCTCGGCCGTGGCCGATCTTGGCCCGGTTACCCGAGAGACCAGCGCTCCGCCAGAGCCCGCAGAGGGAGTTGGCCCGGGCGGCCGGGATCTCTTTAACCAGGTCTGGCGCGTGGTCCAATGGGAGGACGCTCTTCGGATCGCCGGGAGCGGGCTCCCTTTCATCGAGGGTATGGCTGTCGTGGGTGTGCTGATGCGCCCGGGCTCGCCTGGCGAGCACCCGACCGTCATTGTGACCCAGCAGGACATCTACGGCGAAGTGTTCCAGAGCATCGAGGGACCGGTCGACCGAGTCGAGGAAGTCCTGCGCCGGCAGCCGGCCGACTACAAGGTGAGCGAACGCACCCGGACGCCCCCTGACTATGTCGAGGAGCCGGGTGGCGGGCTGCGCCGGACGCTGCGGATCATGGCGATCATGGGGCGCGTGTCGGTGGATTCGCTGAACGCGCTCGCAAGGATGGCAACCATTCGATAGCCCTGGGCAGGGCAGTCGCGCGTATGAGCGAGGGCCGCCGATCGGCGGCCCTCTGTCGTTTCAGCCTGGTGCTGGCGCAGCAGTCCAACCACCAGTACAATCGGCGTTCGACGGTTCCCGGTGTCGATTGCGCTGGAGTTGTACGGTCGATGAGCCTGCCCCGGATCGCTTTCATCCTGCTCGCCGTTGCGGCCGCGGCTTGCGCGGGCAAGATGCCCCAGGGCCGAACCACCCGGTACGCCGACCTGCTCTCCCTCTTCCAGGAATGGCGAACCTTCCAGCGGCCCCCTGTGGTGGAGGGCGTACCCGATTATTCGGTGACCGCGATGGCGGCGCAGCACGCCCAGCTCGCCGACTTTCAGGCTCGCCTCGCCGCCATCGAGCCAACTCAGTGGCCGGTAGCCCGGCAGGTGGACTACCGCATCGTCCAGGCGGAGATGAACGGGCTCGACTTCGACCATCGGGTGCTGAAACCGTGGTCGAGGAACCCCGCCTTCTACGTGACCGTCTTTCCGAATCAGAGCGACCAGCCCGCTCGGGAGGGACCATTTGCCTACGGTGGGATCGAGCTTTGGAGCTACCGGTTTCCCTTGAGCCCGGAGGACGCGGAGCGGGTACGGACCGGCTTGCGAATCATCCCCAGGCTCCTCGGAAAAGCCCGGGAAAACCTGACCGGGGACGCGCGAGGACTCTGGGTGATGGGCATCGAGAGCCTCAAAGAGCAGAGCGCGGACCTCGCCGCGCTGCTACCCAGAGTGGCCGGAACGACGCCGGACCTCACCGCCGACATTCAGCTGGCGAAGACGGCGACGGATTCGCTGGTGGGGTGGCTGGAATCACAGACAACATCCAAGGGCGCTGCGTCCGGCGTGGGCATCGAAGCGTACGATTGGTACCTTCGGAACGTCCAGCTGCTGCCATACACCTGGCAGGACCTGGTGGCACTCTTCGAACGCGAGCTGGGCCGGTCCCGCGCGTTCCTCAAGCTCGAGGAAGCTCGCAATCGGGGGCTGCCGCCGCTCGAGCCGATCGCAAACGCCGAGGAGCACGCGCGCCGGTTCAACCAGGCCGTGACCGACTACATGGCGTTCCTGCGGGACCGCGACCTGCTCACCATCCACCCCTATCTGGAACCCGCCCTTCGAGCCCGGATCGGAACGTTCCGGTCCGGCGAACGCGATTTCTTCGCCGAAGTCGATTACCGCGATCCGAAAGTCATGCGGACCCATGGGTTCCACTGGTTCGACCTCGCCCGGATGGCCCAGGACCCCGGCACCAATCCGATCCGGCGAGACCCGCTCCTCTACAACATCTTCAACACCCGAACAGAAGGGCTGGCGACCGGCTGGGAAGAGATGATGCTCATGGCGGGGATGTTCGACGGGCAGCCCCGATCGCGGGAGCTGATCTACGTGCTCGTTGCGCAACGGGCGGCCCGTGCGCTGGGTGAGCTCATGATGCATGCGAACCGGTTCACTATCGAACAGGCGGTTCAGTTCGCCACCGCGAACACGCCCCGCGGGTGGCTGCGCTCGACCATGGGCACCGTGTGGGGCGAGCAGCACCTGTACCTGCAACAGCCGGGTTATGGCATCAGCTACCTGATCGGCAAAATGGAGATCGAAAAGCTGGTGGCCCGCCGCGCAGACCAGCTCGGCGAGCGGTTCGCCCTGCGGCCATTCATGGATGAGCTGCTCGGGGTCGGGCTGATCCCGATTTCGCTGGTGAAATGGGAACTGACCGGCGAGAAATAATGCTCAGGGCCGCTCGTGATGCCGCCGATCCAGCTCCGGCGGCATGGCAAAGTCCTTGTGCTTCTCGTCGTGCAGATATTCGTCGTCGTGGCCGTGCTTGCGCTCCTGCTGGAGCGTGATGGTGGCCAGGCGAGGCGAGACCATTGGGAACATCCGGGCGAACAGCGCATAGCAGACCAGGAACGCCCCCAGAAACAGAAACAGGGGTCCGGCCTCGGGGTACCCGAAGACCGGGCCATGGGCCTCCGTAACTGATGGCGTGACGAGCAGGTACCGCTCGAGCCAGAGCGCGACCAGGCTGATGGTCGCGATAAGGCCGAGGACGAACGGCGACTTTTTGGCTGCCACGAACAACAGTCCCCAGAACGGAATCAGGAACATCCCGAGGAAAACCCAACGCCCGATGGGGAGCCAGGGGCCCCACAGGCGCGCGAACACGAAGCCGGTCTCCTCCGGGAGGTTTCCGTACCAGATGACCAGGAACTGGGCCCACATCAGGTAGGTCCAGAACACCGTGAACCCGAAGCACATCTTGCCGAGGTCATGGCGCTGCTTGGGGCTCACCAGGTCCTTGGCACCGAGATGACGCCGGCCGTACAGCATGAGCAGGGCGAGCAGCATGTGCGCGCCGAGGAACGAGCCCATGAAGTAGAAGGCGCCGAGCAGATTGGAGAACCAGTGGGGCTGCAGGGCCATGATGCCATCGAAGGCGACCAGCGTCATGACGATCGCATACACGACGATGAAGAGCGGCGCGAGCCGGCTGATGCGGGCATCGGTCGCGTCGTCGCCGGCCGGCGATGGATCCTGCGCCGCGGTCCACTGATCGTACATCGGCCGCCGGCCTTCACCGACGTCCTGGCGCACGATCAACATGTCCCGCAACAGATCGGCCCGCACAATGATCCAGCCGAGGGTGAACAGGGCCACGAGTCCGACCAGAAGCCTCGCGGCCATGAACGGGTGGGACAGCCAGAGCGCCTTGCCGTGGGGCATGCCGTGGAGCTGGGCCTCCATCGGGCCATAGATCGACTCGTACCCCAGGGTCAGGATCAGGATGCACCCCAGAATGGAGACCCCGCCGAAGAACACGGTGGCCTGGGAGAACCGCACCAGCACCCCGGTCCACTTGGCTTTCCCGACTTTGTACACCGCGTTGAGCGCCAGGCTTCCGGCGGCGAGGCCGGTGAAGTAGAGCCAGTTGACCTGGAAGGCCTGCCAGGCGCGCGGCGCGTTGGGGCCGGACAGCGCGAGCACGAAGAAGACGATGCCGAGCCCGGCCAGGATGGCGCCGAGGCCGAGGAAGGTCCCGTAGCGCGCCCCGACGGCGCGGGTTATGAGGCGGTGCTGGAGATCGCGTTCGGTCATGGCACCGGAGGGGCAGGGCCAGCGCCCGTCGGTCCGACCCCCTGGAGCCGCCGCAGGTAATTCACCACGGCCCAGCGGTCCCGGGGGTCATGGAGCTTGTCGCCGTAGCGGGGCATCAGGCTGAGACCGCCGTAGCGGATGATGCTGTAGAGGTAGCCGTCGGAGAACGCCCTGGCCCTGTCGGTGATGAGGGACGGAGCCCCCATCCGCATGCCGACGGTCCCGTTCCCGGCACCGGCCGGGCCGTGGCACACGGAACAGAACGTCTGGTAGAGCGTGTCGCCCCGGGCGTAAGTCTCCCCGGGCCGGGTCGGATTGACGAGCCGGTCGGCGGTCGTGTTGTTGCCGGCAAGAAACTCCTTGCCCCATTCCGCCTCGGCCCCGGTGATGGGAACGGTGCCGGGCACGGTGCCGCGCGGAACGGTGCCGGTCTCATAGGGAAACACCGCCTGCGATTTCACCATGTGGTCGAACCAGGGAATCCGCTTGAGGGCGTCGTCGGGCGACGGGAGGGTGTTGTACCACCAGTTACAGGAGGTCAGGCCAAGCCCGAGCGCCAGCACGATGAGGTTACGACGCATGCACCGTCACCTCCTCGGACCCGGCCTGGAGAAACAGGTCCTTCACCGACTGGGTCTGGTCCGGAGGGCAGGGCGCGAAGACCCCGATCCGGTCGTCGGTGAAGCTCGGATGATAGGGCCGGTTGCGGAGCGATTTCTTGAGCGACAGAAAGAACATCCCCGCCACCGTCGAGAGCGCACCGTAGAGAATCGTGAGCTCGAACGCGATCACCACGTACGGCGGGATGGCGGCGATCGGCTTGCCGCCGACCAGCAGCGGCCAGTCGAGCGAGGTCCAGATCGTCACCGCGAAGCCCGAGGTGACGCCAACCAACCCTCCGACCAGGGTGAACAGCCGGACCCAGCTCACCGGCTCGTCGAGGATTTCCTCGATTTCGTGATTCGGCGCCGCGGTATAGACCGTCAGATCGCGAATGCCCCGCGCCTGAAGCCCGCGGATGGCGGACGCCGCATCGTCGAGGTGCACGAACGACGCGAGGACCCCGGGTTCCGGCTTGCGGCGGAAGAACATCAATGCCCTCCCCCGGTCCCCCCCCCGCTGCCGCGCCGGCGCGGATAGGGGATCATTTCCTTCACTTCCTGGATGGCCACGACCGGGAAAGTCCGGGCAAAGAGGAGGAAGAACATCAGGAACCATCCGAACGACCCGAGGAGGATGCCCCAGTCGGCCCAGCTCACCCGCGCGTTGGCCCAGGCGTAAGGCAGATAGTCATTGCTCAACGACGACGAGATGATCACGAACCGCTCGAACCACATCCCGAGGTTGATGAAAATCGAAATGAGGAACATCGCGGTGAGGTTGGTCCGGATCTTCTTGAACCAGAGCAGCTGGCTGACGCCGGCGTTGCAGATGATCATGGTCCACCCGGCCCACCAGAGCGGCCCGAAGGCGCGCCGCCAGAACGTCGTCTGCTCGAACGGGTTGGCGCTGTACCAGGCGATGAAGTACTCCATCGCGTAGGCGTAGAACAAAATCGAGCCGGTGAGCAGGGTCAGCTTGCCGAGGTTATCGAAGTGATAATCCGTCAGCATGTGCTCCAGCTTAAGCGCCTTGCGGAGCGGAATGAGCAGCGTCAGCACCATCCCGATGCCGGAATAGATGGCGCCCGCCACGAAATAGGGCGCGAAGATGGTCCCGTGCCAGCCGGGGACCACCGACATCGCGAAATCCCAGGACACCACCGAGTGCACCGACAGCACCAGCGGCGTCGCGAGCGCGGCCAGGTAGAGATAGCCGCGGGAGTAATGCCGCCACTGGCTGTTCGCACCGGTCCAGCCCACCGACAGCATCTTGTAGATCGTCTTGCGCCAGCCGCTCAGCTTGTCGCGTACCGCGGCGACATCCGGGATCAGCCCGACGATCAGGAACGTGGTGGACACGGTGAAATACGTGGTGATCGCGAACACGTCCCACAACAGCGGCGATTTGAAGTTGGGCCAGAGGAACCGCTGATTGGGATACGGCAGCAGCCAGTAGAAGACCCACTGGCGCCCGATGTGAATGATCGGGAAGAGCGCGGCGGTCATGACCGCGAACACGGTCATCGCCTCGGTGGAGCGGTACACCACCGTCCGCCACGGGGAGCGGAACAGGAAGAGGATGGCCGAGATCAGCGTGCCGGCGTGGCCGATGCCGATCCAGAAGACGAACGTCGTGATGTAGACGTTCCACATGACCGGCGGCTTGTACCCGGCGAGCCCCAGGCCGTCCTTGAGCAGCAACACGAAGGTGATCAGCCCCACCAGAAACGCACCGATCGCCCCGAACAGCGCGAGGTAATACCCGCGGCTCGGCGTCTTGAGCGTTTCCAGGACGTCCCGGGTGACTTCCGCGTGGGTCTGGGTGGGCCGGTGCGGGTCGTGCGCGACCGCGGTCATGCCCGCACCTTGGCGAGATAGGTGATGCTCGAATGGGTGTTGACGTCCTCCAGCACCCGATACCCCCGATGGTCCTGCTTGGCCTGGACGACTTTGCTGTCCGGATCGTTGACGTTCCCGAACAGGATGGCGCTCGACGGGCAGGCCTGCTGACACGCGGTCTGAATCTCACCGTCGGCCAGGGCGCGGTCTTCCAGACGAGCCTGGTGCTGGGCCCCGCGAATGCGCTGCACGCAGAAGGTGCACTTTTCCATGACCCCGCGGGCCCGGACGGTGACCTCGGGATTGAGCTGGAGGTTGAGCGGCTCCTGAAACGCCTTTTTCGCGTAGGCGAACCAGTTGAAGTAGCGCACCTTGTAGGGGCAATTGTTACTGCAATAGCGGGTTCCGACGCAGCGGTTGTACACCTGCCCGTTGAGACCGTCGGGGGTGTGATAGGCCGCGTACACCGGACAGACCGGCTCGCAGGGCGCATTCTCACAGTGCTGGCACAGCATCGGGATCACGCGGGCCTCGATCGGCGCGCCGGGCTCCTCGCCGCCGACGAAGTACCGCTCGATCCGCATCCAGCTCATTTCGCGGCCCCGGCTGACCTCGAGGGCCCCGACCCACGGAATGTTGTTCTCCGCATAACACGCGGTGACACAGGCCGAGCAGCCGGTGCACTTGGCCAGGTCAATCGTCATGCCCCAGCGCGGATGCTCCTCGGCGTAGGCTCCGTGCTTGCGCTTTTCGATCTGGGCCTCGCGGAACCCGGCGATCGCCTCGAGCTCCCGCTCGGTGTTGACCTCGTGGTGCTCCTGGCCGAGCTGGCGGAGGGACTCCTCGACCGTGAACCCCCGGGCGGCGTCGGCCGCCGGCATCGCCTCGGTGATGTGGCGACCGAGTTGGCGGGGATTCCCTTCGGTCTTGGACATCAGGCGGTAGCCGCGGGTGCGCTCGACGGCGACCCTGGTCGAGACATAGGGCAGGAACCCCTGGCCGTCCCTGCCGTCCAGAAGGTCGAGCGGGTTAACTCCGACGCCCCTGGCGTAGGAACCGAATTCGGTGTGGCCGAGCCCCAGGGGAACCGCAAGGACATCGACCCGGATCCCCGGGTAGAGATACGCCGGCGCTTCGATGGTCCCGTGGGGCGAGACCAGTCGCAGGATCTCGCCTTCCCGCACGTCGAGCCGTCCGGCGGTCTCGGGGTGCAGCTCCACCCAGGAATCCCAGGTGATCTTGGTGACCGGATCCGGATTCTCCAGCAACCAGGGCCGATTGGCGCCCCGGCCATCGTAGTACATGGAGGATGGGACCGGCAGCAACACGAACTCTCCGTCGCCATCGAAGGTCGCCCCGGACGGGGAACCGGGAACCGAGGGCGCCGCAGCCAACCGGACCGGCGCAGGTGCGGGAGCGGCGTCGAACAGGCCGCCGCGCTGGAGCGCGTCGCGCCAGAATTGCTCCGGGTCTTGAGCGCCGCGCGACCGGGCGATGCCGGCCCACTGCTGCTTCAGATGCGTCTCGTAGTTCGGCGCCGCGAAAGCCGGGTCGCTGCCGATCTTCTTGCCTGCCGCGAGGAGCACATCTCCGGTCGGCCGGGTCCCGAACACCGGCATCATGACGGGCTGCATCAGCCCCCGCACCCCGGAGCGGGGATGCGAATCGTCCCATCGCTCGAGCGCATGGTGGCCCGGGAGCAGCAGGTCGCAGGCCGCAGTGGTTTCGTCGGGAAAGAGCGCCGTGCTCACCTTGAGCGGCACGTTCGCCATGGCTTCCACGAACCCGCTGCCCTTCGGCATGGCATACGCCGGGTTCGCGTCGTGCACCAGCAGGACTCCGATCTCACCGCCGTTCATGCGGGCGATGAGCCGCTCCATCGCGGTGTAGTCGTCCCACTGCGGAAGGCCGGCGCCGAAGCGGACCGTTTGGCCGACGTTTCCGGCGACATAGTTGAGCAGCGCCACCGCTTCGCAGAGATCAGCCGCCGCGCGGTACTGGGCCCCGATCCCGCCGGCGACGGCGAGACTCGGCGAGGCTCCCACGAAATCGCGGGCGAGGCGGCGTACGGCGTCTGCGGTCATTCCCGTATCGTTCGCCACCCGTTCCGGGGTGTACGCCGCCAGCCCTTCGCGAAGCGCGTTGGCATCCTGCGGAGCGACGGTGCGTTCGGCCAGAATGACCGCGGCCATCCCGAGCGCCAGCGAAACCTCGGACCCGGGATACGCCGGATGCCACTCGTCCGCGTTCATGCCCGTCAGGTTCATCCGAGGGCCGACGTACACGTGCTTGGCCATGCTCTGGCCGTTCCAGCCGTGCGACTGGGCGAATCCCCGCTGCTGTTCGATGGTGGGGCCCCAGGTTTCCAGGAAATCGGCGCCGAAGGACACAATGAATCGCGCCGCCCCGAAGTCGTACAGCGGCACCTCCTCCATGCCGAACACGCGCTGGTTGGCGATGCGCTCTGCGGTGCGGGCGAAGGGCTGGTATCGGACCAGCGTGCCCCCGGCCGCCCGGGTGAAGGCCTCGAGCAGGGAGTCGAAGGTGCCCGGCCCGGCCCCGCTGATCACCGCAACCGACCCACGGCGCTGGGCGATGGCCTGGGCGAGCTGACTCACCCCTTCGTCCCACAGGATGCCCTGGAACCTCCCGCGCACCCTGGCTTGCGGACCCGTGATGCGGTCGGGATTGTAGAGACCCTGCAGCGCCGCCTGACCCCGCTGACAGAGGGTACCGGCGTTGATGGGATGAGCGGGGTTGCCCTCGAGCTTGATCGCGCGGGCCTCCCGGGTCTTCACGTGGAGACCGCAGCCCGCCTCGCACTCGGTGCACGTGGATGCGTACCAGGTCGGGATCCCGGGAATCTGATCCTCCGCCTGGACGAGATAGGGGACCAGCTTCTCGATGCTCTGCAGCGAGCACCCCGACACCGCTGCGGAGCCTGCGGTCGAGGCACCCAGCACCTTGAGGAAGCGGCGGCGGTTGA
>Ga0187893_10010804_pt1 | contig 13448 bp, 11 predicted proteins | sample MA1701074metaG_FD_139574 | JGI IMG/M metagenome (GOLD analysis project Ga0187893, IMG submission 139574) | White microbial mat communities from a basaltic lava cave in the Kipuka Kanohina Cave System on the Island of Hawaii, USA - MA170107-4 metaG ...
GGCGAGCGGCCCGGGGTCGGCAGCGGCCGGTACCGGTGCCTGCGCGCCGTCGATCCGGGACCGCGGCGCCGGCGGCGTCCCCAGGGCGTGCTCGACCATCGCATCGGCGATCTCGCGCTCGCCCATGATGGTGACGTTGGCGCCAAGCTTCTGCAGGTAGTCGACCTCGGCGTCGGAGTGGGCGCGGGCGATGATCGGCAGCGTCGGGTTGATGGCGCGCGCCTGCTCGATGATCTGCCCGGCCTCGAAGGCGTTCGGCACGGCGACGAACAGCCAGCGCGCCTGGCCGAGGTTCGCCGCCCGGACCGACTCCGGCGCGGCCGCATTGCCGGTGATGACTTCGACGCCGCTATCGCGAAGCTGCTTCACGATGTCGTCGTTGTCTTCGATGGCGAGCAGCGACAAGCCTTGAGTCCGCAACGCCTCGCCGACTCGGCCGCCGACGCGGCCGTAGCCGACGACGACCGCGTGGTCGGACAGCGTCGTGACGGAAAGTTCGCGACCGGCAAGATCCTCGGTCTCCGGCGCTTCCCCGCCTGCGCGGGGACCCGCTGCTTCGGCGCGACGCTCGAAGAGCGGCCTCACGTAATCGATGGCGGCGAAGAAGGCGGGATTGACAAGGATCGAGATGATCGCCACCGCCAGGATCAGATCCCGGCCGGCCTCCGGCAGCAGCCCCAGGCTCATGCCAAGGCCGGCGAGGATGAAGGAGAACTCGCCGATCTGGGCGAGACTGGCGCCGATGAGCAGGCCGGTCCCCAGCGGCTGCCGCATGGCCCGCATGATCAGCAGACCGACGCCGGAATTGCCGACCCAGATGATGGCGAGCGCAGCGATCACCGCCAGGGGATCGCGGATCAGGATCAGCGGGTCGAACAGCATGCCGACCGAGACGAAGAACAGGACCGCGAAGGCGTCGCGCAGCGGCAGCGACTCCGCGGCCGCCTGCTGGCTGAGTTCGGACTCGGCAAGCACCATGCCGGCGAAGAAGGCACCGAGGGCGAAGGACACGTCGAAGAGCGTCGCCGCGCCGTAGGCGACGCCGAGGGCGATCGCCAACACGGCCAGCCGGAACAGCTCACGCGAGCCCGTATGCGCGACGTAGTGCAGAATCCACGGGATCACCCGTCGGCCGATGATGAGCATCAGCGCGACGAAGATGGCGACCTTGCCGATGGTCCAAGTCAGGGTCCAAGCGATGTCGGACGCGCTCGGCGAGGTCGCCGGCGACGCCGCCCGGGTCTCCGAGAGCAGGCCGGCCACGGCCGGCAACAGGACGAGGGCCAGCACCATGGCGAGGTCCTGGACGATCAGCCAGCCGACGGCGATCCGGCCGCGATCGGTGTCGAGCAGGTGGCGCTCCTGCAGGGCGCGCAGGAGCACGACCGTGCTGGCGACCGACAGGGCGAGGCCGAAGACGAAGCCGGCGCCGGGCGGCCAACCCAGCGCCCACGACAAGGCCATCCCCAGAAGGGTCGAGAGGGCGATCTGCACGACCGCGCCAGGGACAGCGACCGCCCGCACCGACAGCAGATCCTTGAGGGAGAAATGCATGCCGACGCCGAACATCAGCAGGATGACGCCGATCTCGGCAAGCTGCGCGGCCAGCGACTGGTCGGCGACGAATCCGGGCGTGTACGGGCCGACGGCGACGCCGGCCAGGAGGTAGCCGGCCAGCGGCGACAGGCGCAGCCGGTTGGCCGCCGCCCCGAAGAGAAAGGCCAGCACCAGGCCGAAGACGATGGTGGCGATGAGCGGCGTGTGCTGCGGCATTCTCTCTCCGGACCTTCGAAGTCACGACCACTTATACGAACCGCACGCGCGCGATGTAAGTCCTTTGCTGATTGCTATTGGCTGCGAAAAACAGAAAACCCCGCGCGGGGCGGGGTTTTCGAGGAATGCGCTTGCGCGACGCTCAGGCGCCGGGCTGCGGTTCGGGTTCCAGGGTCGTGGGCGGGCGGCCCTTGTCGTCGCGGGCCGGGGTGCCGCTGGTCGGCACCGAGGAGCGGGCGCGCGGCGGGGTCACGTCGCCGCCGCCGATGCGGATCGGCTCGCCGCGGAGCAGGGCCTTCACTTCCTCGCCCGACAGCGTCTCGTATTCGAGCAGCGCGTCGGCGATCTTGTGCAGGTCGGCCAGGCGCTCGCTCAGGATGCGCCGTGCCGTGGTCTCGCCGGCATCGATGATGCGGCGGATCTCCTCGTCGATCAGCCGGGCCGTGGCGTCCGACACGTTCTTGCGCTGGGTGACGGAGTGGCCGAGGAATACCTCCTCCTCGTTGTCGCTGTATTTGAGCGGCCCCAGCTTCTCCGACATGCCCCATTCGGTGACCATCCGGCGGGCGAGGTTGGTCGCCTGCTGGATGTCGTTGGAGGCGCCGGTGGTGACGTTCTCCGGACCGAAGATCAGCTCCTCGGCGATGCGGCCGCCGAACATCACGGCGATGCGCGATTCCAGCTCGATCTTGGCCATGCCGTAGCGGTCGCGCTCCGGCAGCGACATGGTCACGCCGAGGGCGCGGCCGCGCGGGATGATCGTGACCTTGTGCAGCGGATCGTGCTTCGGCACGACGAGGCCGACGAGGGCATGGCCGGCCTCGTGATAGGCGGTCAGCTTCTTCTCGTCCTCGCTCATGACCATGGACTTGCGCTCGGTGCCCATCAGCACCTTGTCCTTGGCGTTCTCGAACTCGGCCATGGTGACGACGCGGCGGCCGTTGCGGGCGGCGAGCAGCGCCGCCTCGTTGACGAGGTTGGCGAGATCGGCGCCGGAGAAGCCGGGCGTGCCGCGGGCGATGACGCGCGGCTCCACGTCCGGCGCCAGCGGCACCTTGCGCATATGCACCTTCAGGATCTGCTCGCGTCCGGCGATGTCCGGGTTCGGCACGACGACCTGGCGGTCGAAGCGGCCCGGGCGCAGCAGCGCCGGGTCGAGCACGTCCGGCCGGTTGGTGGCGGCGATCAGGATGACGCCCTCGTTCGCCTCGAAGCCGTCCATCTCGACCAGCAGCTGGTTCAGCGTCTGCTCGCGCTCGTCGTTGCCGCCGCCGAGGCCGGCGCCGCGATGGCGGCCGACGGCGTCGATCTCGTCGATGAAGATGATGCAGGGGGCGTTCTTCTTGCCCTGCTCGAACATGTCGCGGACGCGGCTGGCGCCGACGCCGACGAACATCTCGACGAAGTCCGAGCCGGAGATGGTGAAGAACGGCACGTTCGCCTCGCCGGCGATGGCGCGTGCCAGCAGCGTCTTGCCGGTGCCGGGCGGGCCGACGAGCAGGCAGCCCTTGGGGATCTTGCCGCCGAGGCGCTGGAATTTCTGTGGGTCCTTCAGGAACTCGACGATCTCCTGCAGCTCCTGCTTGGCCTCGTCGATGCCGGCGACGTCCTCGAAGGTGACGCGGCCGGTCTTCTCGGTCAGCAGCCGCGCGCGCGACTTGCCGAAGCCCATGGCCTTGCCGCCGCCGGACTGCATCTGGCGCATGAAGAAGATCCACACGCCGATGAGCAGCAGCATCGGGAACCAGGAGAGGAGGATGCTGAGGATCGGGTTCTCGCTGTTCTTCGGCACGACGTCGATGGCGACGTCGCGCTCTTCGAGCCGCTGCACCAGCGTCGGATCCTCCGGCTTGGTGGTCGTGTACCGGGTGCCGGCCTGGTCCTGCCAGGTGACGGTGTCGCCGTCGATGGTAACCGTGGTCACTTCCCCGGAATCGACCGCCTTGAGGAACTCCGAATAGTTCCGGTCGGTGGCCGAGCCGCCGCCGGCCATCCCGCCGAACAGGTTGTAGAGCGCCACCAGGAGTATCGCGATGACCACCCAGAGGGCGAGATTCTTTGAAAGATTCAAGTGAGTTAGACCTTTCCGTCGCACCGGATCGCCGGCCGCGCCAGCGCGCGGCCAGGCCCGATCCATACCATCGTATCAGATAATGCCGGCGCCCAATTAAGCAACTGTAAACCTTGTACGCGCCAGCGGCGCCCGAGGCAGAAACAGCGCTGTGGCATGCATGTGGCGATCGCCCAGGCAAATGTCGAGATGGGGGACGGCGACGAGATCGCTCCCCGCCCATACGGCCGGCAGGGTCGGCCGGGCGGGCGGCGGGATGGGATGCCGGCGCAAGGCGGGATTGCGCGCGGCGAGTCCCGCCCATCCATCGGCGCCGAGGCGGCGGAGGACCAGCGGGGCGGCCAGGCTCGTCTTGGCCGCGGACATCCCGACCTCGAAGCGACCATCCCACAGCACGGGGGCGCCGGGCTCGATCGCGACCTCCTCTGTCGCCATGGCCGGCTCGCGACAGATCAGGACCGTGCCGCGGCGCGGCAGCAGGCGGCACCCCGCCAGGGTGGCGCCGCCGCCCAGCGCGCCGTCCCGGATCGCCCGGTGCAGGCGCTCCAGCCGCTCCAGCCGGGGCACGTAATCGGCGCCGCCGACCGTGACCAGGCAGCGGGCCAGCGCCCGCAGCGCGATCTCGGCCGGTGCCGATCGCAGGAGCTGCGGATCGAGGCGGATGTAGCCGGCCGGGAACACCGCCGCCGCGGCGGCCAGCAGTGCCGCTACCCGGTCATCGATGACGGCGCGGGCGCGGCCGAGATGGATCGCCGTGGCCGCCAGCCGCGGCGCGTCGAGTCCGTCGCCTGCCAGCGCCGGCAGCAATTGCCGCATGCGAATGCGCGCGTGCGCCGGGTTCGCGTTCGAGGGATCCTCGATCCAGCGTTGCCGCGCCGCGGCGAGCGTGGCCCGCAATCGCGCCCGCGCCACCGGCAGCAGCGGACGAATGAGCCGCACGCCGTCCCGTTCCGCGACCGCGGCCATCGCCGCCAAGCCGTCGAGACCGCTGCCGCGCGACAGCCGCAGGAGAAAGGTCTCCGCCTGATCCTCCTGCTGATGCGCCAGCGCCAGATGCAGGACGCGATGACGCCGGCACCAGCCGGTCAGCAGCCGGTAGCGGGCATCGCGGGCCGCCGCCTGAACGCCGCCGACCAGCTCTGCCGGCGGATCCCAGCGCAGGATGCGATGGACGATGCCGAGCCCTTTGAGCCAGCGGCCGACCTGGCGCGCCTCGGCGGCGGACTCGCTGCGCAGCCCGTGGTCGACGGTGAGGGCAACGATCTCGCCGCCGCAGCGCCGGCGCCAGTCGCGGGCGAGCAGCGTCAGCGCCATGCTGTCGCCGCCGCCGGAAACCGCGATGGCGACCCGCGGCCGCGACTCGAACGGCCCGACGGCTTCCATCAAGGGATCGAACTCGGCGGCGGTCAGCGGCTCGGCTTTCTGCTGGGTTGCCGATGATGCGTACGCATCCATCGTCGCGCACTCGAATCGCACAATGCCGAAATCTGTAGGGGCGAGCGGCGCTCGCCCATTCTTCATGCCACGGATCGAGCCTGCGGCAATACGGGCGAGCGCCGCTCGCCCCTACACGGATCGGGTCGGAGTATCAGCAGCCGTTCTTCGACTGCTCCTTGGTGACGCGCTGCTTGACGCTGTCGGAGGCCTTGGGATAGCGCGAGCTCAGTTCGCCGAAGGCCTTGCAGGCGTCGCCGGTCTCGCCGAGGGCGGCGAGCGACATGCCGAGCTTGAGCAGCGAGTCCGGCGCCTTGCCGCTCTGCGGATACTTCTGGAAACCCTCGGCGAAGGTGAGGGCGGCATTGTCGTAGTCCTGCCGGACATAGAAGGTCTCGCCGAGCCAGTAGCTGGCATTGCCGGCCAGCGGATGCTCCGGGTACTGGTCGACGAAGGTGCGGAGCGCCTGCTCCGCGTCGCCGTATTTGTTCTGCCGCAGCAGATCGAACGCGTACTGATACTGCTCGTCCGCCGTCGCGCCTTCCAGGGCATAGGGGCCGGTGGCGGCCGTCTGCTCCCCGCCGGCGGCATAGGAGGAGCCTGTCTTGCCCGCCGCGGCCGCCGCTGCGCTCGGATCGGCATTGCGGTTGAGCTGCTGGCTCTGGGCGTCGAACTGGCTCTGCGACATCGTGCCCAATGTCTTCGGCTGGCCGGTGCCGCCGGATTGGGTCGCGCCGCTGGTGGCCGGCGGACTCGGCTGTTCCGCCAGCGATTGCTGCTGCTCCGCACCGCCTTGCGGTTCCTCGGCCGCGCCCGCATCGCCCATCGGCATGCCCGCGCCGCCGCCGCCTTCGATCTCACGCAGGCGGAAATCCACATCGGCGACCAGCTTGTCGAGCCGATCGGTCATCTGACGGACCTGATAGGTCATCTGCTCGAGCTGGCCGTTGAGTTCGCGGATCTGGCCCTCCAACTGCTGGATGCGCACTTCCTGGTTGGCGGCGACCGCGCTCTGGTCCTGCGCCGATGCGGGCGCCGCCGCCAGCAGCGCCGCTGCAGCGACGACGACCCGAAGGCAAAGGCGGCGGCTCATGTCCGTCCTCCAAAGGTCAAAAGAGCAAAACAAATGCCCGCGCTCGGCGGTTCCTTGCCGAGGCGGCTCTCCAGTCAGCGAACGTTGCATGAACTTGGCGGCGAAATTGTGGCAAGCACAAGATCAATCGTGGAATCCGCCGAAAATGTGCATCGGGCACCGCCCGACCATCGCCCGATGGCGTGGCCGCGGCGGTGCCCGACGAAGGCACGTCCTGCAGATGTCGAAACTACTGCGACGGTACGGTCACGCCGCGGCGGTTCTGCGCCCAGGCCGACTCGTCGCTGCCGGCCACTTCCGGCCGCTCCTTCCCGTAGGAGATGGTCTGGATGCGGTTGCCGTCGATGCCGAGGGCGATCAGGTAATTGCGCACCGAATTGGCGCGCCGCTCGCCCAGCGCCAGGTTGTACTCGCGCGTGCCGCGTTCGTCGGCATGGCCCTCGATCGTGACCGTGTACTGGCCGTATTGCTGCAGCCACGCCGCCTGTTGCTGGAGCGTGGTCTGCGCGTCCGGGCGGATCTCGTAGCTGTCGAAGTCGAAGAACACGCGGTCGCCGACATTGACCTGGAAGTCCTCGAGCGAACCCGGCGGCGCGGCGCCACCGCCGCCGCCCGTCGACGAAGCGGAGCCGTCGGTCGCCGCCGGCCCTTCTTCGGATGCGCAAGCGCCGAGCAACAGCGCCGCGGCCAAGCCAATGACAAATCTCAAGTTCATCTTGCTACCCCTTTACCCCTGTCTAGGAACGATGACGTCTGGATCGACCAGCCATCCGCTGACGCGGATATGAAATAGGAAAAGGCACCGCGCCATGGTTGGCGCTCAACCCACTGTGATTCCATGTCGTACGGCAACATATTCGCCGATTCCTAGGGAATCAAGGGCGACCACGCCGGGTCGGACGCATCCTGCGGCGTCTTCACTAGGCGCTCATTGTAGCCGGTCAGATCGATGGTGTAGAGCCGCGTCGGACCGCCGCCACCGTCCTGCCGGAAGAACGACAGCACGCGGCCGTTCGGCGCCCAGGTCGGTCCCTCGACCAGGAAGCCCTCGGCCAGCATGCGCTCGCCGCTGCCGTCCGGCCGCATGACGCCGACGTAGAAGGTGCCGCCGGAGATGCGCGTGAAGGCGATGAGATCGCCGCGCGGCGACCATACCGGCGTGCCGTAGCGGCCCTGGCCGTAGGAGATGCGCTGCACGTTGCCGCCGTTCGCGTCCATCACGTAGATCTGCTGCGAGCCGCCGCGGTCGGAATTGAAGACGATCTTGCTGGCATCGGGCGAGTAGGAGGGCGAGGTATCGATCGCCGGACTGTTGGTCAGGCGACTCACCTGTCGCGTGCGCAGATCCATGGCATGGATCTCGGTGTTGCCGTCCTTGGCGAGGCTCATCACCACCCGGTTGCCGTCCGGCGAGAAGCGCGGCGCGAAGGTCATGCCGGGGAAATCGCCGACCACTTCCTGCTGCCCCGTCTCGAGATTGAGCAGATGCACGCGCGGCTTGCCATTGGTGAAGGAGAGATAGGTGATCTCCTGCGTCGACGGCGAGAACCGCGGCGTCAGCACCAGATCCTGCCCGTTGGTGAGAAACTTATGGTTCCAGCCGTCCTGGTCCATGATCGCCAGCCGTTTCACCCGCTTCGTCTCCGGCCCCGATTCTGCGATGTAGACGATGCGCGAATCGAAGTACCCGTCCTCGCCGGTGAGGCGCGAATAGATCGCATCGGCGACGCGATGGGCGATCCGTCGCCAGTTGTTCCCCGGCGCGGTCAGCGCGAGGCCGGCCATCTGCTGCTCGGCCACGACGTCCCACAGGCGGAACTCGACGCGGATGCGGCCGTCGGGTTGCTGCTGCACGCTGCCGGTGACGAGCGCCTCCGCGTTGATCACCCGCCAGTCGCCGAACCGCGGCACAGCTTGCAGGGACTGCGGCGTCTGAATGAACGCACCCTTGTCGATCGGTGCGAACAACCCAGAGCTTTGAAGATCGCTTGCGATCACGCCAGAGATCTCTGCACCCACCTCAGACCCATAGAGATCTGTTACTGCGATAGGAAGCGGCCGCGGATTCGGACGAGTGATGTCGATAACGAGCTCTGCTTGAGCCGAACTAAACGAGAGTCCAGCCATTGCGGCGACCAGAAGGAACCTGCGAACAATCGCTACAGCATTCATAGGTCTACTAGCTCCCCTAGATCAGAAGGACGAATAGTGCTTACAGCAGCGACGACATGCGAACGTTACATTTGTGTCATTCGCAGCTTACTCCGTGTGATCCGGCCATCAGCTTACCGGTAAGTCTGAGGTTCATTCTCTTCATTCTTCGAATGGTTTGTGCCTTGGCGCCGAACCGACCTTCGCCTTCGGTCTTCGCGCACGCACCACAGCGACCGCAACGACCAGCAATGCAGCGGGGTTGTGTGTCATAGCCCCAAGAGCTCGCGTGCACTGAAGCGCAACGTCATCGTTTTCCACGCCGCGTAGGGCTTCTCGGGCGGCATCCGCAACGGGCTGCTCTTCATAACAGCACGCCGGGCGGTTTCTGCAAAAATCGGCCAGTTAGGATGTCCGTTCGAGCTGCTGTTGTCGACCTTTGCCGACTCGACAGTCCCATCGGGATTCATACGCACTCTGACTTCGACCACCATGTCTTCGATACCCTGCATACCTAGATCGGCAATCCAGTTCTGCTGTACCTGCTGCCGAATCAAGTCCTTTTCGCCTTCGGACAGCGGTGGCCCATCGTAGTCTGCCTGCGGCAATGCCGCCTGTTGCTCTGGCGCTTCCGACTTCGCGCTTTTCTGTCTCTTCTTGAGTTTCTTATCGAGATTCTTCAGCCACGAACTATCGTCCTCGGCCACCTGCTCCTTCTTCGGCTCCTCCTTCTTCTTTTTCGTCTCTTCCTTCTTCTTCGGCTGTTCGGGCTTCTGGGGCGGCACGGGCTTGGGCTTCGCCTCGGCGACTTGCTCCTTCGGCGGCTCGACGGGCTTCAGCTCGGCTTCGGGTTGCGGCTCCGGAGCGATCACGGCCTCCGGCTGAGGCTCGGGCTCCGGCTGCGCCACCGGCGGCTCCGGTTCTGGCTCGGACTTCGGTTCAGGCTCCGGTTGCTGCGGCGGCTCGGGTTCCGGCTTCGTCTCTGGCGGTGGCTCCGGTTCGGGTTCGGGCTCGGGTTCCGGTTCGGGCTCTGCCACGGGCGGCGCCTGCGGCGCGTCAGGAATTTTTTCATCTTTCGGCTTTTCCGGCGCCTTCTGCGCTGGCGCCTTCTTGCTCTGCAGTTGGGCGAGTTGCTCGTCGGTGACGACCCCGACCGGCGTTGCGGTCAGGAACTCGTCGGCGTTGTAGAGCCACGGCAGACCGACGACGGTGAGCACGATCACCGCCAGGTGCAAGAGAGCCGAGAATGCCGCGCCCTTGCCCATGCGTCAGCAGATCGACATGCACACGTTTTGGCGTGGGCGCCAGCCCGCCGCCCGGCCAGCGTCAATCGCCGGGGCGGGCGTCGAATCCCTCCCCGCCACGCCGGTGCAAGCCGGCGATCGGGTCCAAGCACGTCCTATCATGGCCACTCTAGATGGCCTAATTGTTGGGCTTTTCTGTGGCAGTTGTGGGCTCTTTTGGAAGCTCCTTTGGAAGCTCCGTAATGAGGGCCACGCGGGTGAACCCGGCGGCTGTCAAGGTGCCCATGACCTCCATCACGCGGCCGTAGTTGATGGCCCGGTCGCCGCGCAGGTAGACCTGCGTCTCCGGCTTGTTGGCGGTGATCGCCCGCAGCCGCGGCACCAGCTGGTCGGCCTCGATCGGCGTCGCCATCAGGGCGATCCGGCCGTCCTTCTGCACGGAGACGACGAGCGGCTCGTCCTGGGTGGTGATCGCCTGGTTCTGCACCTTCGGCAAATCGACATCGACGCCGACGGTGAGCAGAGGCGCCGTCACCATGAAGACGATCAGCAGCACCAGCATCACGTCGACGAGCGGCGTGACGTTGATGTCGGTGATCGGCGTGTAGCGGCGGCGCAACGCGTAACGGGCGCGGCCGCCGGCGGGATTGAAGACGACGGCCATCTAGCGGCGCTCCTCCAGTTGTCGGGACAGGATGGCGTTGAACTCGCCGGCGAAGGCCTCGAGGCGGTGGCCATAGCGGCCGATATCGCCGGAGAGCTTGTTGTAGGCGAGCACCGCGGGAATGGCGGCGACGAGGCCGAGGGCGGTGGCGAACAACGCCTCGGCGATGCCGGGTGCCACGACCGCGAGGCTGGTGTTCTTCGAGGCGGCGATGGCGGCGAAGCTGTTCATGATGCCCCACACCGTGCCGAACAGCCCGACGAACGGCGCCGACGAGCCGACCGAGGCGAGGTAGACCATGTGTCGTTCGAGCTGCTCCATCTCGCGGCCAAGGGTGATGTCCATGACGCGCTCGATGCGCTCGCGCAGGCCGGCCTTGAACTCGGTCGAGGCGAGCAGGCCCTTGGCGGCGGAGCGGCGCCATTCGCGCATGGCCGCGACGAACACCGACGACATCGGGTCGGGCGGCCGCTCGCCGATGCGGTCGAACAGGTCCTCGAGCGAGCCGCCGGACCAGAAGGATTCCTCGAACTGCTTGGCGCGGGCGCGCAGGCGGCGCAGCCGGATCAGCTTGTGGAAGATGATGGTCCAGCTCCAGAACGAGGCCAGGATCAGCAGCACGACGACGAACTGGACGATGATGTCGGCGCCGAGGAACAGGCCGGTGATGGTCATGTCGGTGTCGATCGGCACCGATCCCGGCAGTGCCGCCGTTTCCACCGGAACGGCCGGCACGGAATCGACTACGAGTGGTTCGGTCGGTGCGCCTTGTTGCGTGTCGGTGGCCTGGGCGAGTTGTGTTGCCATCGCTTGGGCGTACTCCTTCAAGCTTGCAGAACGGTTGCGAGGGCCGCGCGCAGCGCGGCCGGCAGCCGCGCCGGGCGTCCGGCGGAATTGACGCAGGCGAGCGTCACCGTCATCGCCACGAGATCATCGGCGTCGCGCCTCACGGTCTGCTGCAGGTCGAGCGTGGCGCCGGCCGCCCCGGTGACGCGCGTCTCGACCTCCAGCAGGTCATCGAGCCGCGCCGGCTGCCGATAGTCGATCGCGCAGCGCCGCACGACGAAGACCAGGCCGCTCGCCCTCGGCGCCATGGTCCCGTCCGCGTCGATCTGGCGCAGCCACTCGCTGCGCGCCCGCTCGGCGAACTTCAGATAGTTCGCGTAGTAGACGATTCCAGCCGCATCGGTGTCTTCGTAGTAAACGCGCACCGGAAAGCGGTGGACGACTCCCCTCACCCTAACCCTCTCCCGCTCCGCGGCAGAGGGGACGCTTTTGCGGCGTTTGGCCTCGTTGGCCCCCTCGCCCGCGACGCGGGAGAGGGTCGGGGTGAGGGCCTTAGCGCTCATCCGTCGCGGATCCTTCGTCGCCAACGAGCAGGTCGAGCTGCTCCGCCGCGTGCTTCGGTACGGCGAGGCCGAGATAGCGGAAGCCCTGGCCGCTCAGCATGCGGCCGCGCGGCGTGCGCTGGAGCAGGCCCTGCTGGATCAGATAGGGCTCGATCACTTCCTCGATGACGTCGCGCTGCTCGGAGAGTGCGGCGGCCAGGGTCTCGACCCCGACCGGACCGCCGTCATAGTGCTCGGCAATGCAGCGCAAGAATCGGCGGTCCTGCGCATCGAGGCCCTGCGCGTCGACCTCGAGGCGCTGCAACGCGCCGTCGGCCGTGGCGGCATCGATGCGGGCGGCGCCGGCGACCGCGGCAAAGTCGCGTACCCGGCGCAGCAGGCGTCCGGCGATGCGCGGCGTACCGCGCGAGCGCCGCGCGATCTCCTGGGCGCCGCTCGCCGCCAGGTCGACGCCGAGCACGCGGGCGCCGCGCAGCACGATGTGCTCCAGCTCCCCGGGCGTGTAGAACTGCAGGCGCAGCGGGATGCCGAAGCGCTCGCGCAGCGGGTTGGTGATGAGGCCCGAGCGCGTGGTGGCTCCGATCAGCGTGAAGCGCGGCAGGTCGATGCGCACGGAGCGCGCCGCCGGCCCTTCGCCGATGATGAGGTCGAGCTGAAAGTCCTCCATCGCCGGATAGAGGATCTCCTCTACGGCGGGATTGAGGCGATGGATCTCGTCGATGAACAGCACGTCCCGTGGCTCGAGGTTGGTGAGCAGCGCGGCCAGGTCGCCGGCGCGCGCGATCACCGGACCCGAGGTCATGCGGAAGCCGACCCCGAGCTCGCGGGCGACGATCTGCGCCAGCGTCGTCTTGCCGAGTCCGGGCGGGCCGTGCAGCAGCACATGGTCGAGCGCGTCGCGCCGCGCCCGCGCCGCCGTGATGAAGACCTTCAGGTTGTCGCGCAGCTGCTGCTGGCCGACGAATTCGCCCAGGCTCTGCGGTCGGATCGAGGCCTCGGCCGCATCTTCGGCCCTCGGGGCCGCCGAGACCATGCGCGGATCGCTCATGCGCTCAGCTCCTTGAGGCCGGCGCGGATCAGCGCATCAAGCGCGGCGCTCGGCCCCAGCCGCTTCGCTGCCTGCGCCACCGCGCCGAACGCTTCGGTCCGGCGATAGCCGAGGTTGACAAGGGCCGAGACCGCATCGGCGACGGGGCCGCTCGCCTCGGTGGCGGCGGCAACTGCGGCGACCGGCCCGAGCGCGATGCCGCCGACCTTGTCCTTCAACTCGGCGACGATGCGCGCGGCGAGCTTCGGCCCGACACCGCTGGCGCGCGTCAGGCTGGTCTTGTCCTGGACGAGGATGGCCTGGGTCAGGTCGGTGCTGGAGAGCACGCCGAGGATCGCCAGCGCCAGCTTGGCGCCGACGCCCTGCACAGTCGTCAGCAGCCGGAACCATTCGCGCTCGGCCGCATCGATGAAGCCGTAGAGATGAATATGGTCCTCGCGCACATGGGTCTCGATGAAGAGGCTGATGGCGCCGCCGGCGGCCGGCAGCCGGGTCAGCGTGCGGGCCGAGCAGAACGCCTGATAGCCGACGCCGCCGACATCGACGATCGCCGTGTCGGTCGTCTTCGAGTCGATGACGCCGGTGAGCTTGGCGATCATGACCGAGCCTCTCCTGGGCGAC
>Ga0187893_10010805_pt1 | contig 13447 bp, 12 predicted proteins | sample MA1701074metaG_FD_139574 | JGI IMG/M metagenome (GOLD analysis project Ga0187893, IMG submission 139574) | White microbial mat communities from a basaltic lava cave in the Kipuka Kanohina Cave System on the Island of Hawaii, USA - MA170107-4 metaG ...
CATGCTGGCCGCCGGCCCGCAGCCGATTGACTGGGGCACCGTGCTTGGCTTCGTCGCCGTGGTGCTCGCCAGCGTCAATGTTTTCGGCGGATTTCTGGTGACCCAGCGCATGCTCGAGATGTTCAAGAAAAAGGAAAAGCGAAATTGAGTGGTCTTGGCGCGGCGTCAAATTCGACGCGGCCGCCATCTCGCGGCCACAAGAATAGCAACATGAACGAATTCGTCTCGGAGATCTGAATGTCTGCGAATCAAGTGGCGCTGGCGTACCTGGTCGCGTCGGTGTTTTTCGTCCTTTCCCTGAAGGGGCTGTCCTCGCCGCTGACTGCACGAAGGGGCAACCTGTTCGGCATCATCGGCATGGCAATCGCCGTTCTCACTACGCTGTCGGTCACACAGAACTGGATGCTGATCGTACTGGGCGTGGCGGTTGGCGGCACTGTTGGTGCATTCGTCGCCCGGCGCATCCAGATGACGGCGATGCCGGAGTTGGTCGCCGCGATGCATTCGCTGGTTGGTCTGGCTGCGGTGCTGATCGCGTTCGCCGCCGTTCACAATCCCGGGGCTTACGGAATTCTGACTGCCGACGGCATCATTCCCCGCGGAAACCGTCTGGAGCTCTTCATCGGCACTTTCGTCGGCGCCATTACCTTCAGCGGCTCAGTGATCGCCTTCGGCAAGCTATCCGGCAAGATACGCAGTGCCCCGGTAGTATTTGGCGGACAGCACTGGCTCAATCTGACCCTGGTGGTCGTCATGATCGCTTTCGGCGTCGCCTTCATGTTCAATCAAAGCTGGACGCCATTTGCGATCATGACTGCGGTCGCCTTCCTGCTCGGGGTGCTGATCATCATCCCCATCGGCGGGGCAGACATGCCAGTGGTTATCTCGATGCTCAACAGTTATTCCGGATGGGCGGCTGCGGGCATAGGATTCTCGCTCAATAACCCGATGCTGATCATTTCCGGCTCGCTGGTGGGAAGCTCCGGCGCGATCCTGTCTTACATCATGTGCAAGGCAATGAATCGCTCGTTCTTCAATGTGATTCTTGGCGGTTTCGGGGGAGGCGACGCGGCGGTTGTGGCGGGCGACGCCGCGCACAAGACGCACCGCAGCGGAAGCCCTGATGACGCCGCATTCCTGATGGGCAATACCGAGTCGGTAATCATCGTACCAGGCTACGGTCTGGCGGTGGCACGCGCGCAGCATGCGGTCAAGGAAATGGCGGAAAAACTGCACGCGAAAGGCGTAAATGTCCGTTTTGCCATTCACCCGGTCGCCGGACGCATGCCGGGACACATGAACGTGCTGTTGGCGGAAGCGGAGATTCCATACGACCAGGTATTCGAAATGGATGAGATCAACAACGAATTCGCGACCACCGACGTCGTGCTGGTCCTGGGGGCAAATGACGTAGTCAATCCGGCCGCCAACGTTCCCGGCAGCCCGATATACGGAATGCCCATTCTGGAAGTATTCAAGGCGCGCACGGTGCTGGTCGTGAAACGCAGCATGGCGGCAGGATACGCCGGACTCGACAACGATCTTTTCTACATGGACAAGACCATGATGGTGTTTGGCGACGCCAAGAAGGTCGTCGAGGACATCGTGAAGGCGATCTGACCCCGTGATGCCCACCGCCAATTCACGGCTGTAGACCCGGCCGGCGCAGGCGCCATGCTATGTTACGGATACTCGCAGTACGTAGTGGAGAGTCGACGCAGGGATTTCTCCGGGATATGCCTTCGCCGGTGCGTGCCGGCGAAGAGCGCATACTGTCCGATGGTGCGGGCGCGTTCGCCGACGTGGAGGGTGGTCCCTGCGCCATGCAATTCCGACCCCGCCACTGTCGAGGACTCGCGACTCGACTGGCGCCGATTTCACCGATTTTCCGATCGATGCTGAAATGTTGCCAATCGGATTCGAGGCCAGCCTTCCAAGCGCCGCCGGACATTCCTCGAATCAGCGCAACGGGATACTGGACGTGCGCGCCTTCAGGCCTAATAATTAGCTGAAGGAACGGGGCTTTTAGGGAAAGTGTCCCCGTTGATCGTGCCGCATCGCCGCTCGAGAGTCTTCCACTCGATGCATGGTCGATAGTCCGTTATTGCATTTCCTCGTTCCCGGGGACTGAGAAAGAACAGGATGGACAAGAAGACGATCTACTCCAAGACCGGCAAAGGGGTTCTGGAGATCAAGAACAAGGCCGGCAAGCTTCCCAAGGATCTGGTCAGGGTTCTTACGCTGATCGACGGAAAATCCACCGTCGCGGAACTCATGGCCAAGGCCAAGGAAAGCGATGCCGAGATTGAGCGTTCGCTAGCGCAATTGTCCAGCGGCGGATATATCAAGGAATTTTCCAATACCTCGGGTGCTGCGTCCGGAGGCGCGGTGGAAAGCTCCTACGTCGACGACCTGGACTTTACCTCCTCATTGTCTCCCGGGAAAAATCCCTACCATTCGGCGCAGATCGAATTCCGCCAGCGCGAGTCCGCCGATCGAGTCAAGGCGGAACAAGACGCCAGAAAAAAACGCGAGGAAGACGAACGACTGAAGAAGGAACAGGAGTTGCGTCAGGCGCGGGACGAGGCCGCGAAGCTGGCCAAGGTCGAGGCTGAGCGCAAGGCCAAGGAAGCCGCGGCGCTCAAGTTGCGTGGGGAAGCCGAGCGTAAGGCCAAGATCGAAGCCGAGGCGATGGCACAGTCGCAACGGGATCTGGGAAAGATCCTGGAAGCGGAGCGCAAGGCGCTCGAGGAGTCCGATCGCAAGAGACAGGGTGCATTGGAGCGCGAGGCGCAGGAGAACGCAGAAAGACGCAACCGCGAGGACGCGGAACGCCGAGCCAGGGAAGATGAAGAACGCAGGAAGCGCGAGGACGAAGATCGCCGCCACCGCGAGGAAATGGAACGCAGGCGCAAGGAAGAGGAAGAAAACCGACGCAGGGAAGAAGAGGAACGGCGTCGCCGCGAGGACGAAGAGGCACGCAAACGCAAGGAGGAAGAAGAGCGCAGGCGGCGTGAGGAAGAAGAGGCACGCAGGCGCAAGGAGGAGGAGGAACGCAAGAAGCGGGAAGAAGAGGAGCGCAAACGCCGCGAGGAAGAGGATCGAAAACGCAAGGAAGAAGAGGAACGCAAGCGCAAGGAGGAAGAGGCGCGCAAACGCAAGGAGGAAGAGGAACGCAAGAAACGCGAAGAAGAGGAACAACAGCGCAGGCGTGAGGAGGAGGAGCGTCGCCAGCGCCGCGAAGAGGAAGACCGCAGGCGAGCTGAAGAGGATCAGCGGCGTCGGCGCGAGGATGAGGAACGCCGGCAACGCGAAGAAGAGGCGGCCCGCCGAGACCGCGAGGAAGAAGGTCCAAGCGAGCGGGAAAAGGAAGAGCAACGACAGAGGGAAGAAACGGAAGCGCGCACCCGCAGGGAAGAAGATGCGCGTCGAGAACGCGAAGATGCTGACCGGCGCCGGCGCGAGGAAGAAGAGCGTGTGCGCAACGAGGCGGCGGCAAAGAGTGATCTGCCGGAATTCGACCTCTCGGGACTGCGGTCGATGGAAAGCCAGATTGCTTCAGAGTTCGAAAAGCAACAGGAAGCGTTGCGCCGTCGCGAAGAGGAAGAAGAGCGCCGGGACCGCGAGCAGGATGAATCACGCCGCGCGATGGAGCGCGCCGAGCGCGAGGAGGAGGCGAGGCTGGAAGCGGAACGGCGCGAAGCCGAGGATCGGGAACGACGCGAGCGCATGGAACGCGAACGCCAGGACCGGGAGGAGCGCGAACGCAAGCGCCAGGAGGAAAAAGAGCAGCGGATCAAGGAGCAGGAAGAGCGCAGGCTCAAGGCCGAGTTTGAGCGCAAACGCCAGGAGGAGATGAAGATCGAATCCGAGCGCAAGGCGCGGGAGGAGGAACTGTCGCGGCGGCGCAAGGAACAGGAGGAACGCGATCGCAAACGCGCCGAAGTCGCATCTTTGAGAAAGCAGGGGGCGATACGCACGCCGCTCGAGCGCTTCAGGCCGCTCATTTTGGGCGTTGTCATCGCTGGCGCATTGGTACTCGGCGGTGTCCAGTTAATTCCGATGAATGCCTATGTCCCATCGGTCGAGAAGCTGGCGTCACAGCATATCGGGGAGCCCGTCTCCATCGGTTCAATGCGCGTCTCGGTGCTCGGCGGATTCTCCATGAACCTCGACGATGTGAAACTAGGTGCCACCCAGGACATCAAGATCGACAAGGTCGAACTGTCACTTGATTTCGGCTCTGTATTCGACGAGGTCAAGGTCATCAGGAGGATAAGAGTGGAGTCGATGAGCGTTGCGCAGGAACTGCTGCCGCGTCTGCCAAAATGGATGGACACGGCGGTGACCGACAAGAGCGTGCAGGTCAGGCAGGTAGAGCTCCAGGGTGTGAAACTGGAATCCCCGACCATGAAGTTGCCGAGCTTCAATGCCGAGTTCGATCTTTCCCCGGAAGGCGTCATCCAGAAAGCGAAACTGGAGTCGGGCGACCAAAAACTGTCGGTGCAAATTACGCCGCGCGGAGGAGAATTTGACATTGTCGTGGCGGCCGGCAAGGGCTGGGTTCCTCCGATCGGCCCGCAGATCGAGTTCACCGATTTCACGGCCAAGGCAGTGGGTTCCCGCAATCAGATCCGGGTCGAAGAGTTCCGCGCTTTGCTTTACGGTGGGGCCGCGAACGGTTCGGCTTTGATCAACTGGGGCGGGCCGTGGTCGATAGAGGGACAGTTGATTGCAGAGCGCGTCGCGCTGCAGGACTTGATGCCGGTGTTTACACGGGATGCGAAATCATCCGGCCAACTGGAATCCACACTGCGTTACTCATTGGCTGCGCCCGACCTCGTCTCGCTGTTCGATGCCCCCCGGATTGACGGTGCGTTCATCATCAGGAAGGGGGACCTCGACGGGGTGGATCTCGTGCGCGCGCTGCAGATGGGAGGCCGGCAGAACGTCCAGGGCGGGGCAACCAGATTCGAGGAAATTTCCGGAGCGGTCAGCGTTGCCGGTGGCCGTTACCAGTATCGCAATCTCAAGCTCGCCTCCGGGCTATTGTCGGCGACTGGCGGCCTTGAGGTATTTCCGAGCAAGGATGTAAATGGACGCGTTTTTGTCGAGCTGAGGTCGCAGGCCGCGCAGATCCGCGGCAACTTCGCCGTCGACGGCAGTCTCAAGGCCGTCGTTCTCAAACCGAACTAACCGGGGATCGCGTCGCCCGGCGTATCGATGTCGCGAAGAATGCCGGGATCTTCGCAGTCGATGATCTCGACGTGCCGTGCGTGGGACTCGATCACCGAGCGCGCGCCCTGGTCGCCCCGTATGTCGAGCAATTCGGCGCGGTAACGGCTGCCGAACCCAACCGGGTGGCCGCGCACGCCGTGGTAGGCCGGCACGACGATTCGTCCGGAACGCCCAACCCGTGCGGCAATTGCGCTTATCGTTGCCGGCGCAACGAAGGGCATGTCGCCCAGTGCGATCACCCAGGCACCCGCGTTCATGCTCGCACGAATTGCGCAGACGAGACTTTGCGCCATTCCCGCATGTGACGCTTCACAGCGCTTTACCACGGCACCTTCGGTTTCCAACAGCTTTGACAGTTCATCGTCGCCTGTCCGCACGACGGCGACGATGTCGGGCAGTGCGTCCCTGAGATGTCGCAGGGATGCCACACCGATCGGCGTTCCGTCGGCGAGTTTATGGAGCAACTTGCCGCCGCCGAAGCGACTACCGCTCCCCGCGGCGAGCAATATTCCGGTTGTTTTCAAGGCGCGCGAACGGCGTTATTGAATCCGCCTGTGCAGTCGATGGACGAACTCACAACGTCAATTCTGGGCCAGCTTGGCGCGGGCCATGGGCGGATTCGCGGCGAAATACTTGCGGATGCCGACCAGAATCGCCTGTGCCATCCTGTCCTGATATTTTTCGTCCTTGAGCTTTCTTTCCTCGTCGGGGTTGGTGAGGAATGCGGTTTCGACCAGGATCGAGGGGATGTCCGGAGCCTTGAGCACCGCAAAGCCGGCCTGCTCGACGTGCTCCCTGTGCAGATCGTTGATTCCACCGATCTCTCCCAGCACCGATCTGGCGAGCTTCAGGCTGTCGTTGATGGTGGCGGTCTGCGAAAGATCGAGCAGCACCTGCTTCAGTGTCGGGTCGTCGACGTCGATGTTGACCCCGCCGATCAGGTCGGCCTCGTTTTCCTTCCTTGCCAGCCAGCCGGCCGCGGCAGAGGTCGCGCCGCGTTCCGAAAGTGCGAAAACCGAAGAGCCGCGGGCGTGGGGTTTGATGAAGGCGTCGGCATGGATCGAGACGAATAGGTCGGCTTGCACCTTGCGGGCTTTGATGACGCGATTGGCGAGCGGGATGTAATAGTCGCCGTCACGAATCAAAACACCGCGCATGTTCGGTTCTTCGTCGATCAGCACTTTCAATTTTTTCGCGATGGCCAGCGTGACATGCTTTTCATAAGTTCCGCTGCGGCCTTTTGCGCCCGGATCCTCGCCACCGTGGCCGGCATCGACAGCCACGGTCACCAGGCGCAGCACCTGCGGCGCCGGCTTTCCGGTACCCGGCCGCCGCAGTGTGCCATTTGCGGGCTGATCCGCGCGTGCAGCGGGTGCCGCACTCTCGCTCGCGCCGGTTGGCTGCGCTTTCTTCTCGAGCAGCGCGAGGATCGGATCCACCGGTTCGACCGGATAGACGTCCAGCACCAGCCTGTGACCGTAGTCGCCGACCGGCTTGAGGGTGAAGACCTGGGGCTTGACCTGCGCCTTCAGATCCAGCACCAAGCGAATTACGCCGGGCTTGAAGCGGCCAACGCGCACGCCGCTCAAGTAAGGATCATCCGGCGAGATCTTGGTGGACAGTACATTGAGAGCCGTACTCGATTCCACGTTCTCGAGGTCGAGCACCAGGCGATCGGGATTGGCGACGGTGAAGACGTTGTGCGCGATCGGGGCTCCCGATTCGAGCGTGATGCGCGTGTATTCCTGCGCCGGCCAGATGCGCGCGGAACTCACTTGCGTGGCGGCGTGTGCGGTGCTCAGTCCGGTGAGGAGCGCGGCCCATGCCGTGACCAGCCAGACAACGCGGCGGCACAATTGCCTTCTCCCGAATGTCTCATGGGGGCCACCTTGCGAGTGCGTCAGCTTGTGATGCGTGCGATACAATTTTTCCCCAACTCCGTTTTTGCGACGATCCTGACGCGTCGTCCACCGCGCGCCTCGACAAGGGAAACGCTCAGGTCTGCAACGGGCAGCAGGTCCAGCGCCCGTTCGGGCCATTCGATCAGGCAGACATTCCGGGAGTCGAAGTCATCCCTAAAGCCTGCCTCCAGCAATTCACTGGAATCCTTGAAGCGATAAAAATCAAAGTGATATAAGTCTAACCTAAGAAGTTTGTAATGTTCAACCAGTGTATAAGTCGGACTTTTGACTTTTCCCTTGTATCCCAACCCGCGCAAGATTCCGCGGGCGAGCGTGGTTTTTCCGCTTCCCAATTCGCCCGAGAGCGCGACGAACAATCCCGGCTGGAGAGCCTGCGCGAGTTTCTCGCCAAACCCAAGCGTGGCCGCCTCGTTGGGCAGGAACGCCGAAAGCTCAACGGCAGCGCTGTTCACGCGGTTGACCTTTTCAATCGCGGCGTTGTCCTGGAACGGGCGGCGCGCAGGGCCATGTCGACAAACACGCGCAGCACTGGCAGTTCGTCGCCGCGACGCCAGCCAAGATGGATTTCGGTGCGTGGACTTGTCTCCCTGAGTACTTTGTAGGCGACACCGGTACGACGCAGGTTGGTCATCGAGGCTGGTATGAGTGCCACGCCGAGTTCGGCGGACACCAGACTCACGATGGTCTGCATCTGAATCGCTTCCTGTTCGACTCGCGGGCTGAATCCGGCCGCCCTGCAGAAGCTCACCACGTCGTCGTACAGTCCCGGCGCCATCGGCCGTGGAAAAAGGATAAACGGTGCATCCTTCAGGCTCGCCAGTGGAAGCTTGCCGGCGCGTCGCGCCAGGGGATGCAGTTCCGGAAGTGCCGCAACCAGCGGCTCGCGCAGGATACAGACCGACTTCAATGCCGGCTCATCGATCGGTGGCAGCATGAAGCCCACGTCGATGCGGCCGCCGAGCAGATCGCGAATCTGGGCGTCGGTGGTTGATTCGCGCAGGGTCAGATTCACCCGGGGGAATCGTTGACGGAACTGACGCAGAATCACGGGCAGTACGTTGTAATCCGCGACGCTGATGAAACCGATCGCGAGTTCGCCGATCTCACCGCGGCTGGCGCGCCGCGTCATCAGCACCGCCTGCTCGAGTCGCGCCATGATCTGCCGCGCTTCCTGGAGAAACGCATACCCGGCCTGGGTCAGTGAAACGTGCCGCTGGGTTCGACGGAGCAGCGTTACGCCCAGTTCCTCTTCGAGCGAGCGAATCTGTATCGATAGCGGCGGTTGCGAGATATGCAGTTTCTCGGCGGCCCGGCCGAAATGAAGTTCCTCGGCGACTGTGACGAAGTAACGCAGGTGACGCAGTTCCATCTGATTCGCAGTAAGTATCAAAAGTGCCCCAATAATATATTAGACACCCGCGGACGGTGCGTCCAAACTTGCAGCCTTTCCCTTGCCATGGCCGCGGTGGCGGCCTGGGCAAGGAAATCCGCAGGCCGCATTACACGATACGAGGGGAGAAAAGTGGGAGATAACTGGCGCAGCAAATTGATTACCGCAGGTGTGGCCCGCTCGCCCAACCGCGCGATGCTTCGTGCCGTCGATTTCAAGGATGGCGATTTTGACAAACCGATCGTCGGCGTGGCGAACGGCCACTCCAACATGAATCCCTGCAATGCCGGTATCCAGCCGCTGGTGGATCGTGCGATGCTGGCGTTGCGAGAGGCGGGCGCGATGCCGCAGGTGTTTGGCACACCTACGGTGACCGACGGCATCGGCATGGGCACCGACGGGATGAAGTATTCGCTGGTGTCACGCGAAGTGATCGCCGACGCGATCGAAACCGCGGTCAACGGACAAATGATGGACGGTGCGCTGGTGATAGGTGCATGCGACAAGAACATGCCGGGTGGAATGATCGCAATGGCCCGCATGAATGTCCCGTCAATCTACGTCTACGGCGGCACCATCAAGCCGGGCAACTGGAAGGGTCAGGCTCTGACGATAGCCAGCGCCTTCGAGGCGGTTGGTGCGTTTGCTGCCGGCAAGTTGAGCCAGGAGGACTTCGAGGGCATCGAGAAGAATGCGTGTCCGACCGTGGGTGCTTGCGGCGGCATGTTCACCGCCAACACCATGTCGTCCTCATTCGAGGCGCTCGGGTTAAGCCTGCTGGGGTCTTCGCAACTTGCGGCAACCGACCCGGAAAAGGCCGACTCGTCGGCCGAATCGGCCCGCGTACTCGTGAACGCCATCCGAAGGAACATCCGTCCCCGCGACATCATCACGCGCAAGTCCATCGAGAACGTCGTCAGTCTCGTTATGGCCACCGGCGGCTCGACCAATGCCGTGCTGCACTACCTGGCGATCGCCTCGGCCGCAGACATAGAATGGACCATCGATGATTTCGAGCGCATTCGCCGCAAGGTGCCGGTGTTCTGCGACCTCAAGCCTTCCGGCAAGTACGTTGCGGTGGACTTCCACAGGGCGGGGGGCGTGCCGCAGGTTCTGAAGATGTTGTTGGTGAACGGGCTGCTGCACGGCGATTGCATGACCATCACTGGTCGCACAATCGGCGACGAACTTGAGGGCATCCCCGCCGAACCACGGCGCGACCAGGACGTGATCCATCCGTTCGGTGCGCCGCTGTACAAGCAGGGCCACCTCGCCATTCTCAAGGGTAATCTGGCCCCGGAAGGCTGTGTTGCCAAGATAACGGGGCTGAAGAACCCGGTCATCACCGGGCCCGCGCGCGTGTTCGATTCCGAGAAGGAGACCATGGAAGCGATCATGGCCAAGAAGATCAAGGCAGGTGATGTCGTGGTGATCCGCTACGAGGGTCCGAAGGGCGGACCGGGTATGCAGGAAATGCTATCGCCGACCTCGGCGCTTATCGGGCAGGGACTCGGCGACTCGGTCGGGTTGCTCACCGACGGGCGTTTCTCCGGCGCGACCTGGGGCATGGTGGTCGGACACGTCGCACCGGAGGCCTTTGTCGGCGGCACTATCGCCTTGGTGAAGGAGGGCGACTCAATCACGATCGACGCACATAAGCAACTGATCCAGCTCAATGTGCCTGACGAGGAACTCGCCAAACGCCGCGCTGCGTGGAAGCAGCCCCAACCGCGTTTCAGCCGCGGCCTGCTGGCGAAGTACACGCACCTGGTGTCCACCGCATCGATCGGCGCGGTGACGGATTTGTATTTGTTCGACGGAAAAAAATAACAAGGCCTGAATCCGCACCTTGCCGGACACGGCCTCGCGGCTCGCGACCGCCGCTTCTTCTCGCGGCGTACCCGACTACGGCGAATACAGGTCGCGATCTCCACCGCAAGCGGCGCCGGAATACGACCGGTACCGCTTGCTTGTGGCCGTCGCCGTTTACTTCTGGATGCTGCCCTTACCCCGGCTCTGGTAGCGGATGCGGTGGAATTCAATGAACTCGGCGAGCGCTTTCTTCTGCAGCGCGTCAAGCACCGGGTCGGGAACGCCATCGGCATGCAGTTGCGCGAGCTCCGATCCGCTCAAGCCCACGGTGAAGTGAGTGCTGATATTTGAAATTCCTCCACTCGTGTCGATGAAATCGTGAACGCGCGAATCATCGATTTCCGCAACGACTTCGTTTGCGGGCTTCCCGTCCCGGATCAATTGTGCCACCCGGTCGACCGTGATGCTGGGGGCGCCCGTGCGTCCCGGAACGGCTGTTATCCAGTCCGGCAATCCCTGCGGACGGGAAAATGTTGCGTAGTTGTACACCGGTACCGCCATGCCGCTGCCGTCCCCGGCCAATGTCGAAAGGTCGACGGGTTGCGGATAACAGGATTTGCAGCCGCCCAGCGATTCGCCCAGTACCCAGTAACGGGTCAGCAAGTCCACATCGTTGTAGAAGGATTGCTGAAGGTGATCGAGCACTTTGGGTGGTACGCCGGCATCGGCGAGCTTCCCGAAATCGGAGCCGCGCAACGCATAAGTGGTGCGCGATGACCGAATGCGGCTTACGGCCCCCTCCGGTGGCCCGCGTTTACTCAGGTTTACGACTTCCGAGATGGGCGTCACCGGGCGGGGAGAAAAACCGGAACATGCGCCGAGCACAAGGGCCGCGCAAATCGCCAGCAGCACGGTCGGGTCAAACAGGGCACGGGGAAAATGTCTAGGCAGCATTTTTGCTCTCCTTCCTCGCAAGACGGGGGCGCACTTGGGGCACCCGATGGTCGCAGTAACGCTCACCTGGGCACGACGATGACAGGACGGTGAAAGCAGTAGAAGCAATCGTGCCACAGGAACGAGTTCTCGTAGCGCAGCCTGGCATCCCAACGGATGCTTTCCGCGTAGGCGTTCTGCAGGTAATCCAGCACCACGTCGGGCACGCCCTGGTCGTGCAATCTGGCGATTTGCGAACCAGTCAGCGGATACACCGCGCGCGTGTCCTGCAACTCACGGATGATTTCGTCCGCCGGCTTGCCGGCCTGGCTCATCTCCACGACCTGATCGATACTGGGTGGCGCGCGCCGGGGTGTGGCGGCACAAGCGGCGAGCAGGACGAGGCAAAGTAGCGCCGCCACGTTTCTGGGAAGCCTGCCGTACCGCTCGCGCATCATTGATCTCTTCGCAGTTGTTGTGCCTGATAGACCCGGCCGGCCGGTCCGGGGTTCAATGTCCTTGATCGACATCAAATGATTGTCCGCCGCCGCGGTTAGTTTGGAGGCGATTCCGACCAAGGAGGTACTCATGAATTTCCGCACATTCGCATGCGCCGTGCTGGTCGCGGCGACGACTGATGGCCTCGCGCAGGAACCGCCGCCGGGACAACTTCTTCACGACACCTATTGCGTCGGCTGCCACGACAGCCGCGTCTACACTCGTGAAGATCGTCTGGCGCGCGATTATCGGGAGATTCGATCGGAGGTACACAGGTGGCAACAGAATATCGGCCTCAAATGGGATGATACAGTCATCGAAAGAGTATCCCGCCACCTCGCCTCGAAGTACTACAGGCTGCCGTGCCTGGACGAATGCTGACTGCAGATCGCTCCTAGGCCGGAATGTCCGGTACAAGTTGGCTTTCCAGCAGCGCGATCTGGTCCTTCAGCAGGAGTTTGCGCCTTTTCAGGCGCCGCATCTGCAATTCGTCGAGGTCCGGGTCGCGCGAGAGGCGATCGATGATATCGTCAAGATCGCGATGCTCGACCTTCAACGCCTCGATTTTTCCGCGGATGAACCGGGTCTCTTCTTCTGTGAGCTCCATGATTTTCTCTGATCGCCACAGCGACTCATTTTCCAACTATAGATCAACCCGAGGCGGATAGTGGCGCCGGCTGCCACGAACCGAAGCCAACTGCGATAAGGCTCTCAGTACCTGTTGTAGATTTCGAGAGCCTTCAGCATCGATTTCTCGCGCTTGATGATCGGGATCATCTTCGATTCCTTGTCGTCATACTGCTTGAGCAGCGCAACGACCCTCTCTGCTGCTTCCGCGGGAACCACAACCACGCCGTCGGGGTCGCCGACGATGTAATCGCCCGGACGAACCAGGATGCCGCCACATCGGACCACAATCTGCTTGTCCACGCTGACCATGCGTCCGACCGATGTCGCCGGGCTGACACGCCGCGACCACACCGGAAAACCCATGCGCCGCAGTTCGGCAATATCGCGAACCGCGCCGTCGATCACCGCGCCAGAAAGGCCGCGCGCCACTGCCGTCGTGGCCATGAGATTGCCCATTGCTGCGATGTCCAGTCCGTCCTCCATCACGTAAACCAGCACGCTACCCGGTTCCGCCTCATCCAGGATTTCGAGCAGGTGGTTCCGATACTTGCGGTTGTCGGTACGCAGCACCGGCCGCATCAACGCAGTGGCGGCGCGTCCGACGATCTTGGTGTCGTTGATCGGTTTCATGTCCGACGACATCCAGCCCCGTGCACCGGTTGCCTCTTCCACTGCATCCGCAATATTTCCGGTGCTGTTCTCGGGGCGATTGAGCGCGACGACGATGTCCTCCGGTGTCATCGCAACGGCACAGTTCGTCGAAAGAAAGACGATCACGCCGAGCAAGGCATTGCAATTGCGCGAGATATCCATTCAGTCTCCTGTATTTGCGCAGTTCAATTCAAAAAAATGGTACACCGAATCGGAATGCCCGATTTGGGCCATGCTGCTGGAGCGCCTATCATGTTCAATTTCAGGGGGTATGTAGCAGATGGACAGGAATGGAACGCCGCGTGGCATCTATCCGATGCTTTACGCGTTTTTTACCGCAAAGGGGCTGCTCGACCGGGCGGCCGCGCGGCGC
>Ga0187893_10010806_pt1 | contig 13446 bp, 7 predicted proteins | sample MA1701074metaG_FD_139574 | JGI IMG/M metagenome (GOLD analysis project Ga0187893, IMG submission 139574) | White microbial mat communities from a basaltic lava cave in the Kipuka Kanohina Cave System on the Island of Hawaii, USA - MA170107-4 metaG ...
AAGCGTGCGAGGGAACCGGCGTCCTGTTCCGCACCATGCCAGCCGTTTCCGACGTATTTGAAGGAAAGGTCCAGATCAGCCAGATTCGTGACGTGTCCATCGAAGACCTCCTCGGCCGCGAAGCCGTCCAACTCGATACCCAGCAAATCGCCCGACAACTTCGCGGGAAATCCATACTCGTGACCGGCGCGGGCGGGAGCATCGGGGCGGAAATGTGCCGGCAGATCGCCGCCTTTGAACCGCAGAAACTCATTCTCCTCGAACAGGCGGAAAACAATCTATTCCTCATCGACGGCGAACTTCGAAGAAGTCACCCGATGTTGCCTCTGCATCCCGTCGTTGCCGACGTGACCGACCGCATCCGCGTTGAATCGATTATGCAGCGCGAAAGGCCTTCGGTCGTCGTACATGCCGCGGCCCATAAGCACGTCCCCATGATGGAGATCAATCCCGGCGAGGCCATCAAGAACAACGTGGGCGGCACCCTGGTGGTCGCGGAAGCCGCCGCCGCCGCGGGCGTCGAGAAAATGGTCGTGATCTCCACGGACAAGGCCGTTAATCCCACCAGCGTGATGGGCTGCTCGAAACGCGTCGCCGAATTGTACATCCAGACGCGTCAGGCTTCGACCACCACGCATTTCGTCACCGTGCGATTCGGAAACGTCCTCGGAAGCAGCGGCAGCGTCGTTCCCATCTTCCGTGAGCAGATCGCCCGCGGAGGCCCCGTCACGGTCACCCACCCTGATATGACCCGCTTTTTCATGACCATTCCCGAAGCCGCCCAGCTGGTCTTGCAGGCGGGCACCATGGGAAAAGGCGGCGAAATCTACGTACTGCACATGGGGGAGCCGGTGCGAATCGTGGATCTCGCCCGCGACATGATCACGCTCAGCGGCCTTCGCCCCGGATTGGACATCGATATCGTCTTCACCGGAAAGCGCCCCGGAGAAAAACTTTTCGAGGAGTTGTCCACCATTGGAGAAAACGTCTCCGACACGGCCCACCCGAAGATCAAGATATGGAAGCACCGCCCCGCCGACTCTTCCATGGTCGAAAAGGGAATTGAACGGCTTCTTGCCCTCGCCGATTCCGCCGGGCCCGAAGAGTTGCTGGCGGAGCTTCGCAAGCTGGTGCCCGAATACGCGCCGGAATCGACCGTCCCCGCCTCGCAGCGGGCATCAGGCGCCGTTTCCGCGACGGCTTGAACGGGGCTCCTGCGTCCGCTGAATCGACAATCACAGACGCCGCGAATATCGTGTCGCCCTGATGAACGACAACGCAAGAGTGCAGCGATGCATCCTCGCCCTCGAGGATGGAACCTTTTTCCTCGGCCGACCTTTCGGGGCCAAGGGTACGCGCACGGGCGAGGTCGTCTTCAACACGTCCATGATGGGGTATCAGGAAATCCTCACCGACCCCTCCTACTGCGGCCAGATCGTCGCCATGACCTATCCGCACGTCGGCAATTACGGCGTGAACGCGGACGATGTCGAATCGGTCCGGCCTCAGGTCGCGGGGTTCGTCGCAAGGGAGCTTTCCAGGCTGGCCAGCAATCATCGGGCGGCGCGAACTCTCGATGAATACCTCGGCGAAAACGGAATCATCGGCATTCAGGAGGTGGACACGCGGGCGCTCACCAGAAAACTCCGCGCGGACGGGGCCATGCGCGGCGTGCTTTCCACGGAAATCGACGATCCACCCGAATGTGTTCGACTTGCGCGGGAATCGCCGGGCATGGAAGGGGCCGATCTCGTCCAAGGAGTCGCACCCAAGGACGCTAGCCAATGGACAACCGGGCTCGATCATTGTTTTTATCCGTCCCGAATCCCGGTTCCCTCACCACCTCCGACTCCAGGCGGACGAAATCGGTCGTCGCCAATCGGAAATCGCCAATCGCCAATCTCCAATCCGCAGGTCGTCGCCATCGATTGCGGCATGAAGCGAAATATTCTTCGTCACCTCATTTCAGCCGGCTGTTCCGTCACGGTCGCGCCGCCGACGTGGAGCGCGGCGCGGATCCTCGAGCGAAAACCGGACGGCCTTTTCGTCAGCAACGGTCCCGGCGATCCCGCCGCGGTTTCATACGGCATCGAAATGCTCAGGGGTCTGGTTGGAAAAATCCCTGTTTTCGGGATTTGTCTCGGACACCAGCTTCTGGGACTGGCTCTTGGCGCGGAGACTTTCAAACTGAAGTTCGGCCACCGCGGGGCAAACCACCCCGTGAAAAACCTCGCCACGGGGCGCGTCGAAATCACCTCGCAAAACCACGGCTTCGTCGTGGATCCCCAATCGTTGAAATCCGCCGGCGGCGTCGCCACCCACGTCAGTCTCAATGATCAAACGCTCGAGGGGTTTGTCCATCGCGACTGGCCCCTGATGGCCGTTCAGTACCATCCCGAAGCCAGTCCCGGTCCCCACGACGCAACGTACCTCTTCGATCTATTTGTTGCCATGATGGCCACTCGCCGGCCCCCAACGCCCGAACAGATGTCCGCCGCGCAGAATCAACGTTAGATCGATCACACTTTTGGCGTTTCTGGCTTTCGCACTTCAGTTGCAGCCTTTCGTACATCCGCCCATTCCAACGAGGGATAAAGAATGCTAAGAGGCCGTGCACAATAGTCTTTAACGCCCAAGGGAAACGAAGTGCCTTATGGAGGGAGTTCGCACCGGGCACACGCATCAACAACCGGGCAGATCTCCGCCGATGGGCATTCGCAGGGCCCCCAGATGTGGGGATAGGAAAACCCTTTGAACGCATCTACGCAGGAGGAAATATCCAGGAAACTGATGTCGTCGCCCATCGTCGGCACATTGGCTTGCAGTTGAGTGCGAGACTTGATAGGAGCCGTTGGCAGGCTTTTGAACTTGTCCACGATGGCGGAAATGTCCACGAAATCAGGTTGAGAACTGGGATCGGGCGGACTGAACGGCGCCACAACGTCGCCCCAGCGATTGGTGCGAATCTCCAAACCGTCCGGCGATTCGATGCTGTTCTTGTCCGACACGGATCGAACCAAGTAACCGGAACTGGGAATCACTTCGGCGCCGGTTACGTGAATGAGCCCGAACGTGTGCCAGTCTTTGCGGAAATGGGGGAGGCACAAAAGCGTCGCCCCGACAAAGGTGCCCGAGCCGGGGCTCCCCAACGCCTCCGGGTACACCGCGGGCGGACCCACCCAGCGGTCCTCGCCGACAAAGGCGTTGTAATCGGGCGGCGGACAGCACTCCGCGTTCGGCGGATCGGGATAATGCAGGTCAACCAGATTCACGCGAAGGGCGGCCCGGTTGCCCGCAGCCGCGACGGGCGGCTCCAGCGAAAACGAAAGATACCGGTTCTTGTCAAATCCGCTGGGATCCGCGATCGGTTCGGGAATGTACAAATTGACCGTGGCCGCCGCGTAGTGCGTCGCGTGATTCAAGTTGATCCAGCCGTCGTTTTCACTCCATGCGTAGCCGCGGAAACGCCCGGTGCTGAAGTCAAACCGGGCGCGGTTGGCGCTTCCCGTGCTCATCGCCCAGCCGAAATTGATCCAGCCGCTGTTTTCAGCCCAGGCGTACCCTTCAAGATCGTTGTTGGATTGAATGTTGACGCCGAAATCCGACCCATTGGTATTAGTATAGGGTCCCTCACCGCCGCCTACATTGATCCAGCCGACGTTTTCACTCCAGACGTGGCCCGTAAGGTAATAAGCCCCTACGATGACGCTGCCATTGGTCCCATCCGCGTCGCGCCAGTTCATCCATCCGGCGTTTTCCGACCAGGTCACTTTGTGCATTGAATTGATGTTGGATTGAGCGGGCAACCGAGACGCTGATATCAGCGCGGCTATCGAGGCCAAAAGGAGCGCAGCGCGTTTCATGGTTCCCCAATCAGGGTCAGTCGCGAGCCCAAGCCGTTCGAGCCGAGTTTATTGGCAACCCCCCGCACCGTCGCAAGTCTGCGTACCCGCGCACTCATCATCGGGGTCAAGTCCGCTTCCGATCCCTGCGCAAGCACCGTCCGCACCGCTTCCCTTTTTCGCCGCGGAGCAAGCTACACATAGAGACGTACAGGCATTCTCGCAACACACACCATCTACACAGAATCCGCTTTGACACGTCGAGCCGTCCGCGCAAACCGTGCCGTTTGGGCACGCACTTTCGTCGATCGGACCGTCGCAATCGTCGTCTGATCCGTTGCACACTTCCGATGAATCACCTGTGACGTCCGAGCAATTCAAACTGCCGCTGTTGCAAACCAGAGTCCCCTCAAGGCATAAATCGGCGTCCGCCCCGTCGCACGGTTGCCCGATGGAAGGATCCTCGCTGCCGTCGACGCTCGACGAGTCGCAGTCGTCATCAATATTGTTGCAAAGATCGGGTGTATCGCCCGTCGTGTCATTGCATTCCAATGACCCGCCCTGGCATTCGATATTACCTTCGACGCACAAATCGCCGTCGGCGCCGTCACAAACCTGGCCGAGGGCAGGGTCCTCGCTGCCGTCGGCGCTCGCCGAATCGCAGTCGTCGTCAATCCCGTTGCACAGATCAGGTTCCTCTGGATTGACATTGCCGTTGGCATCGTTGCAGTCTTCACAGTCCGCCACGTATCCCGATGGGGCGGTGCAAGCCGTCACCACGTCCGTCTGGTCGCCGTACAAATCGCCGTCCGCGTCGCGGCACCAATTGAACAACGCGCAGGTCAGCGAAAAATTCGCCCAGGGATGGTCGCCCCCGGTCACCGTGGAGAGATCCGCCGAAGTAGTGATGATGGGTCCGTACCCGTTGGACGTGCCGATGACGTAGTTAATTCCATTGTCCGCTGCGCTATTCTTCACGATCAGGTTTTCAATTCCCGCGACGAAGAACCCGCGGGCGTTGTTCGAAGAGTGGTTTCGTTCCAAACGGTTGCGATTCCCCTCGGCCCGAAACCCCGCGTCACCGTTGTTGCTCGCCAGGCAGTCGGTCACGACACCGCTCGAACCCATCCGCAGGCCATGCACGGCGTTGCGCGTGAATCGAACGTTGGAAACCTGACAGGTCGTCCCTACGTTCAAATCCGCACCGTTGTTGTCCCAATCCGTGATCGTTCCGTTGGAAATCGCGATATTATTTCGCGTGCCAATGGCCAGCACACCCGATCCCGATCCGGTCGCGCCGCGAATGGAAAAACCGTTGAGGTCCAGTGTGACGTCGTCGGCGTTTATGATAATGCCGTTGCCCGCTCCCGTGCCGACAAGATCACTCGTCAACACGTACGATCCGGGCTCATTGATCGTATAGGGCAAGGCGATCGCCTGGCCGTTGAGCTGAACCCGGTTCGTCGGGGCGATGGGGCCCGGCGGAGGGTTGAGATCGCCCGCGATGACCGGCGTGATGAATCCAATCGCCGCCAAGGCCGCATTCCAGAAGTATTTCAGGCGAGCACGGCGCAATTTGTGAGGAACGGGTCTGCTTCCCACGATCGCACCTCCACTGTTCGTTCCAGTCGCCCGACCGTCGGCTCAATCGTTCGGAACTAGCCGCGCCCGATGGTCGGAGAGAGTACAGCTAACTTCCGTCGCATGAACGGGGCGTGAAAAGGCGCAAGTCGCGGCAATTCGATACCCCAGAACGCCCTTTCCCTCGATCCGACGAATCCCCAATCCTGAACCCAAAATGCTACCAAAAAAAGGGTCCTAGAACAAGCCTTTTTCCCCGACACTGATTGCATGCAAAAGTACTTTTTCATCGCTGATTCTACTTTTACGAGGATCGCTGATGTGGTAATCTGCAACCTTTTTGGACCAGCAATAGTAGCTCCCATAATGGAGGCACGGGTATGAGAAGAACTTGGCAAGTCCTGGTTGCGTCGATTTGCATTGTGACTTTAGTTGCCGCCGCTGGCTGCCCTTCAATCCCCGTCGAGCCCATCGACAGTTCGAACGGCGACGACGTCGACGATGGCGCCGCCCCGGAGGTGCTTAGGGATCCAGTGACGGTTGCCGCCCGAGTTGTGCTACCCACTGGGATCGTTACCACACCGGTTGAATTAGTGGTCAGCACGATCATGGGGGACGTGACCGTTGACGTCGCCGGTTCGGCCTCGCCGAGCATTATCACGACGTCGCCGAGCTTCGCCCAAGTCGTGAACGCCGATGGCAAGACGATCCTCTTGGGTTTCGTTTCGTCGGACGATGACTCGAATGAACTTAGTGCCCGCTCGACGGCCGCGGCGTTGCTGTTTTTTTCCCTAGGCGGTTTCGCCGCACCGGCGGAGCGCGTCAGCGAACTCTTGGAAATTATCGAAGTCTCCCCTTCGACGGACACGCTGGCCTCCGTGATCGAAACGGCGATTCAGACGAATATCTCGGCCGTGACCGATGGCGACGTGACGCTCGAATCCGCTATGGCGGCCGCTCACGAAGCCCTCGTGAGTGAATCCTTGGCGGCAAGCAAGAGTAGTGCACCGTTGAAATGCAAGGGGACGGCAACGGCTTCGTACTATTCCAATGCGACAGAGTCTCAGTCATCAGACCTTAAACTCGTCTCACTTCAGCAATCCTCCGGTGACGCCCTGATTCTCCTCTCACCTGATGCCGACGTGGTACAGAGTGGCGTCCAGGTCCTGCACAACGATCAAGGCGGCGGAATCATCGCTCAAAACAACACCCGCCGCCGGGCGACGCTTTTCGCGTACCTGGTCGCCACGAAATCAGAAGGCCAGGATTCCGCGGTCGACCTCAACTCCGCCGAATTAATCGGTCAACCGCTGGAAATTCCCGGTTCTGCGAGGTTAAGCACGATTGGCGCGGCGCTGTCATTCACAGGCACGGCACCCTGGGCCCCGGTCTCCAGCGAAGCCATGCAGCTCCCGCGTCGCGGCGACGTAGAGGAAACCATCTACAAACTCGTAGTGCTAGGCCCATCACTGGGCGGAGTTTCCGGCTCGGCCTTTACCGATTCGCAGCTCACCCTGTTTCACGAGGCGTGGGAGGCGAAAATCGAGGATCTTCAGTACGAGGTGGCGTTGTGGGACTTTGGCGTTCCGGTTATCGAGTTCCTCGCCGTCGGCGGAGCGACCAGCGTGCCGGTTGTCAATCGCGTTGCGGCCCTGGGCGCTTTTCGGGCGCTGATCGACCCGGAGCTGGCGGCGGCGGGTTTGGTCGTTTCCCTCACCAGTCCGGAAAACATGCGTCTTTGGCTCAAGGGCTTCCTGGAGGCGATGGTCAGTCCGAACGCGGAAATCTCCGCCTTTGGTCGCGCCATGCTTCAGGAAACGATAGAATCCAACCCCGCGCTGGTGCGAAACTCCATCACGCTTGCGGGAATGGAGACCGGGCTTGCCCGCGCCGTATCCACGCGGACGATCCTCGTCGCCGTAGAACTGGCCTTCGGCTCGCTTGATCTCCTCGCCGTGCTTAACGATTTGTCGCGATCTTCGCGTGATGAAACCTGGCGGGCGACAGTTGTTGACCGCCGCGTCCGGCTGGAGCCGTCCAGCGCTACCGTTTCCTTTGAATCCTCCGGTGTACTCCTGACCGCGACGGTGAACGGTCTTCCGGATGCGACTTTCCTTTACCGTTGGAGTACCACAGGCACGCACGGCAGACTCTTCACGGCCCTGGGACCGTCGGGCACGTCCTTTGATTCCACCGAAGCGACCGTGCAATACATCGCTGACGCCACTAGTATTGAACCGGGAGAAATCGACACCGTGACCGTCGAAGTGTTTGAAGACAACGCGTCGGACGTCATCCCCGCGGGCGCTGTTTCGCTCGGTTCCGCGACCGCGGTGATCAGCGGTGAGGATCCTAATGACTGCACGCTTCCGGACCTGGCGACTCGGCCATCCGCCGATTTTTTGACATTGGAGACTCCGGAGAGCGTGCGAATCGGCGATTCCCTTTCCTTCCAAATCACCATCAATCCGGAGGCGATTGAGGCGCACAACGGCGTCCCGGGACCCGTGTGGGTGTCGAGTCTCTTTGTCTCCGGGGCCATTGAGGTAGTCGAGCCGGAAAACCAGCACCTGATTCTATTGGACGGCGCTCCCATGTTCCCCACGCCCAGCGGCAACGTCTCGTCGTCTGGCGGCGGGACGATCAGCACGGACCCTCTTGTAATGACGCAGCAAGGGTTCAATCTCAGCGGAGGCGGTTTCATCCAGTTCCATACGGACGGCGTAACCACGCACACCATCAGCATTCCGATCAGCCTCTTGGCCCAGTCCACTTGTTCCGACATTTTCCGCCCGGGAAACCTGTCCGTTTCGGTAGACATATTCCCCCGCGCCGACAATCTGCCGGCTGTCGAGCAATATTCCGTCTTTGACTATTTTGTCGTTACCGACGAATGAAAAGGGCATCGCCGCCGAAACTCCAAACCCGATCACCCATACCCGGAACGGGCGTTCCGACAGCCTGCCTTCGGCATATTCAACCTATATGACATCGGACCTTCCCATTTCCGAGCCTGCCGATTCACGGTAAGATGCCGCTACGGGAGCAGGTGGCCCACGTTGAGATAGGTAAATCGAGTTTTGAAAGAAGGCGGAATGTATTCGGAGTTTTCCATGACCACCACCATGCAGGACTTTAAGGTCGCCGACCTGAGTCTGGCCGATTTCGGGCGAAAAGAAATCATCCTGGCCCAACATGAAATGCCCGGCTTGATGGCCATCCGCGAGGAATACGGGGCCAAAAAACCGCTCGCGGGAGCGCGCATCGCCGGCTCGCTTCATATGACCATCCAGACCGCCGTCCTGATCGAAACGCTGGCCGATCTCGGCGCCGACGTCCGATGGTGCAGTTGCAACATCTTCAGCACCCAGGACCACGCCGCCGCCGCCATCGCCAAGGCCGACATTCCCATCTTTGCCTGGAAGGGCGAATCGCTCGAGGAATACTGGTGGTGTACGCAGCAAGCGCTCGCCTTCCCCGAGGGCGGCCCCAATCTCCTCGTCGACGACGGCGGCGACGCGACCCTGCTCATTCACATGGGCTACGAAGCCGAAAACGCCTACGCGAAAAACGGAACCCTCCCCGACCCCGAAGCCGCCGACAACGAGGAACTCTCCATTATCCTCAAGCTTATCCGTGATGAATTGCGCATGGACGCGCAGCGCTGGCATCGCGTAGTCAAGGACGTGATCGGCGTCAGCGAGGAAACCACCACCGGCGTCAAGCGGCTTTACCGGCGGCAGGAAGAAGGCACGCTCCTATTTCCCGCGATCAACGTCAATGACAGCGTCACCAAGAGCAAGTTCGACAACATCTACGGCTGCCGCCACTCCCTCGTGGACAGCATCATGCGCGCCACTGACGTCATGCTCGCTGGAAAAGTTTCCGTCGTCTGCGGCTACGGCGACGTGGGCAAGGGCTGCGCGCAAAGCCTGCGCGCTCAAGGGTGCCGCGTCATTGTCACCGAGATCGACCCCATATGCGCCTTGCAGGCCGCCATGGAAGGCTATCAGGTGCTGACGCTGGAAGATGTGGTCGCCGCCGCCGACGTGTTCGTCACCGCCACCGGTAACAAGGGAATCATCCTCGCCTCGCACATGGCCAAGATGAAGAACCAGGCGATCGTCTGCAACATCGGGCACTTCGACAACGAGATCGACATGTCCGGTTTGAAGAAAACGCCCGGCGTCCGCCGCGAGAACATCAAACCCCAAGTGGACAAATGGACATTCCCCGACGGGCATTGCATCCTTGTGCTCGCCGAGGGCCGGCTTGTGAACCTCGGCTGCGCGACAGGCCACCCCAGCTTCGTCATGAGCAACAGTTTCGCCAACCAGGTCATTGCCCAGGTTGAATTGTTCCAAAACGGGGCGAACTACGAGAAAAAAGTCTACACGCTCCCCAAGCACCTCGATGAAAAAGTAGCCCTCCTCCACCTCGCCAAACTCGGCGCGAAGCTCACCCGCCTCCGCCCCGACCAGGCCGACTATGTCGGCATCCCCGTCGACGGACCCTACAAGACCGAGCATTACCGTTACTAATAGAATTCAATTGCACGAACCGGTCGATTGGCACGTGCCCGCGCCTTGGCACGGACAGCATCGCCCGCCGATGGTGCATCCGTGGCAACTATTAAACGTCGGACCCGGCGGGGAGCACCCTTGGCGCACTCGGTCCGGATGGCTCAGATCGCTCCATTGCACGCAAAAGCCCTCAACATTCGAACAGGGGCAACTTCCCGGCGTTCCCAGGCCGCCTCCCGGTGCGGTGATGTCCGGAACGGTTCCTACCTCCGCCCGAAAGTACGCGCCTGCCCGTGCCGCGAAGCCCGGTGTCAATCGCACGCTGTTCCCCGCGTGATACACGAGACTTCCCTGGTTTTGAACTGTGACGGTGCTCGCCGTGATGGACGACGTCCGTTGCACGATAGCCGTGCTGCCCAGTCCGTTGTAGTTGATTCCCGCGAAACCGCTGCTGTTGGCATAATTTTGGGGCGTGGTGCCGCAGGCGACCGGCGCATAGGACTGCCCGCTTTGATATCGATTGCCCGCAATGCCGCACGTGAAGGGATTGAGCGGTTCCCCCGTCGTGTATCGGATGATGTTCCAGTGCGAGTGTCTAAAGCAGTTTCCACTCCCAGAGGCGACCGCGGTAAGGCAGGTTCCATACCGAGGCGGGCCGTCCGGGCCGCAGGCGGACGCCTGGCCGCCCTGCGAACGCCCCACGTCGCCGTCGATCCCGATCGGTTGCCCGGCGTTCACAAAATCTCCGACATCGATGCCGAACTGCGACGGACTCCACTGCTTCACGTGCAGAAAGCGCGACGCCTCGCCGTTCGCGTGCAGAATCACCACGACGTTTCCAAATAACCCGTAACCTCCGCCGGACCCGCAGTCGTCGAGGTGTTCGAGAACCGTGCAGACCCGACCCGGCGCGGGGGCGACCATGACGTACTCACATGTTCCAAGTCCCGCATTGGAACAGGTTGAGTTCGACGTGCATGCCACGCCGATGTTTCCCGTGCAAACGCGGCTGGCGTTTCGGATGTCCATCGAGCCGCCGTGATCGAAGTAGTCGCCCGCGCCGGTGACGGACATCGAATTCCCGGCATAGGGCACGCGGTAGATATTACGGCTGATTGCGCCCGTGGGCGGCGGAACGCCCGCAGCCACCGAATCGTCTCCTCCGCCGAATCCGTCGAGAGGGAGGCCGCTGAAACCTGCACAATTGAGAAACTCGTCGTCCGACGCGCCGAACAAGACGCCCGCGCCTGACTGATTGCAAGTGGCCGCGATTTCGTCGGCGATAGCCGCACCCGAATGCACGCACTCCACCGGAGAACTTCCCAGCGTAGTGAAATCCGGCGAAGAGGCGTGTAACGGGAAAGTCTCAATCTCCTCTTGGAGGCAGCTTCGTGCGACATCCATCTTCGACGCCCTTGCCGCGACGAATCCGGCCATGACGACCGACACCAGGCAAATCCAGGTTGTGCGGGATTTCATCGCGATTCTCATTCGCCCACGCTCCGATCCGCCGCTCCCGCGGTACCCACGCGCAGGGAAGCGAGTTCCTGCTCCAGTTGGGCGTTTCGACCCTTCACCTCCTGCAATTCACGATTGATCTGAAGGACGTAGAGGGTCAATTCCTCGACTTTCTCCACCAGCTTTACCTGCATGGCCCCGATCGCGAGCCCGCTGCCCTCCACTTCTTCAGCCGGAGGCATTCCCGGCAGCCGCCCATCCTCACAAATACGCTGTTCAAGATCCGGCAGGGGCATCAGTTCATAGTCGTCCGCGAAAACATAATCCGGCCAATTCTGCGACAACTGGACCTCGACTTCTTCTGCGAGAATTTTTCCTCGCACGGCCAACCGAACCCCCGTCGGAATGTCGGTCGTGCCGATCCCCACCGCCCCGGTGCCCCACTTGACCATGACTTCCGGCTCCGATCCCAACCCCGTGTCATCGATGATGAACGAATACCCGATGCCCGACGAATCGCCGTCGGTCTCCGGCACGCCGATGTCCCAGATCCGGTTCGATCCCTGCGTGCCCGATCGCGACGCGAGGCGGATCATGCCCTCGGAATTGGGCTCGGTATTGTCGCCGATCTGCAGCCGTCTTTGTGGCGATGTGACCCCGATTCCCACGTTTCCGCCGCCTTCCGCCAGGGTCACGTGACCGTCCGAGTTGGGGTTTAACTGCAAGGTCGCGCCTGCGGAGAGCAAGGAGCTGAAGGCGTCGATGTCGTTCCCGTCGATCTCCGTTCGAACGGACAGAAACAGCGGGTTCGTCGCGATCACGCGAGAGACGGATAGCCCCGTTCCCGCGACTTCAAAGCCCTTGCTGATGAACACGGAACCCGATGAGCGGATGCCGCGCTGGTCGGTATCCGGGGCGACGTCCAGCGGATAGAGCGGACTCGTCGTTCCCAATCCAAGCGGACCGCTGAAGTGCCCGCGCCCCGAAAAGAACCCGGCAAATCCGTTCACACCTAGGGCTTCCCCGAACACGCCCGCGCCGTCGCCGTCGTGTGTTCCGCGAACGCCATATCCATTGGACGCCGTGCCGGAGTTCCGCCCCCAGACCCCCGCCGAACGCGCGCCAGGTGTGGTGCTGAGTACATATCCCCGCGTGCCGCTCGCGTCGCTGGATGTCGATTCCGTCTCGCCGTGAACCCCTGGAAATGTGCCCGCTCCTTGCTTCGTCCCATGGAGGGGAATACCCGATGTCTCCGCCAACACCCGTCCCACAACGTGCAACTTTTGCAAGGGAGTCGAGGTCCCGATGCCCACGTTGCCGCTATTGGCGTTATGAATTTCGTTGCCGTTGACCGTCCAGGCCGCGTCGCCGGCGCTGAGGGCGTGCAACGCGAACGGCGCGCCGGTGATCGGCTGCCTCGGAGTAAGCGGTTGATACGCTTCGACGGAACCCCCCGGATGACGAATCTCTATCCCCAGCCAGCGCGCCTCGCCAAACGCCGCCGATCCGAAATCGAGCTCAACAGTGAACAATCCATTTACCACGTCCACATTGAGCACTTCAACCACGGGCGGAGACGCTTGCGGGTCGGTCGCGTGATCCCAAAGGGTAAATCGCAAATCCGATGCGCCGTCGATGGGCAATCCGTTGCGCTTCACTTGACCCTGGTACGTGAACTTCGTTCCCGGTGGGGCCGCGAGGACATCGCCCGAAACCAAAACACCCAGAAGAAACATACACAACGTCTTGCGTTGGACGTTCATAAGCAATCTCCTCCTTTGTTCGACCCAAATTCATAAGGCCCACAGGTTGAACCGAATGGGCGCGGTCCTTCCGGTATGGATTTTAACGCAATCCGGCGCGTTAACCCTTGGAAATAAGTTTCCAATGGTCTCGTCCGCTCTTTCGAGCAGCCTGGGCCACAATTAGGCCGACCAACCCGCCCCTACTTTACTCGCTACCCTCTCTTTGATTCTTGAACTTTGAACGTCATGTGTACACCAATATTGTGAATTCTGACTGGAAACCGTGTCGGCGTTTTC
>Ga0187893_10010807_pt1 | contig 13446 bp, 3 predicted proteins | sample MA1701074metaG_FD_139574 | JGI IMG/M metagenome (GOLD analysis project Ga0187893, IMG submission 139574) | White microbial mat communities from a basaltic lava cave in the Kipuka Kanohina Cave System on the Island of Hawaii, USA - MA170107-4 metaG ...
TTTTGTGATGTGCTTGTTTGCAGTCATGATTATTTTTCTTTTTGCAAATATCTTATCACAACGCTATGAAATGAATTTTAATTTTAAATACTTTTACACAATGGGGTTTTTAGAGATGTCCTGTATTAATTTTTTAATTGAATGCAATTTGTGTTAAGTTTTAAAGTTGATATTAAAATTTGAATTATGCCCAAGTTTCATTTTTTTACTGAAGCAGATTTAATGCAGCAGCAAACCAATATTCTTGCATACGGTCCTGTTCTGAATGATGAAAATACAAAATACAGGGTAACATTTTTATTTGAAGTTTCCCAGCCTGCTAAGGCTTTTGCAGTTTGCGATGGAGTTGTTTTTGTCCAACCGCTTAACGGTGATATTAATAGCGATTATGTAAATTTAGTTTTGAAACCAACAGGCGATTTGGAAAATGGTTTTACGCCTGTTGAATATTTTGTCTACCGCGGATTAAAAAAAGCAAACTTTATTCAGGGGCAAAACACTCTCGTTCCATATAATCATGCAGATAGTACCGACCTCACGAATGGAGTATGGGAAAACGCAGATGATTTTCATCCCGTAGAGCCTGATTCAACAGCCGATGAGAAAGCCTTTGGATGGGATAAAGTTTCCGAATCTGACAGCGCTTTTTTAAATTCAATATTTAATGAAACAGATGATAACCATCAATTGCATCATATAAGCAAAGGAATGTTTATCGGTTATTTTGACAGCACTGTAAACCCGGCAGGTTTTGAAATTGTTCTCAGGGACAGAATGTATTTTCCTGATCTCGGAATGGTGCGCGGGGCAGAAACCACATTCTCTGTTAATGCCCCAGGGGGAACAGATATTCCGGGAAACGAGCCTATAGCAACTATGCGTGAGAGAGAAAAAATTTTAAACTTCGTTGACCCTGCTGCCTATATGATGTTGTTTTATGAGAGCGGAATACACGTTGAAAATAAAAATACAGCACCTCAGGATTGTTATGGCTTCAATGACATTTATAATGTAATCCTTGTTGGAAATGGAAATCCTAATTTTCATACCAAAAACACATTATACATTGACATTAGAAATGAAAATGGCTGCTCACTGAACTATTATAAGGATAATGAAGGCATTTCTGGAACACCTGATTATGGAATGCATATTCAGCGTTCTTGGGATGGTATTAATTTTACTCCCTTAGTTTATTACTCAAACTTCTGGCCTATTTTTGCTACAACTTTTTTGAACGCAGGTACCTCAGATAGTTTGCTGCTTTTTCTTAAAGTTCGAGAAGACTATAACCCAAAACCCTTTGTTTATCTTGATTTTGCAACGCAACAAATTATAAGCGGAAGCACAACTTTGATAATTCCTATTGAGGGAGCAACAAAGATAAGAAATATAAAAAATTTATCGATAGCTCCTGATGGATGGAGTGAGTCTATTGAATTATCTATTCCTATTATTTCTGATACTATTTCCTGGATTGGCAAGATTTACGTTGGAAAACATGATTATAATGTGATCGCTCCTAATACTTCATTTATTAAACAACATTATTTAGACTATTTATTCGGTCCATTAAATGCAATTTCTAACTTGCCGCCAGCATCAGAAACCGAATGGAAATTAATACTTGGCAAAAAATTAATTTCGACCGATTACCCTTTTGGATTTGTTGCAGCTATTGAGATGGTGTTAACAGAAACACCAACACTTATCGATTTTTCTGCTGTTGTTGTAGACTTGCATAGCATAAGTTCATTCGGTACGGAGGAACATACTTATCCATTTTTTAATCGGTATACTGAAATATTGAACGGTCCACCGCCTTCGAATATAGGAAAATCAATTGATCCGAATTTTATATTCCACCCTGACAAAACCTTAGTGGATATTAGTACCAAGAATAGCATTAATGTGGGAATTGATTTAATGACCTTTTCATATCTTGATTCTGAAAAATACAAGCCTAAAATCTGCCAATTAGTTATTACTCGGAGTGAATATGATAGTTATATTAGACCTGCAATTTCCTTAGTAGACGAGAATTTGCATGATGCTACTTTAAACTTAATTGGCATAAGCGGCACACAGGCAACCACACAATCATCTCTTGATTCTGTCCAAGATTCAAGTGGCTTTAATTATTATGAGGGGCTCATTAAAATTCACGGGATGGATTCCAATGGTATTCATGCTATTGATAACCCGCTTCAAAACATTGAAATTGGGACTCTGAATGGAAAAATTTTTCAATCAATAAATGTGACTCCCCCTAACAGCAATAATGCTTCGGATTCACTGAATGCATATTTTTCAATAAATGATGCAATCGATTACATTAAAAAAGTTGAAGGTGTCTATTGGAAAGATGTTCCACTTTTATTTGAAGATAAGGATAATACTTTGGGAGAAGTTTGTACGAGAATTAGAGTTCATTCATATGGTCAAAAGGCTAAAGTGAAAGAATCAATTTTCAGTGAGGCATACTGGGGTATGGAAATTTTTGCTAAACCCGCCTTTGAAAATTTAATTATTCAAGCACCTTATGTATTATATATAGATCCGGACACCGATAAAGATGTTAAACGATTTCTTAAAGAAAACATAATGTCATCAATTGGAGAAGGAGGTCGTCAGGCTTACAATCACTTAACATCTAATTCTGACGAAAATTCTTTTCAGGATAATCCTTCACCTTATGTCTCCGTGCCCAGACCTGTCCCCAATCAGAATCAAACTTATCAAGTAGATTTTGGTCAGATTTTATACGGCTTCGAATCATTTAAGCTGCCAGCTATGTATTCTGGCTACGAAGGATATAATGACTATTTGCTTTACACCGATTATAATAATAACTCAAGTCTGCCATTTCCATTTGATCAACCGATACCGACTAATCTATTTCCTTTGCAATTAATATCGTTTGATTATTCGGGTATAATTGCAAACGTGGCTACTCCCGTAGCAGAATATTTTTACCATTTAAAAAAAACTAAATCTTCACTGAAGGGTGTTCTTATTCCTAATATAGCTGACCTTGATTTTTATTATTCTCTTTCCGCGCCAGAAGCGGATTTATTTGGAAATGCTGATGCGAGAGGTCTATATTCTGCTTGGCTTAGGTTAGGCGGGGATTCAGGAATAAATCCAAATTTAAAGCTTTCGGAGATATTTGATTTTTATTATTCTGGTTTCACAACTCGGACAAATTTCGATAATTCTGTTATTTATTTCAGTTCAAATTATAGATGGCGAATATTGGCGATTTATCTTGGATTTTTGGTAGAAAACCCAGTTGGTACCTTTACTTGGTTGCCTGACCAACCTCTGAACAGCGATTGGAAAAATCTCAAAAATAAATTCCGCAATGTAATGTGGATATTTATTGAATTTTGGTATAATCAACTTGTACATCGAGAATTAACCGCATTACGGATAGCAGATGTTGTTCCTGTGGTAGAATCATTATGTCCTATTCATCGCTTTATATGGAACGGCTCAATAGGAACGTTTACAAATAAAGAATTCAATCAAAGCGATTTTAATTCAACAACTCAATTAGATTTTGATACATTAAAATCTTCAATTGATTATTGTTTGATAAATAAGTTTTTACCTTTCTTAAAAAGTAAAATTCAAGAGGAAAGTCCGGGGATAATTTGATTTCTATATTTTTATGCTTAGGTCAAGAAAAGCTATTGAAAAAACATTTTATGTCATAATAATTCTCCAATTTATTGTGGCACTTAAATATTTAATCATTGACAATTTATATAAGGAATCATTTACCTATTTCGAAATAGTTCGTTTTTTCTTGCTTTACTCATGGATCGGTGAACCTTTTGATATTATTGATTTGTTTTCATTCCCGTTATTTATTTTCAGTTTATTTATTCTATCTGATTTCATTAGACGTAAATTTGGTTTTTCTAGCAAGGCAAAATGGATCGCATTTATTGTCTTTTGGTTTGAACTTTCAAGAATTATATGGCGTGGAATACACAACTCATCTTGGCATATTCCACTTTCATAATTTAATATCTTTAACATGGCAACTAAATATTATCCTCACCTTTCCTCAATCATAAGGATTGAACAGTTGCCTGAACAATTGAATTTTTTACAGTCAGGATTAAATTCAATTTTTGATAATCTGGGGTTCAGAAATTTTCGTATATCCAGAAGTTCTTCTGGAGATGCGGTGTCTTATAACCTCGATATTGTTTGCTACAAGGAGCTCAAATTTGATATTCCAGGCACCGGCTTTTCTTTATCGCTTAATCCTGGTGGAGCAACCGGATCCACTATTATTCCTGTTTCTCTTACTTCTCAGTTTGGAATAAAAAGATACAGGAAGAATTTTAAGCTAGAAACGTTTTCTTATACACCTGAAGCATTTCTCGAACTCGCGTTCTCAATTTTCAATCTTACTGACAAAAATCTGATCATTTTAACTTCTTCAAAATTTATTACTGATCCTGATCCTTTGAATGCTTTGGCTACCACACTTCATGATGATTATGGGATGAATATAACGCTTCCTGTTAATTCTGATCCTGAAATTGCGATTGATGAAATTGCCGCGGCTGCGAACAATACAATGGGCTTTAATCTGAAAAATTCCATAATTGTAGAGTATATAATTGATCCTTCAAATATAAATAACTCTTTAAAAAATGTTGAGAAATTATTTTTCATCGCTACAGGGGGCGATACAATTGAAAAGATAAAGGACTTATTTATTCCAAAAGTATCGGCAAGGCTTTTATTAGAGCCGGGAATTGAATTTCCGCGTGAGGTATTAATCCCGGTGGATGATACCACTCATGAGCCATTACCAACAGGAAATACTGCATTGCTTTTTGCTCAATCCGAATTTACGTTTTCAACGCAAGGCGGAATTGGCTTTGATACGGATATTGCATTAACACTTACTCCTCAGTTATCACAAATAGGCAATACGGGCTTATTGATCGGTTTCACTGGTGCAAAACTTGACCTCAGTAAAAACACAAATATTCCCGAAGCTTCAGCCGATGGAAGATCAGATGATTTTATCGGTGTATTTGTTCAGAGCGCAGAAATATTATTGCCTGCGAAATGGTTCAAAGAGCCTGACGTTCCAACTCCGGGTCCCACAATCATCGGTCAGAATTTGCTGATAGGCACAGGAGGAATCAGCGGAAAAATCGGTTTCGATGCCGCTGGCACATTAACCAAAAAGCTCGGCAATTTTGAAATTGGGCTGGATCAGTTTGATGTCACATTTCAGCAGAATTCTATTGTTGAAGCAAATATTCATGGGAATATTAAAATCAATGGCTTTAAAGATGCCAGTGGGCTAAACGATGTTTGGATTGAAGTAGATGCCGGAATTGAAAGCAACGGAGATTTTCACATTACTGCAACAGAAACTGGCGGAGTTCCGGTTTTAAAAATTCCTGAGGTATTGACACTTAATTTATCGGAGCTCTCCATTGGAAGGCAGGCGGATCGTTTTTATATTGAAGTTGCAGGTAGTATTGATTTTGCTTTTGAAGTAGCTGGATTTGGTGATTTGTTACCAAAAGGTGTGGAGATAAAACGGCTTCGTATTTGGGATGATGGCGCTTTGGAATTTGTTGGGGGAGTCAATCTTTTACCAACAACTGTAAAGCTCGATTTTGGTCCTGTAGTAATGACCATTACCAATCTCACGCTTGGCTCGGATGAAAGAAACGGAAGAAAGTATGCTTATTTCGGATTTGATGGCGGAGTGAATGTTGATCCGGGCGGCATTGATGTGCGGGGCAATGGTGTGAAGCTTTATTTTACAGTGGATGGCGGAACACCCGATGCATTCCTGCGCCTCGAAGGACTTGCTATTGATATTACGATTCCGATGGGCGCCAGTAAGGAAAACGCTACTGTGCTGATAAGCGGATTTTTATCCATGCGGGAGCCGTCAGCCGGAAATGTGAACCAGCCATCGGCTGTAGAGTATATGGGTGGCGTTAGCTTCACGCTTCCGAAAGCGCATCTAAGCGGTGCTGCTGCCATGCGACTTAATCCTTCCATTCCCGCTTATTTTGTTGACATCAGCATTGAGCTGCCCAATGCGATACCATTGGGAGCATCAGGTCTTGGCATTTACGGATTCAGGGGATTGATAGGGCATCATTATGTTGTGGATAAGAAAGCAGCAGGATTGCCAACGGAGGCATCGTGGTGGGAATATTACAAGAAGCATGTGCAGCCACCCAATTCAAATAAGGAAGGCATATATTCACAGAAAATGGAGCAAGGCAACGGATTTGCACTCGGAGCCGGGGTTTCGCTTGCTACTTCAACAGATAAAGGCAAGGCATTTTCGAGCAAGCTGTTTTTCATGCTTGCCCTGCCTGATGTTTTTCTTTTGATGGGGCAAGCCGCCATTTTGCGAAACAGGGTTGGGCTGGATACGCAAAGCGATCCCCCGTTTTCAGCTTTGCTTGCGGTTTCATCATCTTCCATAGAAGCCAACTTAGGAGTAAATTATAATATCCCCGAAGATACCGGTGCTATTTTAAAGCTGAACGGATTGTTTGAGCTTGGCTTTTTCTTTGGCAATGCATCGGCATGGTACCTGAATATAGGACGCGATTTACCTGAAGAAAAAAGGGTGAAGGGGCGCCTGTTTACGCTATTCAATCTGTACTCCTACCTGATGCTTTCTTCGTCAGGCATAAGGACAGGAGCGGGAGCATCGTGGAAAATCAAGAAAAAATTCGGTCCTGTAAAAGCGGAGCTATCGGCTTATGCCGATTCGGCAGGAAAAATAAGTTTTCATCCCAAGCAAATAGGCGGATATGTAGCATTGGGCGGATCGCTGAAAATAAAAGTATTTAAGTTTAAGTTCGGTTTTTCGATAGCCGTTGCGCTTGCGGGAGAAGCACCCAATCCGTTTATCGTTACCGGATATATTAAGCTTACCATCAACCTACCATGGCCGTTTAAAGACATTAAGCTGAAGTTTGAACTGACATGGACATTCAGCAGCTCGCAGGATTTATCGCCACAGCCGCTTTTAGATTCGGCTTCGCAGATACCGACAAAGGCAATAAACATGATGTCGTTTGAATCGTTTCCTATATATGTAATGAAAGATAATACGGCATTTCCGAGTGAAGCGGCAGTGGATGCAGCAAAAATTCCGATGGACAGCTTTATAGATGTTGAAATTTTAAGGGGAGTAACGGCAGAAGCCGGAGTAAATTCAAAAATCAACGGATTTACAGGATCGGGTGATTATGTTATGTACGTACCGCCACAGAAAGGAAAATCAGAAAGGGTGCGGCATGAATTCAGGATAATGGAAGTGAACATTTACAGCCACACTGGATCAGCGTGGGTGCCGGCTTATAATGTATATGATGCGGCAACTCCAATGCTGAACAGTACATTATTTTCGAATATCAACACAGTCAACAAGAATTTAATAGGTTGCTGGCAGATTGAAAAATCAGGAAGGTATAATAAAATAAGAATAATGGGATTAACCCCGTGGAGCTATTTACAGCAAAGCCCCGGCACAGTGCTGGAGGAATTGGGAGTTACCAATTATTCCATATTCTGCAAGGATGAGCCAAAGCCCTTGACCTGCATTGATTTTGAATGCGGCAGCGGAGATGTCCCTGAGTATTTAGCCGGGTTTATCGGGATTCATGTATGCTGGAAAGTCATACATCCGGGACAGGTGAGGACGGTGAACGGAGTAAGCTTTATGATTACAAATAAGGATGCAGTAGTTTATCCGATGCCCGGCTGGAATTTCAGCAAGGCTTTAACCATTGCATCGGGCAGCACGCTTACCGTCTTGCTCCCGGAGCCATGCGCTATTGTGAACATGAAACTCGGAACGATGACCAATGATATTACCATTAATTATTATAACCAGATAGAAACAGGGACTGATCCATACGGATTTCCTATAATGACTGATAACCTGATAGATTCCCAGAATATATCACAACAGCAATTAGGAAATGAAACAGAATTCAATATTGGAACAACGGGTCTTAGCCCGGTAACAAAAATTGAAATCATACCCGGAATCTGCGAAGGGGAATTGAATGAACAATTTAATTGTTCAGAAAATACTCCGGAAGCGAATCTGCTGATGAATTTCTTAGATACCCTCGCATCAAATCATTTGTTTTTTTCAGATTTTGTAATATACCCGGATAATGACGGAATTTTTAACGGGATTTTTCATAACACTTTATTGTATCAAAATGTAACACTACAAACAAAAATATTTTACACTATTATTGAATCGGATGAAAGTCATATTAAAATAATCATTACGGATAACGGTGATTATTCATGTGTGATTGAATTGCAAAATTTAACTTCATATCCAGCAAATTGGAATAACTTTGAAGAGTTTCTTAATTTCCAGGTTTACCCGGGAAACAATTATATTGGAGAAAATTTTGAATTTTTGGTTGACGTAAAATTTAGCGGAGAATTGCCCATTTCATTTCATGGAAAATCCTGTATTCCATTGACCGTATGCACAGCAGCATGCAGCGCTTATTTGTACCAGATTTGTTACCAGCCGTTTGATGACTGGCAGTTTAACATTGATCTTCAAACACACGTGCCTGATCCAACGCTGAATGCTCAATCATTGCTCGATGCGCTTCAAAATTCCATTCAGCCGATATGGCGACCCGACTGCAGGTATGCGATCGAAATAATAGGAAAGGATATTGTAAACAATAATTCCTCAGATATTCAGCGATATATCATCGGTTTCAGAACATTGGGGCCTGTGGGACATTTCCATGAATACAATGATTCATACAATTCAAATGCACCGGGAATACTGCAGGAATATGATGATCTCGAACAGGCAGACCGGGAAGGAGAATACAAGCTTTCGAAGCTTAAACATTATATTGATTACCAGCACTCGTATCCTGATCCGGAAGGCAACATCATTATGGCAAAGCCACTGTATTATAAGAATGCCCGGCTGCTGCTATTTTTCAAGTACCCGTACATTTATACAATGTATAATAATTTTGATTCATACAACAATCTGAATGCTGTACAAATTAAACTGGATGTAATGTTAAAAGATCCTGCGGAGGTAATTTCGAGCGGAACCCCTACGGTTGCTCCAACAGTTGACCCGGAATGGGGCGTGACAAACACGAATTATTTTGAGAACCCCGAGGTAACCGTAATGAATAGTTTTCTTGTGTACGGGGTGCCGTGTGTAGCATTAAGTTCCACAAATACATTTACTCCGATAAGCACTCATGTAACATTTCCGATTCCGGATACATACCTGCAACCGCAGAAATTATATACAGCATTATTCAATTCAAAAATAAAGCGGCAAAGTGAGATGGAATTCCGGGAAAGGGAAGTGCATAAGTATGTGTTTCAGACATCAAAATATGAATCCTTTGCTCAGCACATATACAGTTATAAAAATGAAGAAAACGGGAATATAACAGAATCGGTTTTTGTTATTGAAAGGGATTTTTCCACCGGAGGAGAAATTGCTGAAGCCATACAGGTAGTAAATAACAACTTAAATGCAGAAGATGATCTAGTGTCGCTATTCAACGAAAAGTATGACAGATTAGTGGATGGAGCGCTCAGATTGTTTGAAAAGGTTGCATCCCCCGCCCCTCCGGCACCGCTGCCAATGTTGCCTCCGCTTGCACCCGCTGTGAATACCGAGTTCAACATAATAAAGGATTCTGTAACCGGAAAAATCATCGGGATATTAGTACGAAGTCCGGAGCCATTCAATGATCCGAGGATGCCAAAGGCAGATTCAGAGGAAATATTGAGTGCAGCATTCCTGCCGAACTCAGTAACATTGAGAATAATAAAATCGAAAGACATGGCAAATGCATTTATCACCACCGATAATGTGGAGTTACCACCCGGAATAATAAATTTTATTTTCAAACTGAAAGAATGGAATGGAACCGAGTATGAAGTAATGGAAGAGATTGATGATATTGAAATAGACTTAAACATTTGAAAAACAGTTAAAATGGCGAATTTTAACCTGGAGCTTGCTACGATAAATTTATTGCAATCGGGTTCCTTATACCTACAGTCAGCCGGATCGGACGGGGCTGACAATACAATACGAGGAGTTGATTTAAGATGGGCTTTAGGTCGTGAATTGGGTGATAACCACTTTCCAAAGGGACTTTATTCGGGCGGGTTCAGTACAGTTCCAGCATATCAATGCAATTATGGCTTTAATATAGAAAGAGATTTTGTGATATTAATGCGAATTCGATGCATAAAAGGATTTCCAACGCAAATTAATATTGACACTGTGCCTGACAACATTTCAACGTTACCGGATGGGCGCCCGAAATGGGAATACAATGTAACATTACCGAGTCCGCATAAAGTAAAAAACACGCTTTATATAATTTTTGATGATATTTCAAGCTATACAACAAGTTACGATACAAATATTGATATTGCCAATCCTGATTATGAAAAGTTTTATTTGGAATATATGGGTGTTTTAAACATAGGGGTGCTGGATAAATTATCATATTCATTAGGAATAGACCGGAAAGATACAAATGGAACTATGGAGATTGAAACTGTTTCACAGACAGACACACAGGATCCGAACAATAAAATAATTTCAAGCAGAAAAATTCTGAAACCACCAAGTACAGTGAATTCTAGCGTAAAGATAGATAGTGAAAACATAGAATATTTCAGATTGCGATATTCCAATGGAGATTATCCCGTTATCATTTCGCTTGAAACATACTCTGACTTTATAAAATATTCCGAGGATCCTGTAAATCCAAAATGGAAATTGCTCGAGGGACCCACTGTTGGAACGGCAGCTTTAACAGATTTTGCGCTTTCGATTGAGCCGAATATTATTAATGACCGACTTAATACAAGCAACGTAAATAATTTTAATAATAGGTGGCCAAAATACAATGATACAGATACAGTAACCGGGAAGTTTGCTGTGAAAGTATCCAATTATGCGGACAGGTGGGGGCTGATAAATGATGATGAATCACTGCAACATGCACTGGATAGATACTTTATATTATCTGCTCTTGGAGATACAAAAGCAATTGAAATAATTAATGCAGTTCCTCCGGATAATGGTTCAATGGCGATAAGTTATTTTGAATTTTTGAAATTCGCATCTCTTGATTATCACTGTGCACGCATGCTCGGATTCGGATATATTGATGAAGAGCCACCCAGTATCGGTTCAACTTCCGACAAGTATATCTATTTTGCAATGTATCAATCTTTGGACCCCAACGATTTTGAAACAGCAATTACGCATGGATACATGACATTGCCGACAAGCATGAAAGATTACCGGCTGCCTCCACCACCAGTACTAACGCATTTATCCTACGGAATTTCAATGGATGACGGGAGCGGCACTCCTGTACAAATGACCAATGCAACCGGATATGCTCCCAATGAGCAAATACGATACATTAATATTCATAAAGATGCTTATAAATATGATGAACCATTGGGACCATTTTTTCAAAGACAATTAGAATTTAATCTTGGGGAGATTACAAGACCTGTGCTGTATGGTGTAGAATATAAGGAGCAAAGTGCATCCAGCTGGATTGAGCCGGAATTATCAAATGATGAGGAATTCCTGGATAATGCATCTGTAAATGAAACCGTCCCAATAGCAGAACAGCCAAACCCGATTTTTACACATGAAGAAACTGAAGAAGGCATTCATGGATATGCAATGTATTCTATAAATTGGTTTTCGCGAGTTTCTGAATTGAGCAATATTCTTAAAACGGATTATACGCAGTTTCAGGCAGCAGAAACACTATTGCCCCCGTTGAATCTTACTGCCAAGCTTATTCAACCGGAAGATGTGCTGTTACTCACAACAGAAGATGAACAGGATTTGCTTTCACAATTAAGCGGTGATAAAACACTGGTAAGAGTAACTTTTGATTATAATCACAATCATCATATCAATTACCAATTCGGAGAGCGTATCCAGTTTTTCTTTCGCGAAAATCTGCCTGCTAATGTGAAAGGTAAAATTACAAATGTAATTGACGGGCTTTCGGAAAACAGGGTGGCAGTGGAAACAGGAGATTTTGTAATCAACAGTGTTATTCCGCAGCAAACTGTGATTCCTATACTTGTACAATCTGATTTTGATAAATTTATCGGAGGACTATTCGCTGTGAATGAACGGCAATTTATTATTAATGATATTATTGAAACAGATGCGAGCGGAATAAATCCAACGTTTATTTTAAAAAAAATAAAATCGAATGAAGTAATAGCCATACCCGGATCAAATGATCCCATCACAGGCACAATGTTATACCAGCCGATTGGAAGTTATATTAAGCCCAATTCAGGCGATTTGTTTATGGCAATTGAAAATGCGTCCAATCAAGGCAACTGGCAGAATAAATTGAGCTTTGAGGTCAACCTTCAAAATTTTACTCCTCCACATATTGAATCCTATACAGAACTTGATGGATCGGTTACTGAAACAGTCATAGGCGGAATAATTGATGATGCCACTATTTCAAATATTGCTGATAATGCAGGGCAGCCAACTAATTTTTTCCTGATTCAGTTACAAACAGTTGGTTTGTCTACCCTCTCACCTCCGGAGGTCAATTGGCATAAAGGAATTGTTCGGGCAGTAAATAATGATTCTGGTCCAACCGGACCACAAATGAGAGAGTATGAAGTGGTGGAAATAAAAAAAGATGCTGCGGGATTATTTCTTAATCCGCTTCAAATTGTGATTCTTGACTCCGAATATGATCCTTCTGATCCCGGCTCAATTCATATTCAGAATTCCGGTACTCCGGAAATAAATTTTCATCCATCATACAAGGTTTACCTTTATTCTGACGCTACAAATAGTTTTGATGAAAATCATATTCTTCCTAATCCGGGACATGGCATTAAGAAAACATATTTAGCTGCCAGAACTGTTGATACAACCCCCGCTTCCGGACAGGTTTCATCCTATTTGACAATGCCTGTTGAAATAACTGCCCGTGAAATAATTGAACCGCTCCCTCCACTTCTTCCGCAAGGGCCAGAGTTTGCAACTCGTCCTGACTTTTATGGAAAATCAACTTATACATTTGATAATGAAGTGGTGCTGTTTAATCCCAATGGAACACCAAGAGTACCATTTGCATATTTATTTTACAGGTCAAGTGATAATTCCATTCTACATGCGCTTTATAAACCTGATACTGTTGAGGCAATCGTTACTGATTTGAAAAATCTTGAACCTGCTGATGGTGCTTTCAATTCAAATAGATGGTCGGATCTCGTGAATATAATTTATGATACAGCTACCAATACATTTAATGAATATATTCCGGGTGGTTATCGCTTTCCATTACCAGATAAAGATAATTACAGTATAAGATTAAAAAA
>Ga0187893_10010808_pt1 | contig 13443 bp, 9 predicted proteins | sample MA1701074metaG_FD_139574 | JGI IMG/M metagenome (GOLD analysis project Ga0187893, IMG submission 139574) | White microbial mat communities from a basaltic lava cave in the Kipuka Kanohina Cave System on the Island of Hawaii, USA - MA170107-4 metaG ...
CCCGCCACACCCCCGCCCAGGATGATCACTTTTGCTGCCATTGTTGAAGTTCTTTGTTCTGATGCAATTTTTAAAAACCTCCGATTTTTATCACCAACGGATAAAAAGCTGCCAACAGAGTTTAAATTATTTCATACGCCAATGCAATTATATGATAAAAAATTTTAAGCAAAATAATTGTGGCAAGATAATGACAATGGCTTCATGAACCAATAATTTTGCCATCAATTGCTTTTATCCGTTGGTCGTTTTTAATCCGTTGGGGTAATTGTTTTTAAACCCGTTTGGTTTCGACTCGTTCGGCTCGAGCTATGAGCTTTCAAAATTTTTCTAAGTTTTGCGGCCTTACGACATCGCCTATTTCCGCCGCGGCGAGAAACTGTAAACAAACCCCATTTCATGCGAGCCTGTGCTGATAACCCCAAGATCAGTGGTGGGCAAATTGAAACTGTAAAACAAAGCGGCGCTGCCTCGCAACAAAAGCTGCCCATCGAACGATACATTGTCGAGTCCGTAACCGAGGCGAAATCGGCCGCTGTGGAGCGAAAAAATTTCTGCGCCGATCAGCGGATACATTTGTCGCTGCCACAAATGCGCGCCGAGGTCGAAGCGCAAAAAGTTGTGCGCGAAATTTAGGCCGAACAAAGTTTCAATCGGAAGCTTCGCTTCAACATCACCGAGCGCGACGTCGGGCTGCGTGAGATGGAAAAGCGAGACAGCGAACGCAAGCTTGTCATTGAGCTGCGCCAGAAATCCGAGGCCCGGGTCGAACACCACCACCGAGCTGCCGCCGCGAAAAACCGGATCATCCGGATCAACCAGATCGAAATTTTCTCGCGCATAACTTTTGAACAACAGCGCGAGATCAAGCCCCACCGCCACATGCTCATTCAATTCGCGCGCAATGCTCCCGCCAAATCGCCCTTCTTGGAACAACGGCGTATTGAAATAACGCCCGTGTACGCCCGTCGCAATTTTATCCTGCCCGACCTGCGGCAGCGAGAGATTGAAAAAAGAAGCTTTCAACGCAAATGCGTTGTTGGGAATGGCGCCCGGATAAATCAATTTATAGCCGAGATATACGCGCGCTTCATTCACCGCTGCCATCGCGGGGTTGGTGAGCAATACCCGTGCATCCTGCTTATTGGCGGGATTGACGGAAACGGTTATTTGGGCAAGCAGCGATTCGCCGTTGAATAAATCTAGGGTGGCAGCGAAAAGAAAAACGCCGAGCGTAGAATGTCTCATTATTTTTTAAATCGCGCTGGAGATGATAGAATCTATTTTTAACTGCTGGACATGATACAAAAACAACGGAAGGAAGTCAAGAAGATTTTACGAGATAAAACTTAAACACTCAATCTTTGGGCGGATGCCAACCGGCGCTAACCCAACGACGGCGGGCTGGAACAATAAACGCGTTGTTGAGTTGCAAGGCTTCTACCGTGGCGCGGCCACAGGCGGTTATGCCAATAATTTCAGTGCCATCGTCGCTCCATTTGAAGTGTGCCGTCCAAATTTGCTTGCGGGGGTTAAACAACTGGACTTTTTGGCTCGTCAGAGGGTCGATAGCATTAATTTGCGAACTTTTGTAACTATTGCACCAACCACACGCAAGCCATAAATTTTCTTCTTCGTTGGAGCCATCATGCTTTAAAGGAAAAATATGTTCAACTGCCAACTGCGCTCCGCTAAATTCCTGTGAGTTTAGACAATAGCCGCAACGGTGATGAGCCGCTGCGGCTACACGCCGGCGAATTGCTTTTGAAATATAAGCTCGACGCATCTAAAAATTCGTATTAGTCGCCGAGTATAAACCGCGTTGGTGTAGAAGAGCATAGGCCTGGGCTTTTCGCAAAGTAACACGGCCATATTCTTCTCGTAGCGCATTTATTTTTTTTTCTTCAGCAAACGTCAGCCGGCGTTCACGTTGAATTGCTGCAAGGGTACTGAAGCGGTTTTGTGATTTTGCAGACATTACACTTTTAGCAACCTGCCATAACGCTTCATCGGGAAGGCTGCTTAACGCCGCCAACTCTGCAGCCATTGTTGGTGAAACATCATCAAGAAGAGGCACGGCAACGCGCAGCGTGTTGACAATCATTTCTTCGAGGGGGCGTTGTAACGCTTCCGCAGCACGCTTGACACGCTGATAGACGGGATTGGGGACTCTTAATGTAACAGTTTGAAAATTCATGTGAACCTCAAGACTAATTTCTATCAGACCATTCTTCATCGCTTTAAAAAATATAGCGCAACCGTATGAGAAGTGCAAGCGCTTTCTGATGTCGAAATCAAAAACGCTACTTTATTTTCACACCCGCGCCAACGCCCGTTGCTGCCCCTCGCCGCGCCCACGTTCGCGCTGCGGCTGGCGGCCGCTCGGCGGAATGGCGACGTCGACGCGCACGGTGTTCGGGCCTAAAAGTTCTTTGACGCGCTGCAAGAGGCTCGCGTTCGGGCGGATTTTCAAGCTTTTCGAGCGAAAATCATAATTTGCCGCGCCGCCGTTGCGCAGCCGGAAGAACAAGCTGCACGCGCCTTGATTCGCGCGGAGCATTTGAATGAGCTGCTGCATTGCCGCGTCGCTCGCTTGTTGCACCGGAATTTCCAAAACGAATTTTTTCGGAATGTCGTTCCACGCTTCGTCGAGGCTCATGGCTCTGTCGACCAGAATTTTTGTCGCCTCGTCTTCGCGCGTGGAGGCCGTGCCGACGAGCACGACCACGGCGTCGGGCTGCAGCAATTCGCGATGCGCCGAATAAGCATCGCTGAACACGATCGCTTCGACGTTGCCGGCGAAATCTTCGATGGTAATGAACGCCATCGTGCCGCCGCGGCGATCGACGGTCGTTTTCAAATTCGTGATCTGGCCACAAATCATCACCCGCGAATTGTCCGGCAATTCTTCCAGATCCTGCAACGGCGTGCTCGAAAAGAGCTTGACTTCCTCGCGGAAGCGTTGCAGCGGATGGCTGGAAAGATAGATGCCGAGAAATTCTTTCTCGCGCGTGAGCCGCTCGGCATCCGGCCAATCGCTGACATCCGGCAGGGCCGGTTCGGACAGCGCTTCTTCGCCGCCTTGATCGAAGATCGAAACTTGCCCGCGCGAGCGTTGGTCGTTGATGCTTGACGAATACGCCGTCGCCACATCGAGCGCCTGCAACAGTTGCTGGCGATTGCGCTTCGGCGAGAACGAGTCCAGCGCGCCGGATTGCGCCAAGCTTTCCAAAACTTTTTTATTCACCAGCCGCAGATCGACGCGGCTGCAGAAATCGAAGAGCGAAGTGAATTTGCCTTTTTGCTCGCGGCTTTTGACGATGCTTTCAATCGCGCCGAGGCCGACGTTTTTGATCGCGCCGAGGCCGTAACGAATCGCTTTGTTCGTCACGTTGGCTGCGGTGACGTGAGCTTTGCTCGTTTTCGTTTCGACCGGCACGTTGAAATTATCCATCACTGTAAACTCGGCGAAACTCTCATTCACATCGGGCGGCAGCACCGGAATGCCCATGCGCTTGCAATCTTCCAGCAGCGTCACGATGCGCGCGGTGCTGGTCATTTCGCTCGTGAGGTTCGCGGCCATGAACTCGGCCGGATAGTGCGCTTTCAAATAGCCGGTTTGAAACGCCACCACCGAATAACCTACCGCATGGGATTTATTAAAACCATACGCCGCAAATTTGTCCATCAAATCAAAAATCTGATTGGCGATATTTTCGGCTACGCCTCTTTCTTTCGCGCCGGCGACGAATTTTTTGCGCTGCTCGGCCATCAGCTCAGCAATCTTTTTTCCCATCGCGCGCCGCAGCAAATCCGCGCCGCCGAGCGTGAAGCCGGCCAGCTCGCTGGCGATGCGCATGACCTGCTCCTGATAAACAATGACGCCGTAGGTCTCGCGCAAAACCGGCTCAAGCTTCGGGTGCAGATACTCGATTTTTTTCGTGCCGTGCTTGCGCGAGATGAAGTCGTCGATCATGTCCATTGGGCCGGGGCGATACAGCGCGTTCATGGCGGTGAGATCCTCGACCGATTGCGGCTTGAGCTTTTTGAGATACTCGCGCATGCCGGAGCTTTCAAACTGGAACAGGCCGATGGTCTCGCCGTTGCCGAAAATTTCGTATGTCCGCTTATCGTCATAGGGAATATTGTCGAGCTCGAGCTCGATCCCTTTTAGCTTGAGCATCTTGATGGTTTTATCCATCACCGTCAACGTGCGCAGGCCGAGAAAATCCATCTTCAGCACGCCGATGCTTTCAAGCGATTTCATGTCGTACTGCGTCGTTACGTCGCCGGTGTTGGATTTGTAGAGCGGCGCGTAATTCGTCAGCTCATCCGGCGTAATAACGACGCCCGCGGCGTGCGTCGATGCGTGGCGCGCCAGCCCTTCGAGCACTTGCGAGTAATCCATGAGCTGCTTGTAAAGCGCTTCGCTGTTGATCAGGCTGCGCAGATCCGCGGTGTCTGCCAAAGCTTTTTCGAGCGTGATGCCGAGGGCCGCCGGAATGGTTTTGGCGATTTTATCGACGTCGGTGTAACGCACTTTCAACACGCGCCCGACGTCGCGCACCACGGCGCGCGCGGCCATCGTGCCAAACGTGATGATTTGCGTGACGTTGCTGTTCCCGTATTTTTGCCGGACGTATTCGATAATCTCGCCGCGGCGCTCGTAGCAAAAGTCGATGTCAATATCGGGCATGGTGACGCGGTCGGGATTGAGGAAGCGCTCGAAGATGAGATTGTATTTGATCGGATCGATGTTGGTGATGCCGATGCAGTAACTCACCAGACTGCCGGCGGCGGAACCGCGGCCGGGGCCGACCGGAATGCCGCGATCGCGGGCGGCGCGAATGAAATCCTGCGTGATCAAAAAATATCCCGCGTAGCCGGTTTGTTTGATGACCGCCAACTCGTGCCGCAGGCGTTGCTCGATTTCCGGCGTGACTTCTTTGTAGCGTTGTTTGAGGCCTTTCCATGCCAGTTTTTCGAGGAAGTCGTCGAGCGAAAGAGTGTTGTCAGGTTCGGGGACTTGATAAGTGGGCAGATAAACTTTTTTGAAATCGAGCTTGAGATCACACTTCGCTGCAATGTCCGCCGTGAGCTTGAGCGCGTCTTCGTTTTGCGGAAAAGTTTTCTGCATTTCCTCGGCGCTTTTGAAATAGATCTCATCGGTGGTGTAGCGCAGCCGCGTCGGGTCGTCACGATCTTTGCCGGTTTGCAAGCAGATCAGCACATCGTGCGGCATCGAATGCTCGCGCTTGAGATAATGCGTGTCGTTGGTCGCCACAACGGGGATGCTCAATTCTTTGCTGAGCTTGAGCACGCCCTCGCGCGCCTCGTCTTCCTCGGGAATGCCGTGGTTGTGAATTTCGAGATAATAATCGTCGCCAAAAATTTCGCGATATTCCAGCGCGACTTTGCGGGAGGCTTCGTAGCCTTCGTGAACCATTTTATACGCGACTTCGCCTTTCAAACACGCGGAAAGCGCAATGATGCCCTCGTGATATTTTTGCAACACTTCGCGGTCGATGCGTGGGCGATAATAAAAGCCTTCGAGAAAACCGATGGAGACGAGGCGCATTAAATTTTGATAACCCGCAAAATTTTTCGCCAGCAGGACGAGATGATACGAAGCATCGGAAATATTACCCTTTTGCGCGCCTTTCTCCTTGCGACTGCGCGGCGCCATGTACGCCTCGACGCCGATGATCGGCTTGATCTCGGCCTTTTTGCAGGTTTTGTAAAATTCAATCGCGCCGAACATATTGCCGTGATCGGTGAGCGCCAGCGCCGGCATGTTGCACTTCTTCGCCGCGTCGACGAGATCGTCGATGCGACACGCGCCGTCAAGTAGGCTATAATGAGAATGATTGTGGAGGTGGATGAAGCCGAGCATGGGTGTGTGAGGTCAGATTCAGGAAACTGCAACAATTTTCAATTTAAGGTTTTTAAACAACCGATGGTAAAAATAAAAAAGATTTTGCGCATTTGCAACAATAATAACGAGAAAAATATATTGACAATAAAGAAAAAAATCTTCATTGTGCAAGCTGCGGCCACTAGGAAGGACAATTCAAAAGATACTCCCCGGAGCCCGGCTCCACAAGACTAAATCCGATTCCCGTCTCCCTCGGCATCGAAGCACGGGTGAAAATTTTTGCGCTCAACCTCAGCGGTGAAGCTTTTTCGCTTCCGACCATTGATCTGATCTTGGGCGTCAGAGCCTCACTCGTCATCTACCCTTTTAAAGTTGGACCCGTTGAACCGTTTGTAACGGCAAATACTGGCTCCGCGAGTGGAGAAGATGTCAATGGCTCGGAGACCAGCGGATTCGGGGCCGGCGTCGCGTGCCGGCTGTCAAAGAAAGTACACTTGGTGTTTCAGGTGAGGAGGCTACGCTTCTCTTTTCACGAGGACATTCAACTCAAAAACGACGTCACCGAAATCGCTTTCGGACCCAAGTTCAGTTTTTAGAAATAACGTGCCACGTCACGAAGTCAATCGGTTGAAATGCAGTTATGAAAAATTACTCAAGCACAGAGACCGGAAAATGAAAATCTCAAGAATCATCACGTTTATGGCCGCTCTTCTTTGAGCATCGCGGATAGATCTCGCCGCTCAAGAAAAAGAATTGATTGATATCGGAGCGCGCCTCCGAGTCACAGCGGCGCCTATTTCTACTTCCAAAATTGTTGGAACCCTAACCGCATGGAATGGCGACACGCTTTTTTTTTGCAAACGAAAAATGCGGTGTCTTCCACTCCTTTGGCCATTCCCCGGACTGCAATCACGCGCCTCGAAGTGAATCGCGGCAAAGGCTCGCGAGGAAAGAGCGCGCTGGTAGGCTCTGTAATCGGGTTTGGCGCTGGTGTCGCGGCGACGGTGATCGAGCACAAAGCACAGGGAGATTCCGATAATATTGTTGAGGACCTTGTTGTGGGAAGTTTATTCTTTGGCACTGGTGGCATCGTCTTGGGCGGTGTAGTTGGATCGTTATTTCCTCGCGAACGGTGGGAGGACATACCGGTGAATCGTATTGGCGTGAAGATTTTGCCCCCTGCAAAGGCCCCAGAGCGCGAAAGATAAGGAGGCATTGTGTTCGAATGACTGATGAAGACTACAAACTTTCACCGGTTGCCACGCCGGAAGAGTGGAAGACTTACCACGATATCCGCCGGAAAATTCTCTGGGAAAATCGCGGCAAATTCGGTGAGTATCAGGAAAACCATCCCGATGAGTTGCATCATCAGAACCACCCGATGCTGCTCTATTACAAGGGTGCGCCGGTTGGGGGCGTGCGCATCGACTTGGATCCGGAAATGAGGCAAGCAGGCATGCGCCGGGTGGCCATCGTTGAAGACCAACAACGCCTGGGGCATGGCCACAAGCTTGTCGAGCTGGTTGAATAATTTGCCTTGGAGAACGGCTGCCATCTTATCGTGGTTTCATCAGCCGAAGATGCCTGCGTCTTCTACGAGAAATGCGGATACAAAGCAAGAACTCCTGGTTCACGACAGGTGGTCAAGATGTTGAAATAAATTGTACGGGATGAAAAAATTTTCATCCATTTCATTTTTCTCTTCTCCATTCCTTAAAAACAGTTTGATTTTTGGGGGCCATGAATTTCGATTTGCGGAGCAAGAGTTTTACATGCTACCGAAAAATCGGCTTAACCCAGCCCGAACGTTCCGCAGCCGAAGTGCGTGTGCTTGCCGATATGAAGAATGGAAGCGAGCTCGAGATAAGGAATGATCGCCGGCGGAATCGGCGCGTAGGTTTGTGTGCCCATCCAGGCGCCGGGCCAATCTTTGGGCGCGCGATCAAGATTTTTGGCCAGCAACGAACATGAGGTTGCCTGCGCCAGCGCGGTTTGCAAAGCAGCTTGCTCGACGGCATTCAAAATCGTGGCAACGCCTTCATGCGATTTATGGCGTGCCGCAATCAACTGATTCACGCGCGTCATCAGCGCTTCAAGAACGATTCGCAAACAGTCGCTCGATACTTCTTGAGGCGCAGCGCCGATGAGATCGAACGGCGTCAGCCAGTGCAAATTACGAAACATGCGCGCGGCATCCGGCTTGAACGTCCATCCCTCGGCCCATTGCACTGGCGTTGGGCGATAGCGCAAATCCAATTTTCCCGCGCTAACCAAAGGCTTCCACGTTTTGCCGTGCGCCACGTAAATCGAATCAATTTCAAAATGTCCCCACAAACGATTTTGCTTGAGCCACGGCGCCGGCGCTTTGTAGCCGGCTTCTTCCATTGCCGGCAAAATCAATTCGAGAAAAAGGCCGTGATCCGCGCTCTCGCCGAGCAGCTTGAGCTCCCAAAAAATCAGCTCGCCGAATCCGAATGCGCGTTTGGTGGGATTGGCGAATAACACCGTTTCCAAAGGCCAGCTTGTGGCCGGAAAAGGCGCGATGAAATTTTGCTCGCGATCCGAAACTTGCGCGTGAAATTCCGCCAGCGGGGCCAGCGTTTTTTTCCACGGCCCGGCTTCCTGACTCGCGAGGCGATTGGAAATAATCGTCCCGAGCACCAGCGACAACTCGACCGGCAAATATTCCGGCAGCGTGACGAACGAGCTGTTCACTTTCCACGCGATCAAATAACGGAACAGGCTAATCGGGATTGGGGAGGGCTGCATATTCGATCAATTCATATAACAACTGGACGCGCGGCTTGGGCCACTGCCGAATGCGCCACGCCACGAGCATATCTTTGGCGTCCTGATTGAGCTGGCCGAGAAAACGTCCCCAATAAAACTGCTCTTCCTTGGCGTCTTCCAGTTGCAGCAATTCGTGCAGTTGGCGCTGCTCCGCCGGATAAAGCTTGGCGCGAAAAACTTCCGCCATTTCCAGCAGGCTCAAAAATTCCGCGGCTTCAAACGTGAGCAAGCCCATTCTCTCACGCGCGCGGAACTTCAAAAATTGGAACGGCGATGAATAAAACTGCGCGGTCAAACGCGGCGCTTGCGTTTGCGGCGCGGCATGCGCGGCGTGGCAAATAATTTCGCCCATCGTCAGCTTCCCGCCGAAACCGACGGTCGGAAAAATTTGCAGCAGGCCTTGCAAATCATCGCCGTGATAAAACAGCATGTCCTGCAGCCACGGTTTTAACTGGCGCCGGTACATCATCACGAGAAAACGATTCGCATCATGCAAGTAAGCGCCCATGAGATTTTTTCCGATCGCGCCGTCCGCGCCGCGCACTTGTTGCGGCATTTGATTGACGACGCCCCACACGACTGCGGCGATACGCGAGGTTCGCGTCAATCGTCGCGCGCGATCCATGATCGCCATGCAAAACCGGCAAGAGTCGTGTTGTTCGTCGCGCGTATAAATGCGGCAACGCCGGCACGGCCCGTCCAGCGCCGAAAGCGGCGGGCCGAGCGCAAGCTCATCCGCTGCCTCTTTTGGCGGCTTCGCAAAATAACGTAGCGTCGCGATCAACTCCGAGCCGCTCTCGCAGCGGCGCAGCCAATCAAAGGTATTGAGCATTCAGCGCTTTTTTAAGTTCATCGTAATGCGCAATCGCGCCCGGATTGATCCACTCGTTGGCGTTGATCGGCAAATGCCAATTTTGATTCGCGTAGCGATTGGCCCAATCCGTCAAATAACTTTCCGGTTGAATTTGCAAACGCAAGCTGCCAAAGCCGAGATAGCGCCCCGCGCCTATTTTGTGCGCCAGTCCGGCTTCCAATCCCAAACACCAGATCAAGCGCTGCAACTCCTGCTGCTCGAGATTCCAAAAGCGAATATTGAAGCGGCACGTCGCGCCCGGCAAAATCGCGCGCATGTAACTCGCTTGCGCCGTGTCGGGTTTGAACTCATCCAGCTTGGTGACATTCGGGGCGAGCGGCGCGTGCGCGAAGAGCCGCCATTCATCCGCAAGGAGCGAAACCGGCACGCGGGCTTTCGTGAGATTTTTCCATTCGCCGTTGATGAAATGCCACGCGCCATACGGATACGGCGCTTTGAACCACGCCAGTTGCGGCGATTCGAAGATGCCGAAATTGAACGCGAGCCTTCCCATCAACGCTTGATTCGGTCCCGTGCCCACAAACCCGAACAATCCGTCAACCGGATTGAGCCGGCTGATATCCGCGCTGGGCTTGATGGAGTCGCTCGCAATCGTGTAAATGTGCCGCACCATGCCTTTGATGCTCTTGGCCGGCAGCGCATAAATTTTTTGCGCGTCGCGTTTGTTCGCTTCCGGCGGGGCCATCGCAAAAAAATCGTGGCCGTAAATCGGGCCGTCCGCCAGCAGCGCTTTGAACGAAGGCTCGCCGCTTTCCTGCACGCAAGTCGGCGTGAGAACTTCCGCGGCCACGATCAGCTCGCCGCAATAACCGCCGAAAGCGCGATGCGAAATAAAACCCTGACTCGTTTTAATCGGCGCCGTCGTTTTTTTCTCGCTTGCCGCGAGCGTATTCGCCGGTTGCAACGCGCGCGTCGCGGCCTCGCCGTCGAGACTGAGCGTGTGCCAAATGCCGGCTGGCGTCAAACTCTGCTCTCCGAATAATTTTTTGCCGATGCCGTTCGGAGTGCTCGCCATCCATTGCAGCCCCGCAATCGCCGCTTTCACCCAGCCGAAGCCGCAGGTTTTCTCGCCGCCCAGCGGAATCTCGCCGCGCTGAAAATCCTGCAAGAGATGCGTGAAGAGCGCGAAAGTTTCCAAATCTTTTTCCTGCAAATCCTGCACGTCGAGGCGCAGTTGAAAATTGAGCTGATCGCCGAACGCATAAAGAAAATCCGCTTTCGCTTCTTCAATCGGCTGCGCGGTTTTTGGATCCATGCGCACGCCGTCCATCGAACACCAAACGTTTTGCGGGGCTTTCGGATCCGCAAGATACGCATCCGCGAAAAACACGAGGCCGCGCTCGCCCTGTTTGCCGAAGAGGCGATCCAGCTTCGCGTTCGTCTGCGGTGATTCGCCCCACAACGTTTTCAACACCTGCGAAGCGCGCTTGCGAAACGCGCCTTTGATCGTGCTGCCCGGAATAAAAACTTCCCAGCGCCCGGATTCTTTTGCCGACGGCGACCACACGAGCATGCGCATGAAAATTTTATCATACGGCTTGCCGTACTGGCGCGAGGCCTCGCGATTCGCCGGCCCGCCGTAGCGAAAGTCCGTGTTATACGGCTGCGTCAACTCCTGCCGCACGCGCTGCCGGTAGGTTTGCAGCAGCGCGATCTGGTTGCGGTCGTTGCTGATGCTCTTTTGCAAATTGCGCGCATTCAGCATGTGATGAAAATCAACGCGGTTGTGCGTGTCGAGAAATTCTTTCCAGGCGGCGGTGCGCACGCCCTCCGGCGGCGTCGCTGAATTTCGCCATTGCGATTCTTTGATCTCGCCGTTGAGCAGCATCGTCTTGATGCGCAGATGCTCTTCGCGATTAACGATTTCCGCATCGATCCACGGATCGCTGCGTAGTAGTTTGATCTGGCGGTCCACCTGCTGATAAAGCGCCGGCAGAATTTTTCCGCACGCCGGCGTCAACGTCTGCACCAACTCTGCTTCATTTTGAATTTGCGCCTCGAGGCGTTCGGCAAGCTGAAGATCGAAACCGAGATTGCCCGCGATTTCGCGCCAGGCGTCGTGATCGAACTGCTGTGAAGTTTTGCGAATTTGCGCCAACACTTCGCGCACGCGATTCGCCATGTTGGATTTTTTTCCGAGCGCATCATCAAGCGCAGTTTTCGCCGCCTCCTGGCTCGTGAACGGTTTGTCGATGAGCGGCTGCAAGTCGTCAATGATTTTTTGCGAAAGCGGATGTTTGCCTTTGCCGAGCTTGGCAACCGCGGCTTTAGGAAAGGCCCAGCCGACCACTTCGCGGGTGGCGCACTCGCGCAGCCAGATGGCGAGAACTTTCGGCAGATACTCCGCGAGTTTCTTTTTCCACGCTTCGGGGCTGAGAATCGGGCCGCCGATGCCCATTTCCAAACGCTTGCGAATCGGCTCTGGCAGCGTGCGCATCGCTTCGACAAGCAGGCGGCCTTCGATCGCCGCGAACGCCGGCACTGCGGGATCGAGCTTGCCCCAATTCCATCCGACCAGCACCGGATTGCTCGCATTAAAACGTAGATTGATGGTGAGATGATTGGCGCGATCATTGGTCGAAGGCGAAGTGGCCGGCGCTGCAAATGGGAGATTCATTTCAATGCGGCAGCGCCCGAGGCCTTTGCTCTTGCCGGCGCCAAACCAGAAGCGGCCGGCTTGCAACTCTTGCAGCGCGTAATACAATCGTGCTTCATTATCACCCTGTTTGAGCGCCGTATCGTTCACGTCGATTTTGAGATTGAAGACCGCATTGCGAAACAGCGTTTCATATTTATAGTTGGCATTGGATTCCGCGGCCCAGCGATCTTCATCCAGCCGCAAGCCCATGCGCAAATCAAACAAACGGTCGCGCGGATAACTTTCTTCCTGCAAATTGCACTGCACCCGCGCAATCAAATTGCCCGGCATTTGCGATTTGTACAATCGCATCCACAAATGATTGAGTAACCCGATATTGCCGCCGCTGCGCGATTGGCCGATGAACGCATCCATCAACGACTGCGCCGTGCCGGCAATTTCTCCCGGCAGCGAAATCAACCGCTGCGTGCCGTCGCCGTCGCGCGTGAACAACGTCTTGCGCGCATTGCCGCGGTAAATCGGCGACTCCGCGAAAAGCTTGCCTTCTAGAATCATAATCCGCTTACTCCTTTCCTGTTATTGTAGCGATTTAATACGCCAATTTGTGCAACTACGCCGGTTTTGGGTGGGAAGGCAATGACATGATAAATCAATCCACCGCGAGTATATCTCTCGTTCACATCACCCAAGCGCGAAACGTCTTTTAATCATATTCCATCCGGTTTCCAAGAACCTTGAACTGCAGCCACGTCGCGACCATGACAATAAGAAACAACACCCACGCCATTGCCGAGGCATAGCCCATTTTCAGATATTCCCACGCGTTTTGGTAAATGTGATAAACCACCACGTCGGTGCTGCGCAACGGCCCGCCTTCGGTCATCACATAAATCGATGAGAAAACCTGAAATGAGCCAATCAACGATGTCACCAAGATAAAAAAAGTTGTGGGCATTAGCAAGGGCAAAGTTATTTTCCAAAACCGTTGCCACGCCGTCGCGCCGTCGGTGCGCGCGGCTTCGTACAATTCCGGTGGAATGTTCTGCAAGCCGGCGAGAAAAATCACCATTTGATAACCAAGACCCATCCAAATGCTCATCAGCATAATCGCAATCAACGCGGTCGCCGGATCGCGCAGCCAGTTCAACGGCGGCAAGCCCAAAAAATTTAGCAGATAATTCGCGAGACCGAATTGCGGATGATACATCCATTGCCAAACCAGCGCAATGGCGACAAACGATGAAACGCTCGGAAGAAAAAACAACGTACGCAGAAAATTAACGCCGCGAATTTTTTGGTTCATCA
>Ga0187893_10010809_pt1 | contig 13442 bp, 15 predicted proteins | sample MA1701074metaG_FD_139574 | JGI IMG/M metagenome (GOLD analysis project Ga0187893, IMG submission 139574) | White microbial mat communities from a basaltic lava cave in the Kipuka Kanohina Cave System on the Island of Hawaii, USA - MA170107-4 metaG ...
CGGCAACGCGTTCGTCTACATCGACCGCGATACAGGGCGCATCGTCACCATCCTGGGTTACCCCGTCCGCCGCATTGCGGAGTGGGGCTGATCGGAAAATTTAAAATATGTTTGGCTAGTCTTGAGGAATACGATTTGGTTCTCCTACCAGGCGACTGCCGCTACTGTATTGCCGCGACTCCAGTGCGAGATTCTTCGGTAGAGCCTCGGGCTCTCGCTGTCTGGCGCGACCATGTTGGGAATCAATACCTTGTCAAATACCCGTATCACGATGTGCCTCGTGCGTGTGAGCCGTTGGTAAGCATCCGATGAACTCCACTTCCGTGCGAAAGCGACGGATAATGGAGTGTCGCGGTGGTACAGACGGCCATTGCTGACCGCCCCGCACAGATCCGTACGTGCAGAGTTACCGAGTTACCGCATACGGCTCCTGCCTAAGGTCGTGACGCGAAGAAACGCTGCTCCGGATAGGGATGCAGAACCCGGCATGACGGGACGTACTTACGCGTGAGACTGGGGATTCTCCTCGATTCCGATCAGCGGTCTCCCTCGAAAGCGATCACCGAGACAACCGGACAACCTGCCCTACAAGGCCGCCAAGCCGCAGCCAAAACACGAGAGCGTCGGCGTTGAATGCTGCAGGTTGATCGCATCACATGAACACCGCTTGACGTCGCGTCGCGATTTTGCGCCGGGGGGTATTAGGCGCGAGCCTGCGCCCAGCGGTGCGGAAGTAGTTCTTCGAGCTTGGTAATCGGATGCGCCGCAATCCGAGTGAGCACGTCACAGAACCACGCCAACGGGTCCACCTTCACCCGTTCGCACGACGCTGCGAAGCTGCGCAGCACGGCCGCGATGCGACCTCGCGGTCGCTGCCGAAAGACGTCCAGTTGTTCCGGCCAACGGCCCAGCCGCGCAGGGAGCGTTCGGTGTGGTTGTTGTCGATGGACAGATCCGGGTGGTCGCAATAACGCGTCAGCGACGTAATCAACCAGAGTTCGGCCGAGAATGCTGCGTTCGTCACCGCGCGCATTCAACAGATTGGACCCCGACGCATCTTGTACGGCTCCGACATGGCCATCGGAGGAAATGCAACAGCTCAGAAGAGTTCGAGAGCGCACCGAGCAAAACTCGCCTTTACCGAGGCGGAGTTCAGGATCATCGCGGACAATGTTGCTCCTTATATGCGGTGACGGCGTCACGCGGACAGGGCAACAATCTCGCCCAGCAGGCCGACTCTGGAGATCAGAAGCGGGCCATTCCCGCGTATTCTTACGTCGCGCCGGTCTGTGCTGGCAAGAATAGATCGACGATCGACGGCCGGTTTAGTAGTCATATAGCATCGGTGGTTGTTTTCCAAGCAGGCGAAGATAGGTGTAAATCTGCCCACGGTGATGCCAATGCTCGTCGTACGCGAACGCAAAATACCGCCAAGCCGGATATGTACCGAAAGGCGATTCGACGGGATGATTCAGCTGACTCTCCGACATTAGCGAGAATATGTTTTGCGCGGTTTGATGACACGCCTGGGTGTAGGTTCTCAGATCGTTCACCGTGACCAGAGCCTGGAGTTCCGCAGCGCCTGCCTGTTCTTCCGGGCTGGAGCGGCTAGCCGCCTCCGCGGCGAACCGTCCCTGCTGGGCGGCCTCCGCCAGGATCTTTTCCTGACTGTACACATGAAAAATCAGCTCGCGAGGCGTGCGCATGTCCGGCTTCGGGCGGAAATCGAGGTCCCGGTCTGTGAAGGCGTCAATCGCGCGGACAGTGATGCTATGCACCATGTTGAAGTATTCACACAGCGTCGAGAACGTTTGCTGGTCCATAGAATCCTCTCCTTCAACGCATCTGTGCTCGCAAACTGGCGCGAGCTACGGCATCCGGGGTTTAAGGTCCGGTTTCGTGTACGACCAGTGGCTGTGGACAAGCTTCCACGTTTCCCCAACCCGTGCGTACATCTCGCTCGAATTCCACCGCGCAAGCACGGTCTCCGGACCGCCCGATAGCCTTCCGTAGTTCGTGAGATTGTACGTCAAGAGCGCCACATCTCCATATTGTTGAGGTTTGGGATCGATCATCTCGTAGCGTGGTTCCGTGATGGCGCCCTTGAATTGCTCGATGGGTTCCAAAAGCGCTTTTAAAGCCTCTAGCCCGTCGACGCGCTTGTCCCGGAACGGGTCAAAATACGTCACCTCCGGCGCGCTGAGGCCGAGATAACCCTGCGGATCGAACATAATCCAGCGATCGAGCGCGGAACGTTCTAAGGCGATGATCTCTTGAGATAAGGCGGTCACGGGAACTCCTTTCTGGTTTCGAGGGCTGCATGAGCTGACGAAAATCAGGCACAAGCTGATCCACGCGGTTACGCAGCTCACCTTTTGCTCCTTCGAAACAGTGCTCCTCCCGCGAACGAAGAGAGCGGGCCGGCGATGAGAAACGCTCGCCCATACCAAAGCGGCGCATCTCCCACTTGCGCAGCCATCAACACCGTGACGGCGGCGAAGACGATCACGCCCATGACCGTTTCAGCCCCTGGACGGAATCTGGCGGCCACATACCCGCCGGCCACCATCGTCGCTAGACCGATGATCAAGCTGAGGATGGGGTGGAATGAGGATTCCGGATTTACGATTCCCGAAAGCGCGGCATCGGCCGCTGACTCAAGCAGCCCTGCAGCGATGAAAGCGCCCAGCGCCACCAAGAATGTGCGGATCCAACAGCCCTGCCGCGCGGCCTTCCACACGATGGGAGGGATCGAACATAGTGTTTGTCCCCAATACCAGGGCCAGCAAGAGCCCGGCGATTGAATGCGGAGTGAGAACTCCTCGGCCAGGTCGCCCATTATTTCTTCCCGATCCATCCTAGGAAGGAAACACCGGAGCAACCAGTTCGCGAGGCGCGGAGGGGAATGCGGATTCACGTTGCCTCCCATCGAGGCTTCAGCCCGTGCATCATCTTGCGAATGGCCTCGTGGGACACGCGCAGGGCTTCTTCACCACCTGGTTCTAGCCGAAAGAATCGCTTCGCACGCCCGCCACGCTCCGGCGTCGGGGCACCAGTGAAAGAGCTGACGTAGCCTTTCGCTTCCAGTCGTTCCAGCGTTGCATAGACGGCCCCAATCGAGATGTTCCGTCCCGTGCGTTCCTCGATCTCCCGCCGCACTGTCATCCCATACGCCTTCGACTTGAGCCTTACGAGTGCGAGAAGGATGATCTGTTCCAAAGGGCCCAAGATCTCGCCGCGCGGCATATGTTTTAAACAATAAAGGAAATATGGGTGGCCGTCAAGGCGAACTGCTCGCGGTGCTGGGTTACCGCGTGCTGAGGCGGGAAACGGCGGGCCGCGTTCCAAGGCGGCGTGGCAGGGCCGACCCTGCACGGCGTAATGAAGCTTGCGCGGCAAATCGGATAGCATAGATTCGAGCGCACGGGACGCTCCCAGTCCGCGGAAAGGGCCAAGCCTTCCCGTTTCATCCACATCGAGAAGTAAGCGCTTCCTCGCCTGATGCTGCGGACCGCAGGCCGCCAGCCCGCTCTCGCGGGCGAGGAGGTCGCTATGCCGACGCGTCCGCTGCCGAACGATCCATCCCTCGAGCATCTTCGAAAAGAAGCCAGCGGTTCAAACGACGGTAGGGTAATGCAAATCTACGAAAAGGCCGGGAACCGCTGGCAACTCTTCACGTGCACTATTTCCTGCCCGGCAATGGCGCCGTAACTATACTGATGCCTGCTTTGTCGTGGCGGGCGGCGAGCCGGGTGCCGGTTCGCCACCGGGATCAAGTTGCTCAAGTCTGCTAGACTCCCCTCGATCGCCCAATGGTTTTCACGAAGCGTCTTCGAGAAGGTGTACGTCGCCGGGCAATCACTTGTAGCGTTCGGATGTGGGCGCGCCCGAACGTCGAGGTGCGCCGGGCGGAGGAGAAGCTGGAACAGATCGCGCGGAAGGTGGCGCGTCCGGAGAATATGCTGGTGACGCCGGAAGGCGATTCGGTGGAGCTGAGCGAGTTAGCAGTGGAAATGTTGATTGCGCTCGAAAGCTACAGGGCCAATCTGAAGGCGATCCAGGAAGTGGACGAAATGGAAAGCCACGCGATCGACGTATTGGGCTGATCACGCGGCCCGGCTGACGGGAAGTCCGGCAGCGCGAAACAGGCGTTCGAGGTGGCGGAAGAGATGGATTCGGTCGGCGATCAAGTTGATCCAGCCATTGGTGACGCAGTAAGCCATTCGGCCGTCCCCAGAGTGATGACGCTGGTGGTGGGACGGCGGCAGGATGAGGCCGATGTGTTGCATGGATTGCACGGCGCCAGGAGGCTGGGGTAGATGGGCCCAACGATGGAACAGATTCGTGGAGAACATGGCGAGACACCACCAGCCAAGAAGGATGGCAGGCCCGGCAGGGAGCGGGCGCCAATAGTTGAGAGCGAGTGGGAGGAGCAGCATCATCGCGCTGTTGCCGGTGAGCTCAAAGAAGCCGTGCCGGGTCATTGCCAGTGGATCGCGATGGTGTTCGCGGAAGGGGTGAATCAGGAGGCGGCCAATAACGGGGGAATCCTCTTCGAAGAATGTGTCGCAGAACCAGTGGACCGTGCCGGAGGCAAGGTCGGCCAGAAGGTAGCCGAGAGGCATGGCGATAGCCGCCCACGAATAGTCCCACCAGCCGTGCATTTCATCCGAAACGCGACGTGCGAGGGACAAGAGCAAGATGGCGAATACCGAGAGAGATGCAGTTTCGAGAATCGGCATCCAGAGGGAGCGCTGGCAATGGGAAACGCCGCTCATGGGCTGGCATTGTAGCAGGAATGCAAGGTGTCAGGCGCTTGTCAAAGGAAATCGACCGAGGTGGAGGGTGTAAAAAAGATCGTGTGACCGTTCTCCGAACCGCTAAGGAGAACAAGTGTAAATTCGGACTGAGCTACCATTTCGTACAGTCCGAAACAATTTACACAGAAAATGTTATAGTGCCTTCAGGGCTGTTTGCTTTTTGGCTTTTCCGGCTGGCAAGGCCCCCTAAGGCAGTTAAGGCGCTCGTCCGTGGCTTATCTGCCAGAGATCATGGAAATGTGGTGGGGAAAATTAAATGGTTCCAAGTGACCCTTTGCTCAGCTTGTTCTCCAACCGGCATGCTCGGTCCGAACTTGGCATCTCAGAAAATCGTGCGGTTTGTCTCTCTGCTCTACCTGCCGACCTTTCAGCCAGCAAGTTTCATCGCTCGGAAACCCGCAAGCAAACTTTCTGAGAAGAAGTTAGCCGCTCGGAACGGCCTTTCACTCGCCCGCAACGGGCATACCCTTTCAGGCACTCCCACGGCGGGGTCGACGATCCCGGCCTATTCCTTCGCTGCTACACTCCGCATTTGCTTGGCCCGTTGACTCTACACTCCCCACCTCTTCAGCCGTTTAGCTGATGGGGCGGATCTTCATGCAGAACCCGCTGCCAAACTCTTGCGAAGCGCTCCAACCCGCTCGCCTTCCTTTCGTTCCCCGTAAGGGCCTTTCAGCCCCTTCGGATCGTTACGCTCAAGAAGGTTCGCTGGCCAGAAACTTACCCATTCGAAACGCCCGATCGCCCTTCGCTCCCCGGCTAGGCTGACTTTTTGATCTGCCTTGACCGGATCACCGTTCCAGGCCCGCTACGTCTCGCCGGGCTCGCTGTTCCAGGTATCTCTTGGAACCAATTTCACTATGCTCCTGTTCTTGTTTCAAGTCAATTAAAATCGGCATCGCAGCAGGCTTTGCCCTCAGCCTTTTTTTAACTTGTTTTCATAAACATACAGGACGTGGGCTGTGCTTTTCTTGTGAATAAAACGTCTGACTGCAATTCTGTTTCAAACTCTATTCCAGCCGCAGGATCATCCCCGTATCGGTGGCCACCAGCACCCATTCGGGCGTTTTTCCCGCCAGCATCACGCGCCGGCCTACTGCGCGATAGTCCACGGGCATTTCCCTCCACTTGCTCAAGTCCGCGCTCTCGAAAATTCTCACTTTCCCTGGTATCGTCATCTGCTTCAATTCGCCTGGAGGTTGGAGTGTCGCAAGCAAACCTGCTCCCGATTCCCATACCGCTACATCGGTCACGACGCGATCTTTCTCCCGGAAAGCACGGACGGTTTCATTCTTCCCGGCAACCAGATGAAACACCTCCGAGGGCCATTCAAACCCGGCGCTGAACTCAACCAACGCCAGACCCTGTCCCTTCGAATTCACCTTGATCCGCGTGACTTTTCCAAAGATGGACGAGCTTGTCGCATTCCAGGATTTCCCACCGTCGATGGTCTGCAGGATTAAACTCAACGATGGCCGCTGCCGCCGGCGCTGCGCCTGCTCCGGGTCCATCCAAGCCGGTAACTCAAATTCATTGCTCCGCTCCGGGTCGTGCCAGCCACCGACAAATCCTCGCTGCGTGCTGCCGAAATAGATCCAGCTATAGACGGTGCGCTCCGGATTTGACTTAGGCTCATCCGCCGCGCCCACTTTCCGCCAGGTCTTGCCCCCATCAGCCGTCTCCATCAGCTTCTTTGGAGCGCCAGCAGCGAAACCCTGCTTCTCATCGAGGAACCATAGACGGGCGAACAACTTTTCCTTGTACAACTTTTCCCAGGTCTGCCCGCAGTCGCTGGTCCGCCACACACCACCGTCGGTGACCATCCAGCCGGCTTGATCCGTCAGCAGAAACACCGATCGTGGCCGCTCCTTCAGATCCACGATCTTCCACGTTTTTGCGGAATCGCTCGTGAGCACCGCCACCGGTTTCAGACGCCCGCGGTGGGAATGCATGCCCACGGCGACTGAGCACATCTTCGGCCCCGCCGCAATGTCGTTCAGAATAAGATCCGCCTGGTCCTGGTCGTAAAAGTAAACAGACTTCCACTTTCTCTGGTCTGTCTGCCCAAAAGCACACAACCCGAGCGCAACCCCTATCGCCAGAACTACGCGTATCATCCCACAGGCCCGAGTCCCGCTGCCGCCGGCAAGATCAAATCGGCGAAGTTGGCCTCATCAAACTTCTCCAGATCCACAGACGCCATTGTCACCAGGCACCCGATCATCTCTCCGACCGTCGCCAACATCTCCATCTCGTCCCCGGTGTGCGCGTGAGGCTGCCGGTGTTGCACGTTGATCACACCCACCACACGATTTCGAGCGATAATCGGCGCTGACAGAAACGCCTCGAAGGTGTCCTCCGGAAGATCTCGAAAGAATTTGAAACGTGGATCGTGATAGGCCTCGCGGCTGATCGCCAACATACGCCGTTCCCGCGCCACCCACCCGGTTAATCCTTCGTCGAGCCGCAACCGGACTTCTCCCACTGCCGCCGGATTCGGACCCGCCGCCGCGCACAACACCAGCTCTCCCTGCGCCAGCAGATACACCAGACACGAATCCGGCTGCAGGAACTCCCCCACCCATCCCGCGATGATCCGTAACGATTGGCGGAAATCTGTCTGCTTTGTCAGGTGCCGGCTGATCCGTTGGTAGAGCCGCAACTGGTGCTCATCCTTCTCCAGCCGCTGCTCCAGATCCTTGACTTTGGACACGATCCTTATTATCCCAGACCTTGGACGAGGCAGCGCCGGGAAAATAGCAGAGATCGCTGAAACCCGCATGGTATGCTGAACCTCATACCCGCACTATGATCCCGGAGACCATCCCCGAGGGCCTCACTTTCGACGACGTTTTGCTGGTGCCGGCCCGAAGCTCCGTCCTGCCGACCGAAGCCGATACCAAGACCTGGTTCACCAGAAAGATCCCGCTGAACATCCCGATCTCCAGCTCGGCGATGGACACCGTCACCGAGTCGCGCCTGGCCATCGCCCTGTCCCGCGAAGGAGGCATCGGGATCATCCACCGCAACATGCCGATCGACCGCCAGGCCGAGGAGGTCGACCGCGTCAAACGCTCCGAATCCGGCATGATCGTCGACCCCATTACGATCCACCAGGACCAGAAGATCAGCGAAGCTCTCGATCTCATGGAGCGCTTCCGCATCTCGGGCGTGCCGGTCATCGCCAAGGACGGCAAGCTCGTCGGCATCCTGACCAATCGCGATCTGCGCTTTGAAACCCACTTTGACCAGCCGGTGGAAACGCGCATGACAAAGACCAATCTCATCACAGTGCCGGTCGGTACCACGCTCGAGGATGCGGAGCAAATCCTTCATCAACACCGGGTCGAGAAGCTTCTCGTCGTCGACGACAATTACATGCTCAAGGGCCTCATCACGGTGAAGGATATTCAAAAGAAGTTGAAATATCCCAATGCCGCCAAGGACGAGCAGGGGCGGCTTCGCGTAGGCGCCGCGATTGGCACCTCGAAGGATTTCCTCGAACGCGCGCACGAGCTCGTCCGCCGCAAGGTCGATGTCATCGTCGTCGATACCGCGCACGGTCATAGCGAGCGTGTGCTCGCCGCGGTCGCTGCCGTAAAGAAGGCGATCCCGGCAGTCCAACTCGTGGCGGGCAATGTCGGAACCTTCGAGGCCGCCCGCGACCTTATCGAATTGGGCGTCGATGGCATCAAAGTCGGGATCGGACCCGGTTCCATCTGCACCACGCGCATCGTCTCCGGCGCCGGCGTTCCCCAGATCACCGCAATCGCCGAATCCGCCAAGGCAGCACGCAAAGCTGGCATCCCTCTCATCGCGGATGGCGGCATCAAGTACTCCGGCGACCTCACGAAGGCGATTGCATCCGGGGCCGATTGCGTCATGATCGGCAGCCTTTTCGCCGGCACCGAGGAAAGCCCCGGCGAGACGATTCTCTTTCAGGGCCGCACGTTCAAGGGATATCGCGGGATGGGGTCGATCAGCGCAATGGCCACTGGCCAATCCACTGATCGCTATGCGCAGGATAGTAGAGAGGCCGGCAAGTTGGTGCCGGAAGGGATCGAGGGGCGCGTGCCCTTCAAAGGGCCGTTGTCGGAGATGGTCTTCCAGTTAGTCGGCGGATTGAAGGCCGGCATGGGCTACACCGGCTGTGCCACGATCTCAGAGCTGCAAACCAGTTCTCAGTTCGTGCGTGTGTCCATAGCAGCTCTCCGCGAAAGCCACGTCCATGACGTGATCATCACCAAGGAAGCTCCCAACTACCGCGTGGAGTAGGGGCCGATTCCGTTTCTCACCTCATTGGGTATTCTTCTCCGGAATCTCCTCATCGGAAATGATCAAAATGGAAGACTGGTTTTCAAAGAGCGGACAACACCCGTCCTCTGCATTCTCCCAACCCTATACGTGCGAAGCCGGGACGTTCACACCACCCGCGCAGGATCACCTCGTCGCCGTCCCGTAGGAAACCCGTTCCACGCTCGAGGAGACAGCCGCGGTTGAATTCCTCCGGCCCTGAAACAGTGCCGCTGCCGATGAGGTCGCCTGGGCGAAGTGGGCAGCCGTTCGCGGAGTGATGCGCGATCATCTGCGCCAGAGTCCAATACATCCCGGCAAAGCTGGTGCGGCTTACGAGGACACCTGAAAGCCAGACTTCGAGCGTGATATCGAAGGCTGTGTTTGCAGGCGGCACAAGATAGGGAAGAGGAATGGGGTCCTGCACCGGTGACGCAGTGCGGTAAGGCTCCAACGCTTCCATCGTGATGACCCAAGGCGAGATGGACGTGGCGAAGCTCTTGGACAGGAAAGGGCCGAGCGGCTGATACTCCCAGCGCTGGATGTCGCGGGCAGACCAGTCGTTCAGTAGACAGACACCGAAAATGTGTTGTTCCGCTTTGGCGATTGGGATCGAATCACCCATGAGATTGCCGGGCCCAAGAAAGGCGCCGATCTCGATCTCGTAGTCGAGCTCGCGGGTGGGCTCGTACACCGGACCGGGCTGAAACTGCCCTTTGGGCCTATGGAAGGAAGCGGGCGAAACGAGAATCGAAGACGCGCGGCCGTGGTAGGCAATGGGCAGATGTCTGTAGTTGGGCAGGAGCGGGTTGTCGGGGCGAAACCTGCGCCCGATATTGCTCGCGTGATCGATCGAGGCATAGAAGTCGGTATAGTCGCCGATTACAGCCGGGAGGAGCATCTCGGCCTCCGCCATAGGAACGAGATCGCGTTTCTGGGCCGGGTCCGTGAGGATGCGGCTGATGTGACGGCGCAGGTCGCGGCGATCAGACACTGGAAGTGCCATCAACGGATTCAGGTTGGTGGCGGGGAAGATATCCGTAAGGTCCAGAATGAAGTCTCCGATGGCAACGCCGGCGCCCGGGTCTGAGTCGTATTTTGTCCCGAAGATGCCGTAGGGCAGGTTCTGGATGGGGAAGTCCGTTCCTGGACGGTTGGCCGATTCGACCCAGGAGCGAAGCTTGGGATCGTGCGTCTCGTCGATTACTCCAGCCATCATTCAAGCCCCTCATTCAAGCCCCTCATTCAAGCCCCTCATTCAAGCCATGACAAATAGTAGTCGGGATCTTCGATGGCGACGGCGGATTGCGCGACCTGGAGAGGGCGGAACGTGTCGAGCATGACGGCAAGCTCGTTGGTGTCCTTCTTGCCGAGAGAAGCTTCGGTGCGGCCGGGTTGGGGGCCGTGCGCAAGTCCGTCGGGGTGCAGCGTGATAGAGCCGTACTCGACACCCGAGCGGCTCATGAACTCTGAGTTCGCATAGTAGAGGACTTCGTCCGACATGACATTGGAATGGCTGTACGGAGCGGGGACGGCGGTAGGATCGAAGTCATAGGGGCGCGGGCAGAAGGAACAGATGACGAAACCATCTCCTTCGAAGGTCTGGTGAATTGGGGGCGGAAGGTGAAAGCGGCCGGTCCGGGGCTCGAAGTCGTGGATGCTGATCGTCCAGGGATAAAAATATCCGTCCCAGCCGACGACGTCCAATGGGTGATGGGCGTAGGTGAGCTCGTGGAGTTGGCTGGCTTTCTTGACAATTACCGGGAAGCTGCCGGATTCATCGTATGTTTTCAGATCGGATGGGCGGCGAATGTCGCGCTCGTTGTAAGGGCTGGATTCGGTCAACTGGCCGAATTCATTCCGGTAGCGCTTGGGAGTTCGGACGTAACCCGTGCTCTCGATAACCAGAAGCGATTGGGGCTGGGCAGAGAATACGTAGCGGTGGAGGATTCCGCGAGGGATCACGAGGTAGCTGCCAGACTGGAAGGCTAGCCTGCCCAACGGCGATTCAAGAATGCCGCCACCTTCGCTGACATAGATTACTTCGTCAGCCTGCGCATTGCGGTAGAACGATCTATTACTCATCGGGCGGACGAGCGAAAGGACGACATCCTGGTTAAACAGGATGGGGACGCGGTCGAGGATAGCATCGGGTCCTGTGGACAATGCACAGGTACGGAAGTGACGATGCCGCAACGGCTGCGATGACGCGGGCTGCGGGGTGACGTCGTGCAGATGCTTCAGACCCCTAACTTCAGTGGGGCGGTGGAGATGATAGAGCAGCGAGGCGGGTCCGGTGAAGCCCATATTGCCGGCGAGTTCTTCGTAATAGAGCGAACCGTCGGTTTTGCGGAACACCTGATGCCGCTTACGGGGAACTTCTCCGAGCTGGTGATAGATGGGCATGACATTTAGCTCCTGGTGTGGACGGCGAGCCTCGTAGCGGGAGCGGACCATAGCTCGCGGCCGAGGATATTCAGTTGCCCTCGTGTGATGTCTTCGACCACAGCTTTGTGGGCGGCGGACGGATCGCGGCGGCGAACCGCTTCGACGATGGTGTGGAGCAGGTCTTGGGTGTCCTTTTCGATTGCGGACGACCATCGGAAGGCGAGATAGGAAAGCTTGAGCGCCCGTTCCAGCACACCGCGCAGAAGACGCTCGAGCTCGCGGTTGTGGGACATCCGGGCGAGCTGGAGGTGGAACTCCATGTTCGATTCGATGAGCTGCTCGACGCTCGACTTGGAGCGGGCATGCGAGACTGTTTGCCGCCAGAGGCGATTGAGCTCGGTGAGTTGAGAAGGTTCGGCGCGGACGGCGGCGAGCTCGGCGGCGGCGCCTTCGAGAATGAGGCGGGTCTCCAACAGGTCGCGCGCGGTGAGAAAGGTCATTTCCGGGACGCGGAAGCCGCGGCGCGGGACAAGATCGAGGATGCTTTCATTGTGAAGCCGGTTACAGGCTTCCCGGAAGGGAGTGCGGCCGATGTGGAACCGTTTGGTAACGTCCGGTTCGGAGAGGAAGGAGCCTTCGGGGAAGTCACCGCGCAGAATTGCCTGCTTGATGGCCTGGTAGGCTTGGTCGGCCTGAGTGGCTTCGGTCTTTGTGGATCTCGTTGCCGGCATCTGAATCCATACTACCAGTCGGCTCAAAATATATTCATAGTATACTGTAATCAGAATGCCGCTAGTCCCAGAACACATCACCAAACTTCGCTCCTACGAAGCTGGTCTCAACCCCGAGGATGTCCGCCGGCGGTTTGGGCTTCGGCGCGCGATCAAGCTGGCGTCGAACGAGAATCCCTTGGGAGTTTCGCCGCTGGCTGTGGAGGCGATGCGCCGGGCGCTGGGGGCGCAGAATCGCTATCCAAACGGAGGGTTGGACCTAAGACGAAAGCTGGCGGAGCAGTTCGACGTCAAGGTGGAGAACGTGATTGCGGGTGCCGGGTCGGAGAGCTTGATGGCCGACATCGTGCGTACGTTTCTCCTAGACGACGATGAGGTACTGACTACCGAGGGCGCATTTATCGGGTTTCAGATCCTGGCGCAGAGCCGAGGCGTGCCGTATCGAACCGTGCCATACCGGAACTGGCGTATAGATTTGACAGGGCTGGCCGATGCCATTACGGAGAAGACTAAGCTGATCTATCTGGCGAATCCGAATAACCCAACGGGAACAATTTTTACGCGCCAGGAGTTTGACGAGTTCTACCGGCGGGTTCCGGCCCGTGTGTTGATTCTGCTGGATGAGGCGTACTTCGAATACGCCAAGGATACGCCGCGCTATCCGGATTCGCTGCACTATCGCTACGACAACGTCATCACGTTGCGGACATTTTCGAAGATCTATGGGATGGCGGCGGCACGGGTGGGATATGGATTCGCTCACGAGGATCTGATCGCGATGCTGCTCAAGGTGAAGCTGCCGTTCGAACCAAGCGGCGTGGCGCAAGCGGGCGCAGTCGCCGCTGTGGAGGATCGCGAGTTCCTGCACCGGTCGCTCGAGTTAAATGCGCGGGGGATGCGATTTCTGCGGAACAGCCTGGGAGAGCTGGGTCTGAATCCGGTGCCTTCGGAGGCTAATTTTCTAATGATCCCATTCGATTCCTCCGCGGAGGCCGTGGGACTCTTCGAACGGTTGATCGAGAAGGGAGTGATCGTCCGCCCATTACGCGCATTCGGGCTGCCGAATTGTCTGCGCGTGACCGTGGGAACGGATGAGGAAAACGGAATGTTCGTCGAGGCACTAGCGAAGGCTCTAGTGACCGAGCCGAAGCTCGTCTTACAAGAATAAGGAGATTGGTCATGGCACAAGCGGCGATCGAGACAATGGAAA
>Ga0187893_10010810_pt1 | contig 13442 bp, 13 predicted proteins | sample MA1701074metaG_FD_139574 | JGI IMG/M metagenome (GOLD analysis project Ga0187893, IMG submission 139574) | White microbial mat communities from a basaltic lava cave in the Kipuka Kanohina Cave System on the Island of Hawaii, USA - MA170107-4 metaG ...
AAAGACTATTAAAGCGAATGGCTCGCCATGAATAATGGAAAACGGGAACTCTACATGCCCGCGCTTTAGCTTGTCAATAACTTCGGACAGCAAAAAACGGGTTATCTGCATCTTTTAGGGCGTTCAGCAAATTCGGCACAAGACATTTAACAATCTTGTTGTTACAATCCGCTGACCAAATATCAGACTTTCCCCAGACTAATTATAAAAGGCGTTTAAGGAGACTTTATTTAAGTGTCGTATCGTTTTGCCAAAACGGGAATTATTTTCAGCTTATTTTTAGCATTTGTTTTTAACTTTGCTTTTGCCGTCGAGGCTAAAGCTCAAACAATTCAAACCGGTCCTCAGCCTCAGGATAAAAAGCCGGAAGAAAAACAAAAGCAAGACCCTAAGAATCCAACCTTCACAGCGGAACAGATAGCCGAAGGTGTTTTGATTGCAACCGTAGGTTTTGGCGGGCGCGAGACTTTGAAACAGATTCGCGGCAAAGGCATCGAACGGGGAAAATATCGTCGTGCGGGCGCCAACGGACAAACCGAAGAATACACCTACGAACGTCGCTTTATTCGCGGCGATGATATGAACAAAGACAAAGTTCGTATTGACCAAAAATCTCCGACGCTTGAATACGCGCTTGTATTCAGTCATGGAAATGTATGGGGCGTTATGAACAACACCATCTTCACTCCACGCGAAGAAATTGCACGGATGTTCAATAATCATCTCTGGTACAGTTTGGAATCACTGCTTCGTTACAAAGAAAACGGCTCGACGCTGAATCTTATCGGAAAAGAAAAACAGGGCGGCGTCGAAGTCTATGTTTTGGAAGTGACGGATAAAGACAAGCGAAAGATAAAGTTTTACATCAGCACGCGCCTTCTCCGCGTTTTGTGGCTTGAATATGAAGAATCGCCCACAGAAGGCGGAACGCCCGTTAAATACATGAAACGCTTTTACGATTACCGCGTGGCACAAGGAACGCTTCTGCCGTACAAAACAGTCTTTTTTGAAAACGGTCAGCAAATAGAAGAATCAAACATTTCAACTATCACATTTGGTTTGAAGATTGACGACCTCGTTTTTGACAACCCGAGTTTACCCAAGAACAATCCTTAAAGTTTCGGGGAAAATTTTATCGGCGAGAGATGACCGAAGTTTTGTTCGTCTCTCGTTTTTTCTTTTGAAAAAAGGGAACTTATAAAAATTTATCGCGTGTAGGTTGAAAGCCGTCCGGGTATAATCCGGGAAAAGGCGCGGCAAGTAGTCAAGATTACAGCGGTGAAAAGATGTAAATTTTAGTTTTGCAAGAGCAGACAATGAGCCAACCTGCCTTGATGAGTAGTCCGTTATCGTCTTTTGAGGAACTGCGTTTCGGCGCGGCGCGCGCGCCTGCTTTGGCGCGGGATGAAACAACAGACCACGCACTTCTCGAAGCGACGCGCGACGGCGACGAAGATGCTTTCGCAATCCTCGTCGGGCGTTATCGAAATCAGATAACGAACTACATTTACCGTATGCTGAACGATTACGACGAGGCAGTTGATTTGGCTCAAGAAACTTTTGTTCGTGTTTTTGGTGCGGCTGACAGGTATCAAACAAATTTCGCTTTTTCGACCTACATTTATCGCATTGCCACGAACCTTGCGATAAGCGAATTGCGAAAGCGGAAACGTAGAAAGCTTTTTTCTTTGACAGGTCTTTTTCAATCGAAGGACGGCGACCTAGATGTTGAGTTCAACCCGCCCGATGAACGTCCGTTAATTGATGTGGCAATGGTTGACGAAGAGCGTCGTTCGGCTGTGTCGCGTGCGATTAGTACGCTTCCTGAAAAATATCGCGCCCCGCTTGTTTTGCGTGATGTCGAAGGGAAAGCCTACGAAGAGATAGCGCAGATTTTAGACATGAACGAAGGCACTGTTAAATCGCGCATCAGCCGCGCAAGAGGTTTGTTGAAAGATAAATTGAAGGCTTATTTTTAAGCAGTAAAAAACTATGAGTTGCAAGCATTATCAACGCGAAATAGAGCATATTGAGTTCACTCAGAAACTGAGCGAAGAAACCGAGTCGCATATCGAATCTTGCGCTTCGTGCCAAACATTCAAGAGCGAGCACGATTCACTGCGTTATATGATTGGCGATTTGGAAAAAGTCGCCGCGCCCGCGAATTTCGATACCAGATTGCGTGCGCGTCTCGCACAATCAAAACAGCAAAGACCAAACGGATTTATTTTCCTTCAAGCAAATCTCCTGCGCCCGGCTTTGAGCGTTAGTCTTGTCTTAGCGCTGATTTTGGTCGGTTTCTTGTTGATAAGACCTTTTACTTTTTCAAATCAAAATCAAACGCTAAACGGTTTGACAGATTTACCGTTCCCTAATTCCGATTGGATTGATGAAGACGATTTCCCTCAACAAAAAGAGATAATTCAAAACGATAAAGATAAAGAAGTTGCTAAAGATAAAGTTCGGTTTGTTGACTTGAACACTAAACAAAATGTTAAGCCGCGACGCGAAACAATTTTGCATAACGAAATAGGGCAAAACCCCGCTGGAAATGGGCAGTTGCCATTTGGGATTGATAACGAGGCATCAATAACGATTCCTGTGAGAACAGGTTCGCGTTCGTTGGTGATAAACGACAAACGTGTGGCTTTGCGTTCGGTGACGTTTGGTTCACAGGCGATTATTGAAGGCAATCATCCCGTGCGCAGCATTTATGCTTCAAATACCGAGAGAGTTTGGTAAATGTATGCTTTGTGCTGTGTTTGTTAGTTTGAGTGGTGAAATAAATGTTTAGAAGTTTGTTTAGAAACTGGTTTGAAATTCTATTGCCGCGAAGCGGCAAGAAGAAGGTAGCCAGACGTGAAACGTCTGGTATCAAGCGAATCAATTTACGCGCATTGAAGATGCGCGAAGAATGTTCTACCCGCGCCTCCAGCGCGGGAATCAATATGCAATCTGTTCCAGACGTTTCACGTCTGGCTACCTTCTTGTCGCACCTTCGGTGCGAAAAACTATTTTTCAAACAGTTTCTTACATTTTTGCTTTTACTTTCGTGCGCGATTGTTGTAAACGCGCAACAAACGCCTGTCACGCCAAAGCCGACTACATCGCCGACGCCGAAAATCCAGACACCGCAAGTTCAGATACCGACACCGCCCGCCCAAGTGCCAAAGATGAATAACCCGACGCTTGCGCCTTTCAAGCCAATGGTTTATTCGGTCGTTCAAAAGCTAAACAGCTTTCAAGTTTTGGCTTTATTGAAAAGCCGTGGTGCGGAAATCAAATCCGTTGACAGCAATTTCGTTTTCAATTTTTACTTTCACACAAACATTGTCGCGGGCTTTCCGCTTGGCGACGGGCAGACGATTGTCACACGGTTGCCGCAAACAGATTTAGCTAGTCAATACCTTTTCCAAAACGCATTCACCGCGCCCGGGCAAACACCGCGCCCTTCTGCAAAAACACGGAACACTCCCGCGCCGCAAAATTCTGTCGTGTGGTCGCCGCCTGTGCAACCGACGAAAGGTGTTGGAAACACGCCCACAGCCCCGACGCCTTTTCCACAACTCTTTTCACCGCAGGGAAGTTTTCTGGTTTTCACAAACGACGGAAAAGAGCAACGGGCAACGGTTCTTGGGTTTGACGGTTTGACGGGGCTTTCGCTTTTGCGCGTCGAAGGTTTGCAGGAAACGCCTTTGCCCGAAGCGGAATTGAAAGAATTGGTTATCGGGCAGAACGTAAACTTGATTGCGCCCCGTCCTATGATGACGCCTCCGACCCAATCAAACACGGGAAGATTAAAATTAAAAGTAGATGCTTTGCGCGGCACTCTTAAATCACTTGAACGCGGCACGACGGGCGAAATCAAAAGCATGACCGTAAGTCTTACGAACATTTCACCCGAACTCGTAGGCGGCGTTGTTATGAATGAAGCGAACGAGGCTATTGGAATGATTGAAGGCATCAGCGTAAACGAAGCGCGTGTCATTCCGATTTCAAATATCAAACTAGCCGCAGACAGAGTCCGCGCGCAGGCTGCGCGCAAACCGCAACCTTGGCTTGGTGTTCGCGGCGAGGCAATAGCAAACGCAACGCTCTATCAGCTTTTAGTTGTCGGATGGAAACAAGAACAGGCAACCAAGTTATTAAAACAAAACAGAGGCATTTTGTTGACTTCTGTTCCCCCCGAAACGCCTGCCGCTCAATCGCAATTAAAAATCGGCGATGTGATTTTGCGTGTGAATCAAAACGAAGTTGCGAACTCGGACGATTTCACCAACTTGTTATACGCGGGCGAGGACAAAAACCTGATCTTCACACTGCTAAGACCAAACGCTCAAAATACAGAAACGGTCAACGTCAAACTTGGCGAAACGCCAAGCCCCACGATGTCAATGGCATTGGCAGAATCGCGCGCGTTCTACAAACGTTCGCTCGATGTGCTTTTGAGTTTGGGAATCGAAACGGTTTTGATTAAAGATAACAGCCCCGAAAAAACGCCCATGCAGAACCGTTTGGTCTTTTATGTTTATCCCGAAAGCGTGGCTGAACGCGCAGGCTTACAGGCAGGCGACGTCATCGAAAGCGTCAACGGCGTGCGTCCAAACATCGTGCGTTTGCTCCCGAAATACAAAGGCGAAATCACTCTCTCAATAATTCGCAATAACCAAAAACTGACTCTCAAAATCAATAAGAGCGAAGAAACGAAACAATAACCCTTTTCAAAACTTCCAATTCAATTCACAAGAAACTTTTGACGGTTTGACGGCGTGTGTTACTCTAGGCGCGTTCATTTTAGTTCGTTATTAAACCCGAAAATTTCAAAGAAAATTATTGTTTATGTTGGAGAATGCAGTCTCTCTTTATCACGAGTTGTTGAACGAAGGCGACATTGCGGAGTCTTCGCGTGTGATGTTGGATGAAGGCTTGGAGAAAGCCAAATTGATTTTTGGCGGGCGGCGTTTGTCGCCGTATCTTCGTCCGCATTTTGTAACGGAAGATGATTGGTCTCGTGTTGTGGGCATCTGCGAAACTGTTTGGAGCGCGATGCAGAAAGTAAAAGACGCCGCGGTTGAAAACGATTCTTTGCTCGATGAATTGGGCATAACGGAAATCGAGAGAGATTTGGTCACGATTGACCCGAAATATAAACAGGTTTCGCCAACAGCGAGGCTTGATTCGTTTTTGACAAAAGAGGCTTACAGTTTTGTCGAACTCAACGGCGAAAGTCCGGCGGGAATTGCCTATGCCGATTCCGCCTCTGCGATTTTTTCAGAACTACCTGTGATGAAAAAGTTTTCGGAAAAATTCAATGTTCGCGCTTTTTCCGGTAGAGGAAAAATGCTTGATATTCTGCTTCGCGCTTACGAAGAATACTTGGGACGCGCGCCCGAACATAAACCACGCATCGCCATCGTTGATTTGAAAGGATTGCCGACACAGAAAGAGTTTGAGCTATTCAAAGAATTTTTTGAGAGCGAAGGTTATCCTTCCGTAATTTGTTCGCCCGATGAATTGGAATGGAACGGCTCGCGCCTTAGTTTTAACGGCGAAGAGATTGACATCGTTTACAAACGCCTGCTTGTGAATGAATACCTGCCAATCATCGAAGAATATCCAAACTTGTTACACGCTTATCGCGCAGGCGCGATTTGTATGGTCAACAGCTTTCGTTCAAAACTGATTCACAAAAAGGCAATCTTCGCCGTGCTGACAAACGAAAAGCACGCGCATCTTTTCAACAACGCGGAATTAACGGCAATCAACGCGCACATTCCTTGGACACGCAAAGTGCGCGAAGACAGAACGCAGCACAGCGGAAACGAAATTGATTTGCTCGCATATACACGCGAAAACCGAAACCGTCTTGTCTTAAAACCAAACGACGATTACGGCGGTCACGGAATTTACATCGGCTGGAATTCAAGCGAAAGCGAATGGGACGAAGCAATCCAAACTGCGCTGACAAACGGCGACTATCTTGTGCAAGAGCGCGTTTCAACTGCGCGCGAGATGTTTCCCGCATTACAAGACGATGGCACGGTAATTTTCGCGGAACAGCTTGTTGACCTTGACCCGCTTTTGTTCTTCGGCAAAGTCGGTTCTGCATTCACGCGGCTTTCATATTCCGAACTCGCAAATGTTTCTTCGGGCGGCGGAATGGTGCCGACATTTATCATCAGCAATAAAACTTAAAAGTTGCGGTTTCCAAGTTAGAGTGGCAGAAGAGAAAAACATAGACCTTGATGAAGAGTTGATTATTATTGACGAACGTCGGCGCGATGAGAGAACGCACCTTGTCTTAGACCTCTATTTCAACGGTCAGGACGCGACAGGCGTGGCAAGTCTTTTTGATATTTCTCTCGGCGGGCTTTTTATGAGAACAGTCAAAGAGATTGCAGTCGGTTCTTATCTTCATCTGCGAATTCCTTTTGGTGAAAACAGGTTCGTCGTGGCAAAAGCCGAAGTTGTTTATACAGACCCGGGCCAGGGCGTTGGAGTCAAGTTCATTGAAATGTCAGACGAGAGCCGTAAACTTTTAGAAAGAAAATTAGCAAAGGATTAAATGAAGAGCGCGCGTAACTACAAGATTAAACCAAGATTGAAAAATCCGTGTAAATCCGTCAAATCAGTGTTCCATCCAAACCTTATTTTGAGGCTTGTGTGATTTCAAACATAGCTCTATCGAATCTTGAGATGGAACACTGATGAAACTGATGCGACGGATTAGAACGGATTTGATTCCTTTTGATTTACGCGCACGCTTCGATTAAATAACTAGGGAGACAAAGGAACAATGGGTAAAGAATTTTCGGAAGAGTACACGCTCGGTATTGAAGAAGAATTTCAAATCGTTGACCCGGCAACACGCGAACTGCGCTCGCACGTCTCGGAATTTTTAGAAGAGGGCAAAATGCTTTTGGGCGAAAAGATAAAGCCCGAAATGATTCAATCAATGGTTGAAGTCGGAACGGGCATCTGCCGCAACACAGAAGAAGCGCGCGAAGATATTTCAAAACTTCGCGGCATCATTTCTACCTTGGCGCGCCGCAAAGGTTTGGAAATCGCAGCCGCCTCGACACATCCTTTTTCGCATTGGTCCGAGCAGAAAATTTTTGACGATAGCCGCTACAAACTTCTTGTTGACGAATTGCAAATGGTGGCGCAATCGCTCCTTATTTTCGGGCTTCACGTTCACGTTGCCGTGCCTGACCCTGAACGCGCAATTCATCTGATGAACACAGCGCGTTATTTCCTGCCGCATCTTTTGGCGCTTTCTACATCGTCTCCGTTTTGGCTTGGTTTTAATACAGGGTTGAAATCTTACCGCTCGGAAGTCTTCAAAAAATTTCCGCGCACGGACATCCCCGACCACTTTGATTCGCACCGTCAGTTTGACGAATATGTCCAACTCTTAATCAAAACCAATTGTATGGATAACGCCAAAAAAGTCTGGTGGGATTTGCGCCCGCATCCGTTCTTTCCGACACTCGAGTTTCGTGTTTGCGACATTCCAACGCGGGTTGATGACACGGTTGCAATTGCCGCACTTTGTCAGGCGTTGATTGCAAAACTTGATAGATTGATGAACAAGAATCTGGGCTTTCGCATGACTCTGTATCGTCGTCATTTCATACAGGAAAACAAATGGCGTGCTGTGCGTTACGGACTCGACGGAAAGTTTATTGACTTCGGCAAACAGAAAGAGATTCCGGTCAGAGATATGATTCGTGAACTTCTGGAGTTTGTTGATGAAGTGGTTGACGATTTAGATTCACGTAAAGACATCAATCACATTCACACAATTTTAGACAGAGGCACTTCGTCGGATGCGCAGTTGAAAGTATATGAGGAGACAAAAGACTTCAAAGCCGTTGTTGATTTGTTGATAAAGAACACAATGGAAAATGTGCCGACGGATGTTAACATTCCTTAAAAATAATTTTCGTTTAGAGGCGGGCTACTGCCCGCCTTACATTGAAAATAATCTATGTTGGCGGGCAGTAGCCCGCTTCTAAACTGGAGTTAATCAACAATCAACGGCGGTTTGTTGTATTTTGCGCGGAGATTATTAATTGCGCTTAATACAGTCGGGCGGCTGATGATTTTTGCTTCAAGCGGACGTTTGCCCGGAATGTCCAACATGATAAGTCCCAAGAGAATCGTCAGAAATCCTTGACCCGGCACGCCCGGCAAAGAGAGCATAATTCCCAACACAATCAGGAAAACACCGAGAACATTTTTCGCAATCACAGCCCCCCAGCGAACAAGGAAAGGTTTGTCTTGCAAAAACTCTCGTTTGTGTGTGGAGCTAAAATAATCGGCGGGGATTTTCACCATCACAACTGCAACCGCAATTGTGCTTAATGTCAGCGACAACAAAAACAATCCGACACCGACCAAAACCTTGCTCCAAGTCAGTGATTCATAAAAATTCGATAACCATTCAGTCATAAAGCATTCAATAAACGCAAACCTATTATTCTATAATGCGGATTTCAATCAAAGCTTTCTTTCTTTCAAGAAATTTTTCGATAACGGAATAATGTTTTCCTCTTGACCAATTAACAATTGGGGCGGCGTCTTTGACTATCCCATTTGTATCAATGAAGACACCGCAGCAAAAATATGTTGCATGTATTCTGACAAGTTTTAGCCCGTCAAATTTCATCGGTAACAAACCTCAAACTTTTAGATTTGCCCGTTCCGTAAGAATTGAGCTTATGATTTCGCTGACAACATTTTTCGCCGTGCCGCCTAGTTTGAAATCTCTCGACGCGCTTTCCCAAAATTCATCAAGCCCGCGCAAGCCCGCCCGTTCAAACGCCAATATTTGGACCAATAAGTCAATTATGTCTGCGGCTTTGACTATACGTGATTCAAGGCACTCGCGTTTTTCGTAAGCTTCGTTTAGCGCAAAGTATTTTTCTTTTACCGCTTCGCTTAAAGTTTTTGTCATATCTGCGAACGCCTGTTTCTCGGCATTAGCACGCGCTTCTGCTCCGAAATAATTTGCAGCAGTTCGCGGCAAATCCCCGACAAGAGCTTCAGCCCAATCGTGCATTATCGCCATTCGCAAAACTCTTTCGACATCAACCGCGACGCCGCGCGTTTTTATTTCATCAGCCAGCAGCATTGCCGTAACAGTTACGCCAAAAGAATGGTCTGCGATTGATTCGGAACACGGCGGAAGACCACGCAGCATCCAGCCCGCGCGCTCCAAAGTTTTTAATCGTTGAAGTTCTATAAGTGTTAAAAGCATTTAATCCCAGATGGCAAATGGCAAGTAGAAAATCATTGATGATTGAACACACTTGTTACAATTGAGTCAAACTTGAGAAAAGAAAAATATAAAGTGTTCGCGCAGCGAGGGAGAAAAATTTTCGATTACCTCCATGATATGGGTTAGAATTAGAGCGAAAATACTTGGTCATTTTATGACAAATGAAGTCACACAAATTTTGCAGAATTTGAAAGAAGGCAAGGGCGAAGCGTCGGAGAAACTTTTGCCGCTTGTTTATGACGAACTGCGTCGTCTTGCGAGTAGGTATATGCGGCGCGAACGACCTGACCATACCTTGCAAGCAACAGCACTTGTACATGAAGCTTATTTGCGATTGATTGACCAGACACAAGCCGACTGGAAAGACCGCGCGCATTTTTTCGGAATAGCTGCCAGATTGATGCGGCAGATTTTGGTTGACCATGCGCGAGAACACAACGCACAAAAACGCGGCGGCGATGTGACAAAACTTTCTATTGACGAGGCAATCAGTTTTGCAAACAAAAATGATTTTGATTTGGTTATGCTTGATGACGCTTTGAAAACTCTTGCATCGTTCGACCCGCAACAAAGCCGTATTGTAGAGTTGAGATTCTTCGCCGGTTTGACGATTGAAGAAACCGCCGAGGTCATCGGCATCTCATCTTCAACTGTCAAGCGCGAATGGGGATTGGCAAAAGCTTGGTTAAGACGCGAGGTTGTTAAGGAGTAGATGTGTCCGGGGCACTTTCTTTCAAAGGTTCAAATTGATTTTCTTCATCAATTCAACAAACCGCTTATCTTTGCGCACCGCATCGAAAATTGGGTTGGGATTCGCCTGCGAAAGATTATATCTAGGCAATTCTGATGCTTTTTCAAGATACTCCAGAGTTTTTTCCTTATTCCCAAGGTGAGCATAAAAACCTGCTATCGCAAACGGGCTAAAATTTCTTTTCGGGTTGTCCAGACGCTCTTTCACACTTAGCTCCCAATATCTTTTGATGTTCCCTTCGGCAAGTGCTTTTGCAAATGGGTTTTTGGCTCTTTCGGCTTCGGTCAGGTGTCCGTAATCAAAATTGAAAATTTCATCGTATCGTCCCTGCGCGACGTATATCCATTGGAGTATTTTGTTAGTCCACCAGAATGTGGAATCTATTTTCTGTGCCTGAAAACATTGCGCCAAAGCTTCGTCGAACTTCTTATCGTAATAGTAGTGTTGACAAAACGAGGAGCGGAAGTATGGCGAAAACGGTTCGAGTTCAATCGTTTTTTTGAAATAGGTTTCGGCTTCGGCAAAGCGGCGTTGAATGTCTAGCATAGAAGCGTATTCGTGATATGCCCGGGCATTTTCTGGATTAAGCCCAATAGCTTTTTGATAGGCTTGTTCGGCACGTTTCCAATCCCAATTATATTGGTGACAAAATCCCAAAACTAAATGAGCCTCGGCAATCGAGCCGTCAAATTCAATCGCTTTTTGGGCAAAGTTTATAGCCTCTTGACAACCCTTTTCTCCGCCGTGAGTAAAAACCGATGCCTCGGCGTAACCGGCATTTGCCAATGCCCAATCGGGTTTTTGCAAAATTATCTTTTCAAATAACCCGACCGCTTCTTGTCGCCTGTCGAAATCATACAGCCGCAAAATTTCGCGGGCGGTCAGATAATTCCTCTTTATTTCTTCGCTCAAATTTAGATTTTTAATACCTTGTTCATCTCTGAGTCGTGCGATGTTGAGTTCGATTTGCCGGGCGAGCGGAAAGGCAATCGAATTTTCCAATTCGATTTGATTTTCCTCTTTCACCGTAAAGGTTTTTGTCCAAATCGTTTCGCCGTCACCCACGCGCAAGAGCGACACATTTATCCGCACCATGTTGTTTTCAATACGGTAAGTTCCTGTTAATACTTCATCCGCGTTCAGATTTTTTCCGACCTTAACGGGTTCAAAATCTTTTCCGAAATAGTCTTGAATTTCCTTAGACGGAACTACTTTCAAATCTCTGATTTTGCTTAAATTGAAAATTAAAGAATCGGATAAGCCTTTTTGTATTTCGCTTTCTTGCGCTGTTTTTGCGCCGATGATTGAGAAAGGCAAAACGGCGATACTTTTTAAGTATTGTTTTTCTTGAGGTTGATTATTTCTTTGCCAGAAGTAATAAGCCGAAAAGCCGACAACTGCCATTAAAACGGCGACGCCTACCAACACGGCGGGTTTTGAAAAGAAAGACGTAGGTTTAGGTTTATCGGAAATTTGAGAATCCGATTTATCCGGCGCGGCAATCTGTTTATCGCCCGCGTATTTTTGAATAAATTCTTCGTTTGCAAAAGACTTTACCTCGGCATTAAAACGGTAACCGCGTTTGGGAATGGTTTCGATAATATCTTTGTCAAAGACTTTTCGGAGAGAATGAATGTAGTAGCGCAAATTTGTCTCTTCGACAAAAGTCTCCTGCCAGACCGCTTTCATCAACTCGTCATAACTGACAAGTTGCCCGTGTCGCTCAACCAAAACTGTTAAAGCTTCAAACGCTTTTGGCGGAAGCGAAACATCCTCTCCGTTTTTTTGCAGACGCTGTTCTGACGGATCGAGCAAATATTCTTCAAATTGATAAATCTTGCCCCGCACGCCGCCATTTTAACAGAGAACTAACGGATTCTTAACAGATATTAAATGCAATCTAAAAGACTTTTCGAGGTCTGTTCGGGCAAAGATGCTTGAAATATCGGATTTAGTTCCGGCTACGGAAAAGGAAATTAAATTTGATAGATGAAGCGGAGTTATTGCTCAGAGTTTTTTTCTGAACAAACCAATAATTTGAAAAGGAGAATTTATATGGCAAGAATGAAGATTTACGTAAACGCATGGTCAGTTATACCAAGAGGCTCAAGTGTAGAAGCTGGACCTGTTAGCGTTGATAATAATGATGAGACATCCGGTCGCTTCGGCTATGCTTTAATTAGCATTAAGAACGGGAATAGCCCTGCAAAAGAATATGAGTTTTTGGCTGACGCATTCCGCGGGAGCAGCTTCAGGATGACTACTAACGTTAATTATTTTGACATACCTGATAACGCTGTTTTAACCCAATTAGACATTTACATTGTTCGACTGAAAATTCTTGCTCAATCTCCGTCTGTCGGTAATGTAGAGTTTGATGTGAGGCAAACCGGGGGAGGTAGAGTATATGGACCAATTATTAGACATAACCTTAACCTCGCTAATACTTGGGGCAGGTATTTTGAAATTTTAGGAAGATGTCAGGAAAACACAGCAACTCTTGACCTGCGGCGGTTAGGTATCTAAGCAGGTGAGCAGAAGCTTTGAGGTCTGTTGAAAAGTTCAGCAGCAACCTTGAGGTTGCCCATCCACAGGTATAGGAAACATCTCGGCGCGGGACAGTCGTTACTTAAACCCGGAAGACTTTCAAGGTTTTTTCATAATGGCAAACCTTCAAGTTGCTGGAATTGGAGGTGGAGTTGCAACAGCAGTCTTTTTTAATGTTCCAGTCGGAATGATGATGCTGAGTCCTATTCTTGCAAGTCAGTCGGCTAAAGCTAAAGGAGTTTTAGCGGGAATGACGCTTGGATTTCAAGCTGGTGCAGGAGCAATGTATTACCATGGATACATTAGCTTACATGGATAAAGACGAGCTTAGAGGTTGGGAAAAAGTTGTAGGCAGTTGAAATGCCAAGAGTAATCCTGAGCAAACTCAAAGTGAATCTGCGAGTCAGCTCGTGACTTGAGAGGAGAATCTTAAATATGGGTCAAATAAGCGAAAGCGATTTGCGAAAAGCGGATGTCATTGTCTCGACTACTGCTGGGATAGTTTCAGGAGTAATTCGCGCGGGGACAGGCTCTAACCTAAGTCACGCTCGTCTTTACATCGGCAACGGCGAGATCATAGAAGCCGTAGGCGATGGTGTTGTGAAGAGAACTTTGAGAGAGGCAATGGCTTCAGACACCTTGACGATAGCCTATCGTCGCAGAGGAATTAACAGTGCTACTGCCGATGCCGTTGTGCGATTCGCAGAGCGTCAAGTCGGCAGGGGATATGATTACAGCGGCGCGGCGGGCGCGGGACAAGCAAGCGTTAGAGGCGTGATTATTTCGGCTTTGCTTCCGCTTGGAACAGCTGTGGTACTGGACGGGGCAATCAGAAACGCCATTGAGCCGGACAACAGATTC
>Ga0187893_10010811_pt1 | contig 13442 bp, 10 predicted proteins | sample MA1701074metaG_FD_139574 | JGI IMG/M metagenome (GOLD analysis project Ga0187893, IMG submission 139574) | White microbial mat communities from a basaltic lava cave in the Kipuka Kanohina Cave System on the Island of Hawaii, USA - MA170107-4 metaG ...
CAAGGATGCCACGCCAAGCTCCGCCCTCACTTCACAAGCTTGGGCACCTGGTTCAGCCGTGGCCGTCTGGATCGCCTTTTGACTGAGGGGAGCACTCTACCGAGAACGCCTCCGCGATGTCAAGCCCCTTTCAAACCTTTTCAAAGTGGGGCTTCCCTTTCGCGCGGGAGCTCGAGACGTTCACGCTTCGCTCTGGTCTAGAATGATCTCGCTTGACTTCGGCATTCGTCGCGTCCCTGGCAGCCTTTCTGGTCACGTTCGCGAGTGGCCTCGGCGCCCTCACGCTTCGCCGCCGCAAATCCGCGGTCTTCGCCTCCTGCGCGGGAGCGCTCATCGGAGGCGCTGTGCTCTTCCTCCTGCCCGATGCGTTCCGATTCTTCGAACAGTCGGCCTCGACCTTGCCGTCCCTCCTCGTCTGGGTGATGGCGATCCTGGGCTTCTTCGTGTTCTACGCGCTCGAGAGAGGACGCCACGCGCAGGAGACCGCGCGCATCGCGGGCCTCGGCGCCGCCATCGGGATTGCCGTGCACAGCTTCATCGACGGGGTCATCATCGGGGAGGGCTTTCGGGCCGGGGGCGACACCGGCCTCGTGCTCGCGGCCGCGGTCATGCTCCACCGTCTCGCGGACGGAGCGAGCGCCGTCGGGGTGATGCTCGGGACCGAGCACGGAATTCGCCAGACGGCGTTCATGCTCCTTTTGACCGCTCTCGCACCCATCGCCGGGGCGCTCGTCCCGTCTTTCTATTCGCTTCCCGCGTTCCTGTTCTCGCTGCTCTTGAGCTTCTTCTCCGGAATGCTGCTGTTTCTCGGCGCGAAGCACCTCCTCCCCGAAGCGCGGCGGGCGCCCGCGTCGTTCGCCGCCGGCGTCGCCGTGGTCTACGCCGCGTATCTTCTGTCGCATTGACGATGAGCGGCGTCCTGGGGCGGGTGGAGCGATTCCTCGAGAGCGAGGTCGACCCCGAAGACCGGAAAGAGCTCGAGACCCTGCTCGCGCGCGCGCGGGCCGGAGACGGTGCCGCGGTCCGCGAACTCGAGTCGCGCTTCTCGGGTCCGCTTCTCTTCGGAACGGCGGGCATCCGCGGCATTCTGGGAGCCGGCGAGAGCCGGATGAACCGGGCGCTCGTCCTTCGGGTGACTCATGGTCTGGCGCTCGTCGTCATCGAGCAAATCCCGGGGGCGAAGGGGCGCGGCGTCGTATTGGCACGGGATGGCCGGCGACTCTCCGACGTCTTCCAGAGGGACGCCGCCTCGGTCCTCGCCGCCCACGGGATCGCGGTCCACTGGATCGAGGGACCGAATCCCACTCCCCTTCTCGCATTCGCGGTCCCCTATCTGGGCGCCGCCGCTGGAATCATGGTTACCGCCTCCCACAATCCGAAGGCGTACAACGGATACAAGGTCTACTGGGAGAACGGCGCCCAGATCGTGCCGCCGGTCGACGAAGGTATCGCGGCGCGGATTGAGACGGCCCCGGGTGCCTCGCAAATCCCGAGGGTGAGCTCGTCACCTCTCGTGCGGAGCCTGGATTCCATCGCGGAAGCCTACCTCGACGCACTCCCCTCTCGGGTCAACGCGGACCCGGGCCTTCGGATCGCCTACACGGCCCTCCACGGCTGCGGGCAGAGCCTCTTCCTCGAGGCCTTGCGACGCCGTGGATTCCGGGAGTCGTTCCCGGTGCCCGAGCAAGCCGTCCCCGACCCCACGTTCCCCACGGTTTCTTTCCCGAATCCCGAGGAGCCGGGAGCCCTCGACCTCCTGCTCTCGGTGGCCACGGCGAACGACTGCGACGTCGCGCTCGCCCACGACCCCGACGCCGACCGGCTCGCGGCAGCGGTCAGGCGCGAGCCCGGCGCCTACGCCGTCCTCAACGGAAACGAGCTCGGGGTCCTCCTCGCCCACCACGAGCTCTCCAAGAGCCGCGAAGCGAAACCTCTCGTCGTCTCCACCGTGGTCTCCTCGCGCATGCTCTCCCGGATGGCGGCCTCCCTGGGCATCCGGTACCTCGATACGCTCACCGGGTTCAAGTGGATCGCGAACGACGCGATGCGGGCCGAGGAGGAAGAGGGTGTGCGCTTCGTCTTCGGCTACGAGGAAGCGCTCGGCTACAGCGTCGGCACCGTGGTCCGCGACAAGGACGGAATCGGGGCCGGCCTCGCGCTCGTGGAAATGGCGTCGGAGCTCCGCGCGCGCGGGCTCACCCTCCTCGATGCCCTCGCGGAGCTGAGGCGCCGGCACGGATATTTCGCGAGCCGGCAGCGGAACCTCACTCTCGAGGGTTCCGAGGGCGGGCGCCGGATCGAAGAGGCAATGGAGCGCCTGAGGCGCGAGCATCGCACACGGCTCGGCGGCGAGGCGGTCCAGGCATTCCACGACCGACGGGACGGAAACGTCCTTCTCTACGACCTCGCGGACGGCGGGCGGGTCGCGGTCCGCCCGAGCGGGACCGAGCCCAAAATCAAGTTCTACTTCGAGGTGGTCGAGAGCTACGACGCGCCCGAGGCAGCGGAGGCCCGAGTCCAGAGGCGCCTCGGCGCCATCGAAGAAGAGCTACTCGCGGCTTCCGGTCTCCCCTGATGCCGCGCGGATGACGTTGAGCTTCAGGTACGAGGGCTTCTCCTTCGACCGATAGACTCTCTCTGTCGCCTCCCGGAAATCCCCCTCCTGCGCCTTGTAGATGTCGACGAAGGTCTGGGGGTTCCGATCGATGACGGGAAACCATGAGCTCTGCACGTGCACCATGATGCGGTGGCCCTTCTCGAACGTGTGGTTGCGGTCTCTCAAGTCGAACTCGAGGGACGTGACCTCCCCTGGAACCATGGGCTCCGGGCTCTCGAAGCTCTTGCGGAACTTCGCGCGGAACACCTCCCCGGCGAGGAGCATCTGGAAGTGCCCCATCCGGACTCCGGCGGGATTGGGCTCGTGGTCGGGGAAGTCGCCCGGGAAGACGTCGATGAGCTTCACCACGAAGTCCGCGTCGGTCCCCGTCGTCGACGCCTCGAGGTGAGCGATGATGGGACCCGCGATGGTGACGTCCTCCGCCAGGACATCGCTCTCGTACACCAGGACATCGGGGCGCGAGGCGGCGAAGCGCTGGTCTTCGATCATCCAGAGGTGGCCCTGCGTGGTGCGGGTCTCGGCCGAGAATGGCACGGGCTTATCGGGATCGCTCACGTAGCTGTCGAACGCATCGCCCGTCGAAGTCGGCGGCTCGAACGAGAGGCCCTCGCCCTCGCGGAAGTACAGGTTCTTCACGACCGCCTCGGGCGGGGGCCAATCCGCGTACTTCTTCCAGACGTTCGAGCCGGTCTCGAAGACGTAGGCCTCGGGCAGATCGGGGTCCGGCGCCCCTTTCAGGTGATGCCGGAAGAACGGAAGGTGGATCTCCTTCTGGAAGTAATGAGCGGTCTTGGATTCGAACTGCACGTGACCGAGCGACGCGCCGTCCATCCGGTTCCAGCCCCCGTGGAGCCAGGGACCCACGGCGAGAACGCTTTCGTTCTCAGGATTGCGCTTCTCGATCTCATAGTAAATGCTCATCGGTCCGTAGAAGTCCTCGGCGTCGAACCAGCCGCCCACGTTCAGAATCGCGTGGTGGACGTCGTTCAGGTGGGGCAGGACCACCTGCGCCTTCCAGTATTCGTCGTAGGTCCCGTGTTCCATGAACTCGTTCCAGGTGGGAACCGAGTAACCGAAGTAGCGCTCGTTCACGTTCGCGACGGGACCGAGGTCGAGAAAGAACCGATACCCGTCAGGGGTGCCGTAGTCGAAGGGGGTTTCTCGCTCCGTCGTGAGACCTTCCCGCACACGGGCGTTGGCCGAAAGCCAGCTGAAGGCGTACATCAGCCGGAAGGCGCCGTTGTGATGCCAGTCGTCGCCGACGAACATGTCCGAGGGCGACGCCTGGGGAGAGGAGGCCTTGAGCGCGGGATGGGCGTCGATCATCCCCATGACCGTCTGGAATCCCGGGTAGGAGACGCCGTACTGGCCGAGGCGGCCATTGTGGTTCGAGACGTTCTCGAGGAGCCATTCGATGGTGTCGTAGTTGTCCGTGCTCTCGTCGACCTCCTTCCCCGTCTTACGGGGCACGTAGGGCTTCATCACGACGAACTCGCCCTCGGAGCGGAATTTTCCACGGACGTCCTGGAAGACGAAGATGAACCCGTCGCGATCGAACTCCGGGGACGGCCCGATCTGCGCGGGGTACTCGTCGGGACCGTAAGGAGGAATGGAGTACGGCGTTCGCAGGAGGAGAAAGGGATACGTCTTCGAGCGATCTTTCGGCTCGTACAGAATGGTGAAGAGCTTCACCCCGTCCCGCATCGGAATCATGAATTCGCGCTTCGCATAGTGAGCGCGAACGTCGAAAGGTGCTTCCTCTTGCGCCGAGAGGCGGGAGGCGACGAGGAGGAGAAAGACGAGGAGCTTCACTGGACTCTCAATCTTCAGTGCGCCACGAAGTGGAGCACCACTCCCCCGGTCCGTTCGGGCCGAACCCAGATCCCATCGTCCGTGGGATGGGGCGTGACGGCGTTGTCCTTGAGAAAGCGCCGTGTCTCGTCGACGTCCGCGACCGCGAGGGTTACCACCGCGACGCAGGGTACGGCGGGGAGCACGACGTCCTCGAAGCGGGCGGTCACCTCGTCGACGCTCGCCATCTCGACGGAGCCCTCGTCGAGCGCGAATCGAAGCGCACCCTCTTCACGCGTACGCAGCGTGAGCCGTTCGAAGCGGTCGGATGTCTCCTCGGGATCCTCCGAGCAGATGGTGATCCCGGCGAGCGCCTGGACCCCGTTCGGATGGTCGAGGAGGCTCTTCTGCCAGAGGACGTCCGGCGTCTGGTGCTCGATGAAGAACAAGTCGGCCTCGGGAAAAGCGTCCGGCTCGGCGCGAACGATGCGAAAGAGCCCCAGCTTCGTCTCCCCCCCCTCGAGACCGATGGGAACGTCGCGCTCGATCTCGACGGGCGGCTTCAATCCCGGGACCCGGTCCTTCCGCGAGCGATAGAGCTCGGAGGCACGCTCGCAGCCGAGAGCCACCAGGCCCACGCCGTGGAACCGGTCGGCGAGCGCGCGGAAGCGGTCGTGGGGAAGCTTCTCGTCGACCACCCCGAGGATCTCGAAGTAGCCCTGCCGGAACATGGCGCAGCGGTTTCCCGACCCCCACGGCTCGACCGGCCCTTCGGGAGTGAGCTTTCCCCGATGCGCGCTCTCGCGCGTCAACCGAAAGCCGAGCCTCTCGTAGTCCTCCTTCGAAGCGTCGAGATCCGGAGACACCAGCGCCACGTGGTCGAGAGTGAGGGAGCTCTCTCCGCCCATACCTTCCTCCGCGGCCATTCTATCTTCTCGCGCCGCCGATTTCACCGAAGGCCCTGCTTTCCCAGTTGAAGACGATGGGGCACTCGCTTACATTACGTTCCGGGAGGAGGGCGCGGCCATGGAAGTCGACGTGAGCTTTCACGGTAACGTCACTCGGGTCCGCATCAAGGGCCGAATCGTCGACGGAAAATCCGCCGAGCAGTTGAAGCAGACCCTCGCGAAGCTGGTTCAGGAAGGAAAGCTCAACACGATTTTCGACGTCTGGGAAGTCAGCTGGTTCGACAGCCTCGGCATCGGCATCCTCGTCGCCCACTACATCTCCGTCGCGAGCCGGGGAGGAAGGGTGATGATCCTCGGCGCGAACAAGAAGGTCCGGCAAATCGTGGAAATGGTCCGGCTCGCGGATCGCTTCGGCTGGTGCTGGGACCTCGACGAAGCCCTCGCCTGGTTCCGATGAAGACAGCTTCCGTCCCCGCGAACGAGGCCGAGAGGCTCGAAGCGCTCGTCCGTTACCAGATTCTCGACACCCCTCCCGAGCAGGCGTTCGACGATCTGACGATGCTGGCCTCGCACGTCCTCGATGTCCCGATCGCGGTTGTGAGCCTCGTCGACGAAGCCCGGCAGTGGTTCAAGTCCAGAGTGGGGATCGACGTCAACGAGACCCCGCGCGAGTACGCGTTCTGCGCGCACGCCATCCTGAGTAAGGACGTCATGGTGGTTCCCGACGCCCTCCGCGACGAGCGCTTCCACGACAGCCCGCTCGTGACCTCTTCCCCCGGCCTCCGGTTCTATGCGGGCGCCCCTCTGCGGACCGAGGAAGGTTTCGCTCTCGGAACGCTCTGCCTCGCCGACCGGAAGCCGCGGGAGCTCACCTCCGGGCAGATCGAGCTTCTCCGCGCCCTCGCGCGCCAGGTGGTGGGCCGGCTCGAGGAGCGCCGCAAGGTGGCGGACCTCATCCGGGCGATGACCGAGCGTGACCAGGCGCAGGAAGAGCTCGACCGGTTCTTCGATCTCGCGGTCGAGATGATGTGCGTCGCCGATTTCAAGTACAACTTCACGAGAGTCAACCCCGCCTGGACCCGGACCGTCGGCTACAGTCGCGAGGAGCTCCTGCAGAAGCCGTACCTCGAGTTCGTGCATCCCGAGGATCGCGCCTTGACCACGAAAACCGCCGCCGGCCTCACCAAAGGCTCCGAGGTCCTGGCGTTCGAGAACCGCTACCGATGCAAGGACGGCGCCTACAAGTGGCTCCTGTGGACCGCGACGGCTTCGCTCGCGGAGAAAAAGATCTATGCCGCCGCCCGCGACATCACCGACCAGAAGAAAGCCGAGGAGGCGCTCCGGCGCTACGCGCAGGAGCTGGAGCAGGCGAAGCGGGCGGAGGAGGAGAACGCCTTCCGGCTGAAGCAGCTCGTGGAGGAGCTCGACTCCGCGAAGCAGAAGGCCGAAGACGCGACGCGGGCGAAGAGCGAGTTCCTCGCCAACATGAGCCACGAGATCCGGACGCCCATGAACGCCGTCATCGGGATGACGGAGCTGGTGCTCGCCTCCGATCTCGGCCAGACCCAGCGCGAGCAGTTGACCCGCGCCAAGCTCGCCGCGGAAGAGCTTCTGGAGCTCCTGAACGACATCCTCGACATCTCCAAGATCGAGGCCCGGAAGCTCGACGTCGACTCCATCCCCTTCTCGCTCCGGCGCTCGGTCGCCGCAACCGTCAAGGTCCTCGAGATGCGCGCGCACGAAAAGGGGCTCGGTCTCTCCGCCCACATCCGGGACGACGTTCCCGACTCACTGGTGGGAGATCCGAAGCGCCTCCGCCAGATCCTCTTGAACCTCACGGGCAACGCGATCAAGTTCACCGACCGCGGCGACGTTCTCCTCGAGGTGGCACGGGAGTCGGCGGCCGACACCGTCGCGACCCTCCACTTCTCGGTCACCGACTCCGGCATCGGCATCGCCGAGGACAAGCGCGAGATCATCTTCGAGGCGTTCGCCCAGGGCGAGCCGGAGACAGCCCAGAAGTACGGAGGCACGGGCCTCGGGCTCGCAATCTCCTCGCAGCTCGTTTCCATGATGAAGGGGCGCATCTGGCTCGAGAGCTCTCCCGGCCAGGGGAGCACCTTTCATTTCACCGCGAGCTTCGGGCTCACCACTCCCGACCAGATCGAGCCTCCTCCGGAGTCGGCTCCCCTCTACGCTCCCCGGAGGCGGCGCGGAGGTTTCCACGTGCTCCTGGCGGAAGACAATCCCGTCAACCGGGAGCTCGTGCGGCATTTCCTCGCAAAGGCCGGCCATCACGTCGAGATGGCCGCGAGCGGGCGCGAGGCCCTCGAGCGCCTTTCGACTCCCGGCCGTTTCGACCTCGTCCTCATGGACGTGCGAATGCTCGACGGGAACGGCCTCGAGGCGGCCAAGGCGGTGCGGGAGAGAGAAAAGATCACGGGAGCTCACATCCCCATCATCGCTCTCACCGCCCACGCGATGAAGGAGGACCGCGACAAGTGCATTCGCGCCGGGATGGACGACTACGTCTCGAAGCCGGTGAGAGCGGAGGAGCTCCTCGCGACCATCGAGAGAGTGGCGGCGCGGTTCTCCGTCGAGCCCCGGCCCGACCCATCGGCCGAAGCCCCCGTTCCGGTCGTGGACGAAGACGCGTTGATGGCGGGAGTCCGCGGGGACGAGAAGCTCCTCTCGGAGCTCATCGCGCTCTTCCTCGAGGATGCGAGCACGATGCTCGCGGAAATGAAGGACGCCCTCGAGCGGGAGGATGCCTCCGCCCTCGCTTCCTCGGCCCACGCCTTCATCGGATCGCTCGGGAACTTCGCATCCCGCCGCGCGTTCGCAAGGGCCCGCGAGCTCGAGCGGATGGCGAGGGAGGGCGACCTCGATTTCGCGCGCGGGCTCTTCGCCGAGCTCGTGGAGGAGACGTCGCGCCTCGAGGAGGCGCTCGAAGAGATCGCGCGTAAACACAGAGTGAGGGAATCGTGAGCCGAATACTCCTCGTCGAAGACGAACGGGTCACTCGACACCGGATCCAGAAGGTGATGGAGGACGCCGGCCATCAGGTCACGGCGGTTGCGTCCGCGGTGGAGGCGCTCCGCGAGCTCCAACGCGAGCCCGTGAATCTCATGCTCCTCGACGTATGGCTCCCCGAGATGAATGGTCTCGAGCTCCTTTCCAGGATGCGGCAATCCGGCACGCAGCCGCCCGCGATCATCATCACCGCCGACGACACGCCGACGACCCTTCTCGAGGCCGTGCGGGCGCAGGCGTACGCCTTTCTGACCAAGCCCGTGGATCCCGACGACCTGGTCGCGACCATCGAACGGGCGCTCGCGGGCGCCTCCCGGCCCATCCGCGTCATTTCCGCGAAGCCCAACTGGATCGAGCTCGCGCTCCCCTGCGACCGCGAATCGGCCGAGCGAATCCAGGGATTCCTCGCCCGCCTCGACGCCGACCTCGACCCCGCGGTGCGCGACGCCATCGGCCGGGTCTTCCGCGAGATGCTCCTGAACGCCGTCGAGTGGGGCGGGAAGCTCGACCCGAGCCGCGAGGTCCGGGTGACGTACCTCCGTGCGCGCAAGATGATCCTCTACCGCATCGCCGACCCGGGCGAGGGCTTCCGCCTCGCCGAGATCGACCACGCGGCCGTCACCAACGCCGAGGACACCCCCATGGCGCACGTCTTCGCCCGGGAGAAGAAGGGCCTCCGCCCCGGCGGCTTCGGGATACTGATGTCCCAGTCCCTCGCCGACGAGCTCCTCTACAACGAGGCGCAGAACGAGGTGGTGTTCGTGAAGTACCTGGATTCGGTTTGATATCTCCCTGGCATGAAGCGTGTACAGGTGGGGCAACCCGAGAATTACTCGAGAAACCTCCTATAGATCGCGCGCGCCTCTTCGAACTGCTGGAAGACGTGCGCCTTCTCCTTCTCCGAGCGCCAGTGCGGCCAGGCGTCCGCCATCTGCTGGAGCTTGTCGATCCACCGTAAGGAGTACTCCGCCGACGCCCGATCGCGCGGCGGGCGGCCACCCACCGTCACCCACACCGGGTTCGTGAACGCCTGCGCGTACTCGATATCGAGAGGATACCGTTCTTCCGGACGCCCCTCCGCTCTCAGGTGAAACCACCCCGAGCGATCGACCTTGACCGTCTTGCGCAGCACCGCGCTCTTGCGGTCGGGTGAGAGAAGCACCGTCTCCACCTCGGCTCCATTGAACACCAGGAACACCCGGTCGAGAGGAGTGATGGACCGAGCGCGGGCCTCGACGATCACCTGGCCCGCGCTCGCGAGCTCGACCGTTTCTCCGGGAATGCGGCCCTCGACGGTGAGCTCGACGAGCGGCCCCGAGCTCACGAACGCGTGTCCCTTCCGGAGCCCCTCGAACCAGGCGTGCATCGTGAGCCTGCGAGCGCCGGTGTAGACGTAGGTCCGAACGGAGCCTACGAGCTTCGACCGCTGCAGGTTGCTGATGGAGTCCTCGCCGCCGGTCGCCGTCACCCGAAGCCCGTTGTTCAATGTCGCGTACCAGGGATGGAATCCCGCCCGGCCCGCGTCCGACCACTCGACGGCGTCCGTCGTCCCGAGAGCGGCGTCGACCATGTACCCTTTGCCTCCGCCGAGATCTCCCGCGAGCGGATCCTGCTCGCCCCCGAACGCGTGGACGTAGCCGACCGTCGCTCCCTGGCTCTTCGCCTTCCGGAACATGTCGGTATTGCTCGGATAGAGGCTTTCGATCGCCGTTCCTTCGTAGCCGGTGGTGAAAGGCGAGATCAGATGATCCCGAAGCCCGAAGTAGAACACGTGTCCGTAGAACGGCGGCCGGAACTCCTGGCCGACGACGAGAACGCGCTCTCGTGTCGAGAGCGGATGGGGACCGCCTCCGGGAACGAAGTACTGGTAGTCGAGGATGCGGTTGTCCTTGTTCGCCACCTGCTCGTTCACGATGTCCTGATCCTCGGCCTCCGACATCATCATCAGGTTCTCGAGCGTGTTCCCGAGGTTTCCTCCGTAGTTCATGTGTACGTGGGTCGAGCCGCTGTACCAACCCCGGGCGGACAGATCCGTGAGCCGATCGAGAGCGATCGTGACCTCGCGGACTTCCCCCGCCTCGACCTCCACTGTCGTCGTCTTCGGATGGAACTCGAACCCCTTGACGATGTCGAGGCTCACCGGGCCAGATGGGACCTCGACGCGGAAGCTCCCGGGATGATGAAAGAGGAAGTCCCCCTGAGAGCTCACCCGGGCGTACGCGTCCGAAGGGGCGTAGAACTTCCCATCGGAGGCCTTCAGGTGAACGCGCGAGCCCGTGACCTCGCCCGTTGCCCCTTCCACGGTTCGGACCGAAAGCATTCCCATGGGACGCTTCCAGCGGCGGTCGGTGATGTCCACCGTGCGCAGAGCGCCTCCATAGGTTTCGAGGAGCGCGAGCTGCGGGAGTCCCTCCGCGTTCGAGATGAAGGCAATCCACTCACCATCGGGAGACCAGCGCGGGTGGAAGGCGTCGTGCGCGAAGAACGTCATCTTGTACGGCTCGCCCCCCGCCGTCGGCTGGACGTACAGGTTCGTGAACTGGTCGGCGGTCCCTCTCGTGGAGGAGTAGATGAAGCGCTTCCCGTCGAGGGAGACATCGGGCATGGTGCGGTAGAGAGTCTGCTCCTCGAGGACCGTCTCCGCCTCCTCCATCCCGCCGGCCATCGCCGGAACGCGAAGAACGTTTCCCGAGCCGAGGGGCACGTCGCGGTTCGAAACGAGGAGAAGCTCCTTCCCGTTCGGAAGCCACGCGGGAGTGATGTGCATGTCCCACTCGCCGAAGTAGAGCCGGGAGCTCGAGTAGGAACGATCTCTCGTCACCGCGATCTCCTCCCCCGAGAACCGGCCGTTCTCGATCCCGCGCACGTACACGTTGAAGTAGCCGTTCGGCTTCGTCGAGACGTAGGCGAGCTGGTCGCCGGTGGGTGAGAACACGGGATCGACATAGAGGAACTCGTCGTCGGTCATCGCATGCGACTCGCCCGTCGTGACGTTCAGGATCTCGAGCTGGATCGACTTTCCTCCGTCGTCGGCGGTGTACACGATCCACTTTCCGTCGGGCGACCAGTCGGGGAGCGAGTGATACGTGGGGCCGTAGGTGAGCTCGAGGGTCGCCCCTGTCCCAAGATCCACTTTCCAGATCGAGCCCGACATCGCGACGGCAATCGACTTCCCGTCGGGAGCCCAGCTCGGAGCCCAGGGCGTCGAGCTCGGGGCGGGCGGAAAGTAGAAGTTGTGCATGTAGTTCCCGCCGTGCTTCGCCTGCGGATAGGCGTCCGTCGGCTGGGCGAGCAAACGATTGGCGAATACGACCAGGACCAGGGTCGAAAGAGCCGCGCGCGCGAGGATCATTCCGTCTGATCCTGCATCTCCCGGGCGACGCGCTCGACCTCGCGCCAGACGCGAAGGAGGTTCCCGCTCCAGAGCTTCGCGATCTGCGGCTCCGCATAGCCGCGCCTCACGAGCTCCCGGGTGACGTTGAGCGTTTCGGCGGCGTTGTTCCACCCCTCGATGCCGCCACCTCCGTCGAAGTCCGAGCTGATGCCGACGTGATCGATGCCCATCACTTCGACGGCATGGTCGATGTGATCGACGAAATCCGACACCGTGGCCGGGGGAAACCGAGCGTCGATCTCCTTGCGCTTCCGGTCGAAGCTCCCTCGCTTCTCCTCCGAGAGGCTCGAGAGATCTCCCATGCCCGAGATCCCCGTCTCCTCGAAGAGCTTCTTCATCGCGTCCTGCTTCTCGGGCGGGTTCTTCACGAAAGAGCCGAGGGCGACGGTCTGCATCACCCCGCCCTTCGCCGCCAGGACCTTGAGCTGCTCGTCGTCCATGTTGCGCGGAACGTCCGCGAGCGCCCGGGTCGAGGAGTGAGAGCCGATGACGGGCGCCTTCGACGCCTCGACCGCCTGGAGCATCGACTTCTTCGAGATATGGGAGACGTCGACCATGATGCCGAGCCGGTTCATCTCCGCCACCACCTTCCGCCCGAAGCCGCTCAGCCCTCCGTGCTCCTCCTCCGCGTCCCCGAGACCCTTCTGGGGAGTCGAGGAGTCGGCGATGTCGTTGTGCCCGCCGTGCGCGAGCGTGATGTAGCGGGCGCCGAGCTCGTGGTACTTGGCGAGGAGGCCCAGGTCCTTTCCGATCACGTAGCCGTTCTCGATCCCGATGGCGGCGACGAGCTTGCCGCTCTCGTGGATGCGGACGACGTCGTCCGCGGACTTGGCGAGCTCGATGCGGTCGGGGTACATCTTCTCCGTCATCCGGTGGATGGCGTCGAACTTCGTCATCGCATCAGCCTTGGCCTTCGCGTAGTTCGCCTCCGTCCTCTCCGTCTGTCCGACGTAGACGATGAAGAACGCGGCGTCGAGCCCACCCTCCTCCATCTTGGGAAGGTCCACCTGGGACTCCCCGCGCTTTCCGGGGTCGGCCTCGGGTGTCGCGTAGTTGAACGGGATGTCCACGTGGGTGTCGAGGGCGAGCACCCGGTCGTGGATTCCGCGTGCGGTCTCCTCCTCCCCGGCGGGCGCCGAGGAAGCGGGGGGCGTCTCCTCCTCCGTCGGGGCACAGCCCGAGAACGTGAGGACGAGAACGGAAAGGAAAAGGATTAGGGTAAGCATTCTAGCGCTCCTGTTTCGAAAGAAACGGGCGCTAGTCTAAGGCACGCGCGGGGCGCGAGGCTACAACACGTCCTTGAGGGCCAGCCCCTCGTCCTTCAGAAAAGCCATCAGGCCCTTCTTGTCGATGGTCCGGATGGCGCGGGTCGTCATCCGGATGCGCACGGTCGTGCCGAGCTCGGGGACGAAGACCCGCTTCCACTGGAGGTTCGGAAGCTGGAACCTCTTGGTCTTGTTGTGAGCGTGGGAGATGGTGTGGCCCGAGAGAGGGCCGGTACCGGTGAGCTTGCACTTGCGGGCCATCGTCAACTCCTGCCTTCGACAAACTACTAGTCTACACATCCTCGCGGGACGAGCGCAAGTCCGCGGCGCCCTCAGGGCGGAAGGTTCTCGAACTCCCCCGTCGCCCTGTTCTTCTGCACCCGCTCCCACGTGAAATAACGCCCGTTCATGGCCACGTAGACGCCGGGGGGAAG
>Ga0187893_10010812_pt1 | contig 13440 bp, 13 predicted proteins | sample MA1701074metaG_FD_139574 | JGI IMG/M metagenome (GOLD analysis project Ga0187893, IMG submission 139574) | White microbial mat communities from a basaltic lava cave in the Kipuka Kanohina Cave System on the Island of Hawaii, USA - MA170107-4 metaG ...
CCGCCCATTGGACGCGCCCCGCGAACAGTCGGTATCATCTGCGGTCCGCCGCGCGCCCGTAGCTCAGTGGATAGAGTACTGGCCTCCGAAGCCAGGGGTCGTGGGTTCGAATCCCGCCGGGCGCGCCAACGCGTTTCCACAGGCGAGCAGGGGATGCATCTCCGAATCATGAAACCCTTGCTGATATCGCTGTTCGCGCTCGCGGCGTGGAGCGCCGCCGGTGCGGCGTTCGCCTGGGTCTACCCGGAGCACCGGAACATCGCGCTGCTGGCGGTGCGCGATCTCGACGCACAGCGCCGGGCGGTGTTCGACGCCTTGTGGCGCGACGCGCGCGCCGCGCACGAGAAGCGCCTGTGCGAGCAGGGCGCCGACGCGGCGCAAGGCCTCGCGCCGTCGTGCATCGATTGGGCCGCGCTGTCCGCGATCGCCGGAGACCATTCGTGCTCGAGCCGGGAGATGACCGCCACCGTGCTCGAGTCGGACTGGATCCTCTCGGTCGCAGACGTCGCAGCGCAGCTCAACCTCGATCTGTCGAAGATCGACGTGGCCCCGCCCGTCAGCCAGGCCCCCGGAAGCGAAGGCCTGGTGACCGATTTGCGGCGGCGCGTGCAGGGCGAAGCGGCGCGCGCCGCGCGGATCAATGCGTTGCGCACTTCGGACAATCGGCTGCAGCACGCCGATCCGAAGCTGGCGACCCGCGCGGCGTCCAACAATGCGCATTTCCTCCTACCCCGCCCGACCACCGGCGTGTCCGGGAAGGAGTACGCGCAGCTGGTGCTGAAGCCGGGATCCGAGATCAGCGCCCTGGGGGTCTACACCTGGTTTCACCTCAGCGCCATACAGAAGGCGACGCGACTCGCGAGCGAGGGCGAGCAGCTCACCCCGCAGGCGCGCCAGGCGCTCGCGCGCGCCATGTTGTTCGACGAGGCCTTCGCGCTGCACTTTCTGGAGGATGTGTTCGCGGCGGGGCACGTGGCCGGGACCTGGGGCGATGCGTCGCAACGCAAGGGCACGCACGACTTCTACAACGAAGCCGGGCTAGAGGTGTTTACCTGGCAGGGCGACGGCGCCTCGCTGGTGCTGATGGGAGACGCCCATATGCGTCCCGAGGATGCGGAGCGCGCCTCGGCGGTGGTGCGCGCTAGCCTGGAGCAGATCCTCGACGCGGCCGCGGGCCAGCCGCGCGCCGCGGGTCTCCCGTATCTGCGCGGCGTGCCCGGCGAGCCCGACAGTTTCGACGTGTGCAAGAACAACAAGCTGGTGCAGCGGCCGGAGGCTCCCCAGTTTCCGGAAGGGTATCGGGACGCCTATGCGGCCGATCTGGCGGAAGTCTTGAGGCCGACGCCGATCCCCGGTCTGGGGCCGGGGCTCGGGGCGATGCCCAGGTTTCGCAGCGAGGTGGGGCCTTTCGTCGGATTGGCCGCCATGCTCGACGCGCGCTGGCTGGACGACGCGTTCACCGACTCGGACGGCAGCGGCTTGATCGGCGGGGTCGAGCTGTCCGCCCGCGCCGGACTCGGCCTCGAAGGGGTGATGGGTGACGCGGGGGACGGCCTGGTGTTTCTCGGGCTCGGACTGCGCGGCGACGCCTCGTCGACGAACTCGGTCTCCGATTCCGCTGCGGCGAAGGCGGGCGGCAACCTCACCGCCGCGATCCCGTCGCGCGCGGGCATCGCGACGCGATTGCGCATGCCTTTCTGGCTGATACCCGGCGATCTGATCCTGCTGTCCCCGATGCTGCTGTTCTCGCCCGAGAAGTACGCGGGGATCGCAGTGACGGCGGCCAACGGCGGCTTGATCCCCTGGCAGTCAGGTATGGCGACCAGCATCGGGCGTTTCCAGTTCGTGCTGGGGCGCGAGCTGGGGGTCACCTTCTACGGCTATCTCGGCGACGATCGCGTCATCGCGCCCAGCGCCACCCCGGGGGGGCCGGTGCGACTGGTCGGCTACAAATCGACGCTGTTCGATCTGCCGATCCTCGAGTATCGGACCTATCGCTCGTTCGCGAGCGAGCAGAGCTCGACCCTCCTGTTTCAACTGTTCACCTCCGCCGACGTCCCGCATTCGGCGGAGACGGTGTCCCCCGCGGGCGCTCCGACGCCCGATCTCAAGACGGTCTGGTCCGTCGGGCTCCGGCTCGTGTTCGACTGGCGCTACTACCCGTAGGATTCGCGGCGTGGTGCCGCGCGGACGCGCGCATATCCCGCACAATGCGCGCGTGCAAGACGTGGTCACGCTCCCCACGCTGTTCCTGAGCAGCTTCCTGGCCGCCACGTTGTTGCCCGGCGGCTCGGAGGTGGTGCTGCTCGCCCTGCTCGCGCGCGAGCCGGCGCTGCTTTGGCCTGCGCTCGGCTGCGCCACGCTGGGCAACACGCTCGGCGGGTTCAGCTCCTATCTGCTCGGGCGGCTGCTGCCGCAGCGCGGGCAGCCGGCTGCCGCCGCGGCAACAAAGGCGCTCGATTGGCTGCGGCGGTTCGGCGCGCCCGCGCTGCTCCTGTCGTGGCTGCCGGTGGTGGGCGGCGCGCTGTGCGTGGTGGCCGGGTGGCTGCGGGTGAACGCGCTCACCGTGCTGCTGTTCCTGGCGCTCGGCAAGTTTCTCAGGTACTGGGCGGTGAGCCACGCGGTGCTGCCCTGACGGTCCTTTGCATCATCGCTCGGTGAGGTGGATGTGACAGGCTGCGAACTGTGCGAGAACGCCGGCGGCGAAGTGCTGTGGGAAGACGAGTCCTGCCGGGCGGTGTGGGCCTGCCAGCCCGACCATCCGGGCTTCTGCCGCGTGATCTGGGACCGGCACGTCCAGGAGATGGCCGACCTCGGGCGGGCCGAGCGCGAGCGCATCATGCGCGTGGTGTTCGCGGTGGAGCAGGCGCTGATCGCCGTGCTGCAGCCGGACAAGATGAACCTGGCCAGCCTGGGCAACGCCGTGCCGCACATCCACTGGCACGTGGTCCCGCGCTTCCGCGACGATCCGCACTTCCCGAACCCGGTGTGGGGCGAGAAGCTGCGCCAGACTCCCCGGCCGCTTCCGGCCGATTTCGCCCTGCGCATGCGTCGGGCGCTGGACCAGGCGCTCAAACGGCGGGGCTAGCCGATCAGTCCCCGATCCCGCTTCGCTGCATCCGGGCTATGCGGCTTCCGGCCGCAGCTTCGCCGGCGCGGGCATGCTGCGCGCGGCCGGAAACACCGCGGTGAAGACGCTGCCGCGCCCCGGATCGCTCTCGATTTCCAGCCGCGCCTGGTGGCGCGACAGCACGTGCTTGACGATCGCCAGGCCCAGCCCGGTGCCGCCGGTGCTGCGCGAGCGGCTGCGGTCCACCCGGTAGAAGCGCTCGGTGAGGCGCGGGATATGCTGCGGCTCGATGCCGATGCCGGTATCGCGTACCTGAAACGCAGGCTCCCCCTCGCGCGTCATCCAGCGGATCTCGATCTCGCCGCCGTCGGGCGTGTAGCGCACCGCGTTGCTGATCAGGTTGCCGAACGCGCTGCGCAGCTGCTCGGCGCTGCCTTTCATCCCGTGCGGGCTGTCCAGCCGCAGCGCGATGCGATGACGCTTGGCGGACAGCACCTGGGCCTCGCGGTACAGGCTCTGGGCGAGCCCGGGCACGTCCACGTGCTCCTCGCGCGGCAGGTTGTGCGCGCTCTCCAGGCGCGACAACGTCAGCAGGTCCTCCACCAGCTGGTTCATGCGCACCGTCTGCTCGGTCATCAGCTGCAGCGAGCGGCGCAGCATCTCGGGGTCGGGCCGGGCGGCGTCGTTGAGCGTTTCGAGGAAGCCGTTGAGCACGGTGAGCGGCGTGCGCAGCTCGTGGGAGACGTTGGCGACGAAATCGCGGCGCGTGGTCTCCAGGCGCTCCCAGCGGGTGACGTCGCGCGCCAGCAGCAGCTTCTCGCTGCCGCCGTAGGGCACCAGCTGGATCGAGAGCACCAGCTCGGCGCCGGCGCGGGCGGGGCGCAGCAGCAGCGGCTCCGCGAAGCTGCCGGTCTCCAGATAGCGCACGAACTGCGGGTTGCGGATCAGGTAGGTGATCTGCTGGCCGCGATCGCGCTGATTGTCGAGGCCGAAATAGGCTTCCGCGCGCGGGTTGCACCATTCGATCCGATCGGCCTCGTCGAGCACCACCACGCCTTCCGGCAGGGCGGCCCCGGCCTGCTGGAAGCGGCTGAGCGCCGCAGACAGCCGCGATTCGATGTGCGTCTTCCGGCGCAGCAGGCGCGACAGCCCGGCGAACACCTCCTCCCACGCACCGCTGCCGTCGGGCACCGGCCGCGGCGCCTGGGCCGCCAGCCAGAAGTGCAGACGCGAGAGATTGATCAGGTGGTACCCGAGCAGGGCCAGCAGCAGGAGGCAGTAGGCCGCCAGCGCTTTCTCGGGCCCCACCATCGGCCACAGCACCAGCGCGATCAGGGAGATCGTCGCCACCAGCTGGAGCGGGCGTCCCCACAGCTTGATCACCGGGTGTCCCCCAGAAATGCCGCGCGCGCACCGGCGCGTCGGCGCCGGCGATTATCGCAAAAAACGCGCACCGCCTCGGAGGTCAGCTGCTGGAGAGCCGATAGCCGGCCCCGCGCACGGTCTGGATCAGGCGGTCGTGGGCGGACGGCTCGAGCGCCTTGCGCAGCCGCCGGATGTGCACGTCCACGGTGCGCTCCTCGACGAACACGTGGTCGCCCCACACCTGGTCGAGCAGCTGGGTGCGCGAATGCACACGCTCGGGGTGCGTCATCAGGAAGTGCAGCAAGCGGAACTCGGTCGGCCCCAGATGCACCGGCTCGCCGTTGGCGCTGACCCGATGCGTGGCGGGATCCAGGCGCAGCGTGCCCGCCTGCACCACGTCGTCGGTCATCTGCGGTGCACGACGGCGCAACACCGCCTTCACCCGCGCATTCAGCTCGCGCGGCGAGAACGGCTTGGTGATGTAGTCGTCGCACCCGGTATCCAGGCCGGTCAGCTTGTCCTGCTCGTCGGCGCGCGCGGTGAGCATGATGATCGGGACGGTCTTGGTGCGCTTATCCGACCGCAGCCGGCGCGCCAGCTCGATGCCGGACACACCCGGCAGCATCCAGTCCAGCAGCACCAGGTCGGGGAGGGCCTCCTGTACCAGCCGCAACGCCTCCTCGGCGCTGTCCGCACGCAGCGGCTGGTGGCCGGCCTGCTTGAGGTTGTAGGCGATCAACTCCTGGATCGCCGGCTCGTCCTCGACCACCAGCACCGTAGCAGCCATCACCTGTCCCCGCGTGCGCCCATGCGCGCATCGTATGAAAGGAATGTTACCGCTCCATGACGACTTCGTGCGCCGTCTCGTCCCCTCCCCCGGGCGCCGAAAGGTCCGGTCCCGCCGGTTACCATCCGCGGGCGTCCTCTGTATCATCTCCCCGTATCGTCTCGAGGCGCCCGTGTGATCACCCGGGGTCCACGCAGGCCCGTCTGGAGCGTCCCAGTGGCAATCGAAAGCGGCAGCGCGCCCGTTCCCACCGAAATCACCCTGCACCAGGCCTCGCGGCTGCTCGAGATCGCCTTCTCGGACGGCAAGGTGTTCGAGCTGAGCTGCGAGCTGCTGCGGGTGTACTCGCCCTCCGCGGAGGTGCGCGGACACGGGCCCGGGCAGGAGGTGCTGCAGACGGGCAAGCGCGAGGTGCAGATCACGGCCATCGAGCCGGTCGGCACCTATGCCGTCAAGCTGGTGTTTTCCGACGGGCACGACACCGGGCTTTATTCCTGGGACTACCTCTACGATCTGGGGCGCGGTCGGGATGAGCTGTGGCGGCGCTACCTGCGTCGGCTGGAGGAAGCGGGCGCAAGCCGCGACCCGGTGGTGCCGGTGCGCCAGTCCGGCGCGGGCAGCTCCGGCTGGAAAAAACTGTGAGCGGACCTGCCCACTTCGGCTTTCAGGAGGTGCCCGAGGCCGACAAGGCGCGCCGGGTGGCCGGCGTGTTCGACAGCGTTTCGGCGCGCTATGACCTGATGAACGACCTCATGTCCGCCGGGCTCCACCGTCTGTGGAAGCGCATCGCGGTGGAGCGCAGCGGAGCGCGGCCGGGGCAGCGGGTTCTCGACGTGGCGGGAGGCACCGGCGACCTGGCTCGCCGGTTCGCGCGCCGCGTGGCGCCCCGGGGCGAAGTGGTCCTGACCGATATCAACCGCAGCATGCTGGCGCGCGGGCGCGACCGGTTGCTGGACGCCGGGCTGGCGCTCCCCGTGGTGCAGTGCGACGCCGAGAGCCTGCCGTTCCCGGGCCGTGCCTTCGACTGCGTGAGCATCGCTTTCGGGCTGCGCAACGTCACGCGCAAGGAGCACGCGCTGGCCGAGATGCGGCGCGTGCTGCGCCCGGGCGGCTGCTTGGTGGTGCTGGAGTTCTCCCACCCGTGGCGATGGCTGCGGCCGGCCTACGACGCCTACTCCTTCGGCGTTTTGCCCAGGCTCGGCAAGCTCGTGGCCGGCGACGCAGACAGCTACCGCTACCTGGCCGAATCGATCCGGATGCACCCCGATCAGGAGCAACTCAGCGCGATGTTGCAGGCCGCCGGGCTGGAACGGGTGGACTGCCTCAATCTGACCGGCGGCGTGGTGGCCCTGCACCGCGGCTTCCGGCTGTGACTCGTGGTGTCTGCCCCCGATCCCTTCGCTCCCGCCAAATGGCCCGCTGCGGCCCTGCTGAACCATCTGCTGCGCGGCCAACCCTGGTTGCGCGAGCGGCTGGTGCCGTTCGCCGGCCGCAGCGTGCGGCTGGAGGTCCCGCCCCTGGCGCTGGTGCTGGCGATAGACGCCGAGGGAGCGCTGCAGCCATCCGGGGCGGCCGCGGTGGATGCAAGCGCCCGGCTGTCGCCGCTGACGGTGGTGCGGCTGGCAGCCGGGGAAGAGGGCGCGCGGTCCGAGGTCGAGGTGAGCGGCGATGCCGCGCTCGCTGCCGCTCTGGGCGGCGTGCTGCGCGAGTTGCGCTGGGACGCCGCCGAGGACTTGAGCCGGCTGATCGGCGACATCCCGGCGCAACGCCTGGTGCGGCTGGGTCAGGGAGTGCTGGCGTGGCAGCGTGAGGTGCTGTCGAGCCTGCTCGCCGCGGCCGGCGAGTACCTGGTCGAGGAACGACATGTACTGCCGGGGCGTGAGGCGGTGGCGAGCTGGGCGCACGAGGTGGACGCGCTGCGCGACGACGCGGAACGGCTGAGCCAAAGGATCGATCGCCTCGAGCGGCGGCTCGATCCGCGTCAGCGGCCCAGCGATCGGCTCGAGCAGCGCAGCGATCAGCGCCAGCGGCGCAGCCAGCAACCACAGCGCCGCAGCGGGCGGCCGAGCCGCGGAGACTGAGGCCGACGTGCGCCTGTTCCGGCTGCTGCGCATCCTCAGCGTGGCCCTGCGCTTCGGCCTGGACGAGTTCCTGCTGGGGCACGAACGGGTTCGCGGGCTGCGCGCGCTGGCGGGCGGCGCGCTGTTCTGGCGCCGCTTCGCCGTCCCGCGGGCCGAGCGCCTGCGACGCGCGCTGGAAACCCTGGGTCCGATCTTCGTCAAGTTCGGGCAGGTGCTGTCCACGCGCCGCGACCTCCTGCCGGTGGACATCGCCGACGAGCTGGCCAAGCTGCAGGACCGGGTGCCGCCGTTCGATTCGCGCCAGGTGCGGCGGCGCATCGAGCAGGTGTACCGCGCGCCGATCGACCAGGTGTTCGCCGAATTCGACCTGACCCCGGTGGCCAGCGCCTCGGTGGCGCAGGTGCATTTCGCCCGGCTGCGCGACGGCACGCCGGCGGCGGTCAAGATCCTGCGGCCCGGCATCGCCGCGGTGATCCGCCACGACGTCGCGCTGCTCTACAGCGCGGCGGGACTGCTGCAGGCCCTGTGGCGCGAGGGCAAGCGCCTCAAGCCGCGCGCGGTGGTGGCGGAGTTCGAGAAGCACCTCGACGACGAGCTCGATCTGATGCGCGAAGCGGGCAACGCCAGCCAGCTGCGGCGCAACTTCGCCGGCTCGCCGCTGCTGTGCGTGCCGGAGGTGTACTGGGACTACTGCGCCACCGAGATCATGGTGATGGAGCGCATGAGCGGCACGCCGGTGAGCCAGGTGGAGGCGCTGCGCGCCCGCGGCGTGGACATCCCGCTGCTGGCGCGCAAGGGCGTCGAGATCTTCTTCACCCAGGTGTTCCGCGACGGCTTCTTCCACGCCGACATGCACCCCGGCAACATCCTGGTCGACGCCGAGGGGCGTTACGTGGCGCTCGACTTCGGCATCATGGGGACGCTCACCGAGGTGGACAAGAATTACCTGGCGCAGAACTTCCTGGCGTTCTTCCGCCGCGACTATCGGCGCGTGGCGCAGGCGCACGTGGACGCCGGCTGGGTGCCCCGCGATACGCGGGTGGACGAGTTCGAGTCGGCGATCCGCGCGGTATGCGAGCCGATCTTCGACAAGCCGTTGAAGGAGATCTCCTTCGGCAAGGTGCTGCTGCGCCTGTTCCAGACCTCGCGCCGCTTCAACGTGGAGATCCAGCCGCAGCTCACGCTGCTGCAGAAGACGCTGCTCAACATCGAAGGCCTGGGGCGCCAGCTCGACCCCGACCTCGATCTGTGGAAGACCGCCAAACCCTACCTCGAGCGCTGGATGTCGGAGCAGATCGGCTGGCGCGGGCTGCTGCGGCGGCTGCGCCAGGAAGCACCGGAATGGGCCGCGGTGCTGCCGCAGCTGCCGCGTCTGGTGCATCGTGCCCTTTCCGATCGCGACGCGCGCCCCTGGGGCGCGCAGCTCGACGAGCTCGCCGCCCGGGAGCGGGTGCAGAACCGCCTGCTGATCGCCATCGCTTCGCTCCTCGGTCTGACGGTCGCGCTCCTTCTGCTCGTCGTCTTCGGCTGACCGCCGCGTGCAGCCACGCGCCTTAATCAAACTGTCATGTTGGTTGCGCAGAATCGTCTCGCGAGACGCGAGCACCGGTCCAGGACCTCCCGGCAAGGTCCTCTCGGCTCACCGCGCCGCGTGTTTCGGAATCGGCTCCCCAACCAGGAGAACAATCGATGCGACGCAACCACCCGACGCGCGGCGCCACGCTCGCGCTCACCGCCCTCGTGGCCGCGCTGCTCGGCGCAAGTCAGCCGGCGCGGGCGCAATCCGAGATCTTCGATGACCTGCTGGAGAAGCTGCGCGACAAGGGCGTGCTGAGCCAGGACGAGTACAACGCGCTGAAGCAAGCGCGCGACGAGGAGCGCCTGGAGCAACGCGCCGAGCGTCGCAAGGAAGCGATGAAGGAGGCGCAGGCGGTCGAGAAGGAGGAGAAGGCCAAGGAAGAGGAAAAGACCACCCTCAAGGGCCGCTTCCGTGACGGCTTCACCTTCGAGTCCGGCGACAAGCAGCACTCGATCTCGGTGACCGGGCGCGTACAGGCGGACTACCGCTCCTTCTCCGAGGACTCGACCAACGCCAATTCCGCCAACACCTTCGACGTGCGCCGCGCCTACATCGGCGTGACCGGCAAGTTCTACAACGATTGGACGTTCGACGTCACCGCCGACGTGGCCCAGACCAGCGCGCCGCAGCTCGACGTTGCCTGGCTCAACTGGGGCAAATACAAGCCGGTTCAGGCGCGGGCCGGACAGTTCAAGATGCCCTTCAGTCTGGAGGAGCTGACCAGCTCCCGGTTCATCGACTTCCAGGAGCGATCCCTGGTCAATTCTCTGGTCCCGGCCAAGGAGCGCGGTGCGATGCTGCACGGCTCGCCGGGAACGGGGCTGTTCTACGGCGTGGCCCTGTCGAACGGGGCCGGGAAGAACGCGAACGAGACCAGCGCGATCGAAGATTCGAAGGACATCATCGGGCGGCTCGGCGTCAACGCCGCGGAGTGGCTGGACAACAAGGACATCGTGTTGCACGTAGCTGGCGCGTACAGCACGGGCACGATCCCGGGGAACGCCTCGCCGGTGGGCAGCGGCGTGCGCACCGAGGGCCGCGGCCTGACCTTCTTCAACACCGCCAATTTCGGCGCCGCCACCGACGACGTCGATCGCTCGCGCACCGGCGGTGAGCTGTCGGTCGCCTGGGGGCCGATCAAGGCGCAGGCGGAGTACGTCAAGTCCAATTTCGATTGGACCGCAGGGGGCGTCGGCTTCGACCAGGACATCAAGGCCTACTACGCCGAGGCGATGTGGCTGATCACCGGCGAGAAGTACGCCGACGCCTACCGCGGCGGCGCTTATGCCGCCATCAAGCCGAGGAACACCTTCGGCAGCGGCGGCTGGGGCGCCTGGGAGGTCGGAGTGCGCTACACCGACTTCGACGCGGAGGACTTCACGCCCAGCGCCGGTCTCACCAACAAGGCCACCGCCTACACCGTCGGACTGAAGTGGATCCCGGTGACCAACGTGCGTTTCTACCTGAATTACGTGATGACCGATTTCGACACCCCGGTGGCGGTGAACGGCGGGACCACCGACAACGAAGAGGCGATCACGCTGCGCGCCGCGGTGTACTTCTAGGCGTCCAGCCAGCGCCCGGCTGCGGTCCTCCCCCCGCAGCGCGCGCGAAGCGGCCGCACGGCCCGGAGCTGTGCGGCCGTTTCCTTTTGCGGGCCGGCAGGGGCCGGTTACAATCGCCCCCGCCCATGGCCCTGCTCGAGATCCGCAACGTCACCCGGCGCTTCGGCGACTTCGTCGCGGTGGACGACGTGAGCCTCAGCATCGAAGCCGGCGAGTTCTTCTGCCTGCTCGGGCCCTCCGGCTGCGGCAAGACCACGCTGCTGCGCATGATCGCCGGGTTCGACGCGCCCGACGGCGGCTCGATCTGGCTCGACGGCGCCGACATGACCGGCATCCCGCCGGAGGCGCGCAACGTCCACACCGTGTTCCAGAGTTACGCGCTGTTTCCGCACATGAGCGTAGCCGACAACATCGCTTTCCCGCTCAAAATGGCGCGCATCGATCCCGGCGAGATCGCACGGCGCGTGAACGAAGCGCTCGAGGACGTGTCGCTCGCCGGCATGAGCGGCCGCTATCCGAACGAACTGTCCGGCGGCCAGCGCCAGCGCGTGGCGGTGGCGCGCGCGCTGGTGAACCGGCCCAGGCTGCTGCTGCTCGACGAGCCGCTCGCCGCGCTCGACGCCAAGCTCAAGGAGCGCATGCAGCTCGAGCTGATCACGCTGCAGAAGGAGGTCGGCATCGCCTTCGTGTACGTGACCCACGATCAGCAGGAGGCGCTCGCGCTCGCGCACCGCATCGCGGTGATGAACCACGGCCGGGTCGAGCAGCTCGACGAGCCGTCGCGCATCTACGGCTACCCGATCAACCGCTTCGTGGCGGATTTCATCGGCACCTGCAACATCCTGGAGGCCGAGGTGCTGAGCCTGGACGGCGCGCGCATGCGGCTGCAGATCGCCGGGCTGGGGCAGGTGGACGCGTCGCGTACCGAAACCGCGCGGGCCGGGCAGCGCGGCGTCCTGGCGCTGCGGCCCGAGCAGGTCGCGATCGGCGCGGAGCTGACCCCGCAGCCGGACGAGAATCGTTTCGCCGGCCGGGTGTTCGACTTCCTCTACCTGGGCGATGTCACCGTGTACGTGGTCGAGCTGGCCGACGGCAGCCGCATCGAGGCCATGCTGCCGAACTCGGCGCCCGGCCGGGCCAAGTTCTTCGAGCCCGGCGACGCGGTCCAGATCCGCTGGCGCTACGACGCCGGCCGCTTCCTCGCCGACTGAGCCGCGCATCGTGCACACCGCGCGCCTGCACAAGTGGCTGATCAGCGGCCCGCCGCTCGCCTATCTGCTGATCTTCTTCGCCATCCCCACGCTGATCATGGTGGTGGCCTCGTTCCGCGACCCCGGGCCGTACGGCGGGTTGGCGCCGCTGTTCACCGGCGAGCCCGGCGCCGCCGGCGTGGCGCTGACCACCGACAACTACGCGCGTTTCTTCACCAGCTTCGTGTACACCGGGCTGTTCGCGAAATCGCTGCTGTACGCGCTGATCACCACCGCCGGTTGCCTGCTGACGGCCTACCCGTTGGCGCTGCTGATCGCGCGCAGCCCGAAGAGCCAGCGCGACTTGCTGGTGCTGCTGGTGATCCTGCCGTTCTGGAGCAACTTCCTGATCCGGGTGTATGCCTGGGTCATCATTCTCGGTCCGCAGTCGGTGTTCGTGGGCGCCTTCAACTGGGCGATCGGGCTCGCCGGCCTGGAACCGGTGCGGCTGCTCTACACGCCGGCGGCGGTGGTGATCGGGCTGGTCTATGTGCACCTGCCGTTCATGGTGCTGCCGCTGTACGCCAACCTGGAAAAGCACGATCCGGCGCTGCTCGATGCCGCTCAGGACCTGGGCGCGGGCGCCTGGCAGCGCTTCTGGCGCGTCACCTTCCCGCTGTCGCTGCCGGGTGTGTACGCCGGCGCCGCGCTGGTGTTCATTCCGGCCTTCGGCATCTTCGCCATCCCCGACATCCTCGGCGGGACCAGCGGCGCCATGATCGGCACCGTGATCAAGCAGCAGTTCCTCGACAGCCGCGACTGGCCGTTCGGCAGCGTGCTGTCCATGGTGCTGACGGTGGTGGCCGTCGCGCTGGCCGCCGTGGCCGCGTGGTTCGCGCGGAGATCGCGGCTATGAAGCGCTCGGCCTGGCTGGCGGCCGCGGCGGTGGCCGGCTACGTGTTCCTGTACGCGCCGCTCGCCATCGTGGTGGCGTACTCGTTCAACGATTCGACCATGAACGCGCAGTGGGTGGGGTTCACGCTGGACTGGTACCGCAAGCTGTTCCGCAACCAGGACATGCTCGTCGCCGCGCGCAACTCGCTGGTGATCGGCCTGACGGCGAGCGCGGTGGCCACCGCGCTCGGCACGATGGCGGGCTACGCCATGTATCGCTGGCGCCTGCGCCTGCTGCCGCTGCTGGTGCTGGCGCCGATCGCGATCCCCGAGATCCTGATGGGCGTGAGCCTGCTGCTGTTCTTCGTGATGATCAACCTCACGCTCGGCATGCTGTCGATCACCCTGGCGCATGTAGCGTTCTGCATCGGTTTCGTGGCGATCGTGGTTCGCGCGCGCCTGGCCGGCCTGGACGAGAGCCTGGTCGAGGCGGCGCGCGACCTCGGCGCCACGCCTTGGCAGGCGTTCCGGCTGGTCACCCTGCCGCTGATCATGCCCGGCGTGGTGGCCGGCGCGCTGATGGCGTTCACGCTGTCGATCGACGACTTCGTGATCACGTTCTTCACCGCCGGGCCGGATTCCAGGACGCTGCCGCTCGCCATCTACACCATGGTCAAGATCACCGTCACGCCGGAGGTCAACGCCGTGTCCACGCTGCTGATGCTGCTCACCCTGGTGCTGATCCTGGTGGCCTCGAGGCTGTCGCCGGGAGCGATGCGCGGCCGTTGAGGCGAGGCGCGCGCCGTGCGGGCGTTTGCCGTATCCTTGCGCCACCTTTCAGACAACCTAGGGAAACACTGATCAAGTCTCGCGCTGTGCGACCGAGCGATTTTGGCCCAGGGCGGCGTC
>Ga0187893_10010814_pt1 | contig 13440 bp, 9 predicted proteins | sample MA1701074metaG_FD_139574 | JGI IMG/M metagenome (GOLD analysis project Ga0187893, IMG submission 139574) | White microbial mat communities from a basaltic lava cave in the Kipuka Kanohina Cave System on the Island of Hawaii, USA - MA170107-4 metaG ...
AGCCGCAGACCACACGCAACCGTATCGCCGGCATCCGAACGCAGCCCGGCGTCCAGCTGGTCTTCCTCGACACGCCGGGCATGCACAGCCCTCGCTCGCCGTTCAACCGCCGCCTGGTCCAGGTCGCGCGCGAGACCCTCGCGAACGCAGACGTGGCGCTCGTCGTGCTCGATGCCACCGCCGGCGTCACCGCTGCCGATGCCTCGTTGCTCGACGAGGTCGTCCGGGCGTGCCCGGCCATCGTGATCGCGCTCAACAAGGTCGACGCCGTCGCCAAGCCCAAGCTGTTGCCGCTGCTGGCACGGCTCGGCACCGGGTGGCCCGACCGACCGATCGTCCCCGTGAGCGCCAGGAAAGGGACACAGCTCGAGGTCCTCCTGGACGAGCTCGCGGGGGTGCTGCCGGTCGGACCACCGCTTTTCGACGCGGATGACTACACGACGGCGAGCCAGCGCTTTCTCACGCAGGAGCTGATCCGCGAGCAGGTGTTTCTCGCCACGGAGCAGGAGATTCCGTACGGCAGCGCCGTCGTGGTCGATCGGTTCGTGGACGACCCGGCGCGCGAGCTCGTGGTCATCAGTGCCACGATCCTCGTCGAGCGCACCAACCATCGCGGCATCCTGATCGGCAAGGGCGGCCAGCGTCTGAAGACCATCGGGCAGGCCGCTCGCCTGGCCATCGAAGCGCTGCTGGAGCGGCACGTGTTCCTCGAGCTGTACGTGCGCGTCGAGCCTGCCTGGACGCGGCGGCGGGACCGGCTGGCGGAGCTGGAGCTGTGATCGGCGGCGTGGCGGTGGTGGCGCTCCTCGGCCGGCCGAACGTCGGGAAGTCCGCGCTCTTCAACCGCATCGTCGGCTCACAACGCGCCATCGTGGACGACGTTCCCGGCGTCACCCGCGACCGGCTGGTCGCGCCGGCGGAGCATGCCGGGCGTCGCTTTCTCTGCATCGACACGGGTGGCTTCCACGCCGACGTGGCGAGGCGTGATGTGTCCCTGACGGCGCGCGTGCGCGAGACGGCCCTGGCGGCGGCCGAGGAGGCGGACGTGCTGGTCTGCGTCGCCGACGGCCAGGCCGGCCTCCTTCCCGACGACGAAGCACTCGTCCGGCTGCTCGCGCGCAGCGGGCGGCCGCTCGTGGTCGCCGTCAACAAGATCGACGTGCCGTCGCAGGACGACCGGCTGCTCGAGTTCCACCGTACCGGCGCCACGCATCTGGTCGCCACGTCGGCCGCGCACCGTCGGGGCATCGACACCCTGCTGGAAGCCGTGACGGCGACGCTGCCCCCCGCCCCGTGCGAGCCTTCGCACGGCGAGGGTGCGGCACGTCTCGCGTTGATCGGGCGACCCAACGTCGGCAAGTCGTCGCTCTTGAACCGTCTCTGCGGGGCGGAGCTGGCACTCGTGGCGGCAGAGCCTGGGACGACCCGCGACACGATCGACACGCTGCTTACGGTCGAAGGGCGGTCCTATCTCCTGCTCGACACGGCCGGGATTCGCAAGCGCGGCCGCGTGACCGATCGCATCGAGCGGCACGGAGCCGTACGCGCGCTGGCGGCCCTCGAGCGCACGGACGTGGCGCTGGTCGTGCTGGACGCGAGCGCCGGCATGACGGACCAGGACGCCCGGCTGATCGGCCGGGGGCTGGAGGCCGGCCGCGCGGTCGTGGTCGTCGCGAACAAGTGGGACCTCCTCGCTCCCGAGCAGCGGACGGCGGCGGTTTTTCGCGAGACGGTACGCGGAGTCCACCCCGGCCTGGCCGAGCTGCCGCTGGCACCCGTCTCCGCGCTGACGGGCGAGGGCGTCGAGCGCCTCTGGGCGATCATCAGGCGTGTGGAGAGGGCATACGAGCGGTCCATTCCGACGCCGACGCTCAATCGCGACCTGCAAGCCGCGGTCAAGGACCACGCACCGCCCACCGATCGCGGTCGCGCGGTGCGCTTTCTCTACGCCACGCAAACCGGCCGCCGGCCTCCCGAGATCACGATCTTCTCCAGCAACCCCACCGCCGTGGCCGGTTCCTATCGGCGCTACCTGAGCAATCGGCTGAGCGCGGCGTACGGGCTGGAAGGGATTCCGCTGCGGCTCGTCTTTCGCCGCCGGCACGGCGAGCAGCCCGTCAGCGAATCGCGGCCGCGGCGTAGCGGCGGGCGTGGACCACGTACCGGGCGGCCGACTCGTGGAGCCGGGCGACCTCGTCATCGGTGAGCGCGCGCACCCGGCGGGCTGGGCTCCCGAGCACGAGCGAGCGCGGCGGCACATCCGTCCCGGGCGTCACCAGCGCACCGGCTCCGACCAGCGAAGCGGTGCCGATGCGCGCTCCATCCAGCACGATGGCACCGATACCGATCAAGCAGGCGTCCTCGACGGTGCAGCCGTGGAGCGTGGCGCGATGGCCGATCGTCACGTCGTCGCCGACGATGGTGCCGAAGCGGTCGGTCACCACGTGCAGGATGGCGTGATCCTGCACGTTCGTGCGGGCGCCGAGACGTACGCGCTCGACGTCCCCGCGGACGACGGCTCCGAACCAGATGCTCGCGTCGGCGCCGACGTGGACGTCCCCGACCACGGTCGCGGACTCGGCGATCCACGCGGACGGCGCGACGAGCGGCACGCGATGCTCGAACGCGGCGATCACCGGATCGCCATAGCACGAGGACGCGGCGATACCCTACTTGCCGGAGGTCCGGCACGCTGCTAGAGGGCGATATGGCACGTACACAGGGGCGCATCCGACCCGTCGGATGCGCCCCTGTGCGTTTCTCCCGGGAGGGCGCATGCTCGCCGACCTGCGCGAAGGGCTGACCTTCGACGACGTGCTCCTGCTGCCCGCCGCGTCGGCCATCCAACCGCGCGACGCCGAGGTGGGTACCTGGCTCTCGCGGCGCGTGCGGCTGAACGTGCCGATCCTCAGCGCGGCGATGGACACCGTGACCGAGGCGCGCACGGCCATCGCCATGGCGCAGGAAGGCGGCATCGGCGTCATCCACCGCAACCTTTCCGTGCCCGAGCAGGCGCTCGAGGTCGAGAAGGTGAAGAAGTCGGAGAGCGGGATGATCGTCGATCCCGTGACCGTCCGCCCCGAGCAGCCGATCGCGGAAGCCCTGCAGGTGATGAAGCGGTACCACATCTCCGGGCTGCCCGTGACCCGTAACGGCACGCTGGTGGGCATCCTCACCAACCGCGACCTGCGCTTCGAGAAGCGGCTCGACAAGACCGTGGGCGACGTCATGACCCGCGAGCGCCTGGTCACCGCGCGGCCGGGTATCACGCTCGAGGAAGCCAAGGAGATCCTGCACCGCTACCGGATCGAGAAGCTCCCCGTGGTCGACGAGCACAACACGCTGCGCGGCTTGATCACGGTGAAGGACATCGAGAAGACCATCCGCTACCCGAACGCGGCGAAGGACGAGCTGGGCCGGCTCCGCGTCGCGGCCGCGATCGGCACCGGCCCCGACCGCGAGGAGCGCAGCGAGGCGCTGGTGCGGGCTGGCGCGGACGTGCTGGTCATCGACACCGCGCACGGGCACTCGCAAGCGGTGATCGAGACCGTGGCGGCGGTGAAACGCCTCTATCCGAGCGTCGACCTGATCGCCGGCAACGTCGCGACCACCGAAGGCGCGATCGCCCTCATCGAAGCCGGAGCGGACGGTCTGAAGGTGGGCATGGGGCCGGCGTCCATCTGCACGACGCGCGTCGTGTCGGGCGTAGGCGTGCCGCAGCTGACGGCCGTGGTCGACGCGGTCGGACCGGCGGCCCGCGCAGGCATCCCCGTCATCGCCGACGGCGGCATCAAGTTCTCGGGCGACGTCGTGAAGGCGCTGGCGGCCGGCGCGCAGAGCGTGATGATCGGCGGGCTGCTGGCGGGAACCGAGGAGAGTCCGGGCGAGACGATCCTCTACCAGGGGCGAACCTACAAGCTCTATCGCGGCATGGGCTCGCTCGAAGCCATGCGCGAGCGCGAGGGCAGCCGCAACCGCTACTTCCAGGACGACGAAGGGGGCGCCGAGCTCGGCATGAAGCTCGTCCCCGAGGGGATCGAGGGCCGCGTGCCGTACAAGGGCTCGCTCTCGTTCATCGTGCAGCAGCTCGTGGGCGGGTTGAAGGCGGGCATGGGCTACCTCGGCGCCCGATCCCTCGACGAGCTGCGCCAGCGTGCCCGCTTCGTGCGCGTCTCGGCGGCGGGACTGCGCGAGAGCCACGTACACGACGTGTACATCACCAAGGAAGCACCGAACTACCGCCTCGATCCATGATCCTGATCCTCGACTTCGGGAGCCAGTACACCCAGCTGATCGCCCGGCGCATCCGCGAGCTGCACGTCTACTGCGAGATCCATCCCTTCGACGTCTCGCTCGACACGGTTCGGCAGCTCGCGCCCGAGGGGATCGTTCTTTCCGGCGGCCCGGCGAGCGTCTACGACCGCGACGCGCCGCAGCCGCAGCGCACCGTCCTCGATCTCCTGCAGACCGGTACGCCGCCGGTCCTGGGCATCTGCTACGGGATGGGCGTCATCAACCTCGCGTTCGGCGGCACGGCGGAACGGGCGGCGCACAAGGAGTTCGGTCCGGCCGACCTGTCGATCGAACGCGTCGACCCGCTCCTCGCCGTCGGCGGACGCACGACCCGCGTCTGGATGAGCCACGGCGACCGCATGACCGCGCTCGGCGACGGCCTTCAGCCGCTGGCGGTGACGGACAACTCGCCGCATGCCGCGTTTCGTCATCGGGACAAGCCGATCTACGGCGTGCAGTTCCATCCCGAGGTGACGCACACGATCGAAGGCCGCGAGATCCTGCGCAACTTCGTGCTGCGCGTGTGCGGGGCCCGGCCCACGTGGACGATGGAGGGCTTCGTCGAGTCATGGCTTCCGCGCATCCGGGAGCGCGTGAGCGACCGGCGCGTGGTGTGCGCCTTGTCGGGCGGCGTCGACTCCACCGTGGTCGCAGCCCTCGTGCACCGGGCGATCGGCGACCGCTTGACGTGCATCTTCGTCGACAACGGGCTGCTGCGCCAGGGCGAGGCCGACGAGGTGGCTCACTGCTTCCGCGACACGATGGCGCTTCCGGTACGGACCGTCGACGCCGCCCGGCGGTTTCTCGCCAACCTGCGGGACGTCGACGACCCGGAGCGCAAACGCCGCATCATCGGTCTCACGTTCATCGAGGTGTTCGAGGAGCAAGCCCGGGGGCTTCCGGGCGCCGCGTTTCTCGCCCAGGGTACGCTCTATCCGGACGTCATCGAGTCGGTATCGGTCCGCGGGCCCTCGGCCACCATCAAGAGCCACCACAACGTGGGCGGGCTGCCGGAGCGCATGCAGCTCGAGCTGCTCGAGCCGCTCCGCGAGCTCTTCAAGGACGAGGTGCGCGAGCTCGGACGCGTGCTCGACGTGCCCGAGGCGATCGTCCGCCGGCAGCCGTTTCCAGGACCCGGCCTCGCCATCCGCGTGATCGGGCCCGTCGACGACGAGCGGCTCCGTATCGTACGTGACGCCGATGCCGTCGTGCAGGAGGAAGTGCGGCGCGCGGATCTCTACGACCAGCTTTGGCAGGCGTTCGCGATCCTGCTGCCCGTGCGCACGGTCGGCGTGATGGGCGACGAGCGAACGTACGACTACGTGATCGCCGTGCGCGCCGTCCGATCCACCGACGGCATGACGGCGGACTGGGCGCGGCTGCCCGACGACCTGCTCGCGCGCATCTCGAGCCGCATCATCAACGAGGTGCGCGGCGTGAACCGCGTCGTGTACGACATCTCCTCGAAGCCACCCGCGACGATCGAGTGGGAATGAGTTGACCGCTCGGGGCGCCCTGGGTAGGGTGCCGCGAGCGTCGGGGGGACGGTTCCAAGGGAGGCGCCGCGCGGGGATGTCGTTCGTCCATCTGCACCTGCACACGCAGTACTCGCTGCTGGACGGTGCCAACAAGATCAAGGAGCTGCTCCCACGCGTGAAGGCGGCCGGCATGCCGGCGTGCGCCATCACCGACCACGGGAACATGTTCGGCGCGGTGCAGTTTCACCAGGAAGCGGTGAAGCAGGGCATCAAGCCGATCATCGGCTGCGAGATGTACGTCGCACCGCGCAGCCGCTTCGACAAGGAAGGCCGGATCGACGACTACGAAGCGGGCGGCAACTACCACCTCATTCTGCTGGCGACGAATCAGGACGGGTATCGCAACCTCTGTCGGTTGGTCACCGCGGGGTACCAGGAGGGCTTTCACTACAAGCCCCGCGTGGACAAGGCGCTGCTGCGCGAGCTGAGCGGCGGCATCATCGCGCTGTCCGGCTGCCTGCGCGGCGAGATCGCGCACAACCTCATGCTGGGACAGCGCGCGCGCGCGGTGACGGCGGCCGAGGAGCTGGCGAGCATCTTCGACGGCCGGTTCTACCTCGAGATCCAGGACAACCACCTCGAGAAGCAGGAGCAGGTGAACGCCGAGCTGATCGATCTGGCGACCCGCACCGGCCTGCCGCTGGTCGGTACGAACGATTGCCACTACCTCACCTGCGAGGACGCGGCGGCCCACGAAGCCTTGCTCTGTATCCAGACGGGGAAGACCTTTTCGGACGAGCGCCGCTGGAAGTTCGAGACGGATCAGTTGTTCGTGAAGACGCCGGCGCAGATGGCGCACGCGTTCGCGCACGTCCCGGGTGCCATCGACAATACGCTCGACATCGCCCGCCGCTGCGACTTCGGATTCCGGCAGACGTGGCAGTTCCCGGTCTACGGAATCGCGGCCGAGGATGCCATCGACGACGTGCTCGAACGGGACGCGCGCCGCGGGTTGAACGAACGGCTGAACGCGCGGCGGACGCTCGGCAGCGATCCCCACGACGAGCAGGCGTACGAAGAGCGGCTCGCGTACGAGCTCGGCGTCATTCGCGAGATGGCCTTCGCCGGCTACTTCCTGATCGTCGCGGACTTCATCAACTGGGCCAAGGACCGCGGTATCCCGGTCGGGCCCGGACGCGGCTCGGCGGCAGGGAGCCTGGTGGCGTGGTCGCTCCGCATCACCGACCTCGATCCGATCGAGCACGGGCTGCTGTTCGAGCGCTTCCTCAACCCCGAGCGGCGCTCCATGCCCGACATCGACGTCGACTTCTGCTTCGTGCGCCGCGACGAAGTCATTCGGTACGTGCGCGAGAAGTACGGTGCCGATCGTGTCGCACAGATCATCACGTTCGGCACGCTCAAGGGGAAGCAGGCCATCAAGGACGTGGGGCGCGTGCTCGACTTCACGTTCGCAGAGACCGACCGCATCACCAAGCTCTACCCCGAGCCGAAGCAGGGGAAGGACTTTCCGCTCGCCAAGGCGCTCGAGATGGAGCCTCGGCTGGTCGAGCTCCGCAACCAGGGCGAGCGCGAGGGGCGTCTTTTCGACCTGGCGCTGCGGCTCGAAGGCCTGCTGCGCAACGCGTCCAAGCATGCCGCGGGCATCGTGATTTCGCCGCGGCCGCTCACCGAGGACGTCCCGCTGTGGATCGACAAGGATGGGGCCGTCGTCACGCAGTACACGTTCAACGACGTCGAGACCATCGGGCTGATCAAGTTCGACTTCCTGGGCCTGAAGAACCTCACGCTGATCGAGAACATCGTCCGCATCATCGGCTTGAGTCGCGGCGTCGAGGTGAAGCTCTCGGAGCTGCCGCTCGACGACGCCGCCACCTACAAGGTCCTCCAGGACGCCGACACGGTCGGGGTCTTCCAGGCCGAGTCGGGCGGCATGCGGCGCATGCTGATGCAGCTTCGCCCGTCGTGCTTCGCCGACGTCGTCGCCGCGCTCGCGCTCTACCGGCCCGGTCCCCTCGACAGCGGCATGGTCGAGCAGTTCATCAAGCGCAAGCACGGCAAGGACCCCATCCGCTACCTCCATCCGGCCCTCGAGCCGATCCTGCGCGACACCTACGGCGTCATCGTCTACCAGGAGCAGGTGATGCAGATCGCGCAGGCGCTCGGCGGCTACACGCTTGGCGACGCCGACAATCTCCGCCGCGCCATGGGCAAGAAGAAGGCCGAGGAGATGGCGAAGGAGCGGGAGCGCTTCCTCCAGGGGGCCGCGCAGCAGGGCACCGCGGAAGCGCGCCTCGCGGCCGAGATCTTCGACCAGATGGAGACGTTCGCCGCCTACGGCTTCAACAAGAGCCATTCGGCGGCGTACGCCGTCATCACCTACCAGACGGCGTACCTGAAGGCGCACTACCGGACCGAGTTCCTGGCCGGCCTGCTCTCGCTCGAGGCCGGCGATGCGGACAACACCTTCAAGAACATCGCCGAGTGCCGCGGCCACGGCATCGCCATCCTGCAGCCCGACGTCAACGAAAGCCGCGAGGACTTCACCGTCGTGGGAGAGGCGATCCGCTTCGGGCTCGGGGCGGTGAAGGGGGTCGGCTCGAAGGCCATCGAGGCGGTCATCGTGGCGCGCGAGGCCGGCGGACCGTTCACGAGTCTGCACGACTTCTGCCGCCGCGTGCGCGGCCAGGTGATCAATCGCAAGACGCTGGAGAGCCTGATCGCGTGCGGGGCGTTCGACACGATCGAGCGCAATCGCGCGCGGCTCTGGTCGGGACTCGACGACGCGCTCCGCTGGGCGGCGGTGCGGGCCGAGGAGGCGGGCAGCCCGCAGCTCGGGTTGTTCGGCGGGAGAGGAGCGGGCGGCGCCCACGACGCGCCACCCCCGCTCGCGACCGTCGAGCCGTGGCGCTCCGAGGAAGAGCTCCGACACGAGCGGGAAGCCATCGGTTTCTTCATCACCGGCCACCCGCTCGATCGGTACGTGCAGGACCTGCGGAAGTTCACCAACGTGACGGTCGGCACGCTGCGGACGAAGGGAACGACGCTGCCCCCGTCGGGCTCTGAGCGTCCCGGACGCGAGAGCCGGCCGCGGGTGAAGATCGGCGGCGTCATCAACTCGATCCGGCTGCGCAACTCGAAGCGGGGGGAGCGCTACGCGACCTTCATGCTCGAAGACAAGGAAGGTACGGTCGAGGTCATTGCCTGGCCGGACACCTACCGGCGGCAGGAATCGACCATCACGGCGGGCGAGGCCGTCGTCGTGACCGGGGGACTGGACGCTTCGCCCGAGCGGTGCCAGATCATCGCCGAAGAGATCATGCCCCTCGCCGCCGCACGCGCCGAAGCCATCCGCCAGGTCCACGTGAACGTTCCGCTGGCCGACGTCGGCCGGGACGGTCTGGAGCGCCTGCGAGCCGTGTTCGCCGCTCATCCGGGTCCCTGCGACGCCTTCCTGCATCTGTTGCGGCCGAATGCTCCCGAGACGGTGGTCGCGCTCCCGCAAGGGATTCGGGTGGCCGCATCCGAGGCCGTCATCGAAGCCGTCGAGCGGGTCGTCGGCTCGGGGATGCTGTCGTTCCGTTGACCGCGCGACTCCACAGTACGGCCCGGCGCGTCGAACGTGCCATCGTGGTCGGGGCCGAGCGAAGCGGCGGGTCCATTCCCGCGAGCGAGTCCGTGGCCGAGCTCGGCCGCCTCGCCGCGACCGCCGGGCTCGACGTGGTCGGCTCGACGATCCAGACGCTCCGGCGCATCGCCCCAGCGACTTACATCGGGGCCGGAAAGGTCGAAGAGGTCAGGGCGTCGCGCGAGCGCGAGCACGCCGATGTCGTCGTGTTCGACGACCCGCTGACGCCGGCGCAGCAGCGCAATCTCGAGAAGGCGCTCGGGTGCAAGGTGATCGACCGCAGCGCCCTCATTCTCGACATCTTCGCCCAGCATGCCCACAGCGTCGAGGGCAAGCTGCAGGTCGAGCTGGCACAGCTCGACTACCTCCTCCCGCGGCTCACCCGCCAATGGACGCACCTCTCGCGTCTCGGCGGAGGCGTGGGCACGCGAGGCCCCGGCGAGACACAGCTGGAGGTCGACCGCCGGCGGCTCCGAGAGCGCGTGGCCCTGCTCAAGCGTCGGCTGCTCGAGGTCGAGCGCACGCGCCACCTGCACCGCGAGCGGCGCACGGCCGCGCCCTGTCCGACCGTGGCGCTCGTCGGGTACACGAACGCCGGCAAGTCGACGCTGATGAACCGGCTGACCGACGCCGGCGTGCTCGTGGAGGACCGGCTCTTCGCCACGCTCGACCCGACGGTCCGGCGCATTCGGCTCCCCGGGGGCTTGCCGGCGCTGATCGCGGACACCGTCGGCTTCATCCACAAGCTTCCCCATCAGCTCGTCGAGGCGTTCAAGAGCACGCTCGAGCAGGTCGTCACCGCCGATCTTCTCGTGCACGTCGTCGACGTGTCGCATGCCGGCTGGCGGGAGCACGTGGCCGTGGTGAACGCCGTCCTGGCCGAGATCGGGGCGGCGGACCGGCCTTCGATCCTGGCCTTCAACAAGAGCGACGCCATGACCGAGGCCGACGCGCCGGGGCGTCCCGACCTCGAGGACGGCTGCCTGGTGTCCGCGCGGCGCGGTGACGGCATCGACCGCCTGCTGGCGCGCATCGAAGCGATGCTCGCCGCCGGGTTGACGCGGGTCGAATGGGCCGTCCCGCTCGATCGCGGGGACATCCTGGCCGCGGTGCACCGTTGCGGGCAGGTGCTGGCGCAGGAGACCTGCGACGGCGTCCTCCTCGTGACGGCGCTCGTGCCACCGAAGCTGGCCGGACAGCTCCGTCACGCGGTCTCGCCCATGAGGGGCGGATGCTGAACCTGCCGAATTGTCTGACACTGCTGCGCTTGTTCGCGATTCCCGTGTTCCTCGTCTTCCTCCTCGATCTCCGCTACCGCGAGGCGCTCACGGTGTTCGTCGCGGCCGGCATCACCGACGCCCTCGACGGGGCGATCGCCCGCCTGACGCATTCCAAGACGACGCTGGGAGCGTATCTCGATCCCGCCGCCGACAAGCTGCTCCTGCTCTCCGCGTTCATCGCCCTCGGCTTCGTGGCGGAGCTGCCGCGCTGGCTGGTGATCATCGTCCTGTCGCGCGACGTGATCGTGGTGCTCGGGTACTTCCTCCTCTTCGCGATGACGCAGCGGGCGATCGAGATTCGCCCATCGATCATCGGCAAGCTCGCCACCTTCTTCCAGCTGAGCGCCGTGTCGTTGGTGCTGCTGTCGCTGGTCCGCGGGCGCCCGTTGTTGCCGGCGCTCGAGGAGTGTGTTTTCTACCTGGCCGGGCTGATGACGGCGGGCGCCGGATTGCAGTACGTCTACCGCGGGCTCCGCTGGGTGCAGTACCAGGAGGAGGCCAAGGGATGACGGCGCGCCGATCGATCGCGCTGCTTGCGCTGCTCCTGCTGCCATGCGGCGTCGTGGCGCGCGCCGAGAGCGCGCGCCCACTGCTCGACCGCTGCCGCAACCTCGACGATACGACGCGGCACTGGAAGGACCGCGAGCAACACGTCCGCTTGCGCTTGGAGAAGAAGGGCGGGGCGGCGCAGCAGCGTGCGCTGACCATCTACGAGCGCCGATTGGACGGAGACGAGGACCAGTCCCTCTTGTTCTTCGAGAGTCCGGCGGTCATCAAGGGCGTGGGGTTCCTGTCCTTCTCGCACCCGGGGCGCCCGGACGAGCAGTGGCTCTATCTTCCAGCACTCAAACGAGCACGCCAGATCGCCACCTCGAAGTCGGCGCGCTCGGAGAGCTTCGTCGGCACGGACCTCAGCTTCCACGATCTCGACGTCCTGCAGGACATGACGTCGTGGTCCGAGGCCGACGCGCCGTCGTCCCTTCTCGGCGAGGAGGCGGTCGGGGGTATTCCCACCTATCGGATCGAGCTGAAGCCCGCGCGCTCCGACGTGTACTACGCGCGCATGCTCGTCTGGCTCGGCAAGGACGATCTCGTCATGCGCCGCACGGAGTTCTTCGGAGACGGGCCCGAGCCGACGAAGCGCATCGAGCAGTCCGACATCCGCGACGTGGGCGCCATTCCGGTGGCGTACCACCTCGAGGCCGCCACGCTCGCGCGGGGTTCGCGGACCGTCATGGAGGTCGACGAGGTCCGGTTCAATCAGGGCCTCACCGACGACCTGTTCTCGCAGCGCGCCCTCGCCCGGGGCAAGCGGTGAGCGGTCTCGAAGGACGCTGGGCCCTCGTCACCGGCGCCGCCAAACGGGTCGGCCGCGCCATCGCGCTCGAGCTCGCGCGCCGGGGAGCGAACGTCGTCGTCCACCACCGCTCGTCCGACACCGAGGCGGGCGAGGTCGTGAAGGCCGTGCAGGCGCTTGGCCGCGACGCCATGGCCGTCCGCGCGGACGTGGGAACCGCCGAGGGCGTGCGCACCCTCGCCGCCGCGGCGCAGGGGCGCGCGGGCACGATCGACGTGCTCGTCAACAGCGCGTCCAACTATCTGCGCACGCCGTTCGAGACCCTCGACGAGCAGGTGTGGGACCAGAGCCTCGACGTGAATCTGAAGGCGCCCTATCTGCTGTCCATCGCGCTGGCCGACGGCATGCGACGCCAGCAGCGGGGCTGCATCGTGAACCTGGTCGATTGGGCGGCCGACCGTCCGTACCGACACTACCTGCCGTACTGCGTGTCGAAGGCCGGGCTCGTCGGTCTCACGAAGGCCCTGGCGCGCGAGCTGGCGCCCCACGTGCGCGTGAATGCCGTCGCTCCGGGTCCGGTCCTGCCGCCGGACGACATGCCGCCCGACGAGGTCGCGGCGGTGGTGCGGGCGACGCCGCTCGGTCGCATCGGACGGCCGGAGGACGTCGCCGCGTGCGTCGCGTTCCTCGTGCTCGATGCCCCGTTCACTACCGGCAGCATCCTGCACGTCGACGGCGGCCGCGCGATCGCCTGACGATGCTCGTTCGCGTTGTGTCGTCGAAACCCCTGTGTTAGCGTCCCGCGCACTCGAGTCGGGCATGTTTTCGTCCATAGACGACGTCATCCAGCGCCTCGCCGCGCAGCAGTACATCACGAACCGGACCATCGCGACCGTCGTCTATCTCGCGAGCAATCTGCACAAGCCCATCCTCGTCGAGGGTCCGGCCGGCGTCGGCAAGACCGAGCTCGCCAAGGTGCTCGCCGGCGCGCTCGACTGGCCGCTCATCCGGTTGCAGTGCTACGAGGGCCTCGACGAGGCCAAGGCCCTCTACGAGTGGGAATACGCGAAGCAGCTGCTCTACACGCAGATCCTCAAGGACAAGATCGGCGAGGTCGTGGCGGGCACGCGAACGCTCGGCGAGGCCGTGGATCGCATCGCCCGCGAAGACGACGTCTTTTTCAGCGAGCGGTTCCTGCTGCCGCGGCCGCTGCTACGCGCCGTCACCAGCGACCGCCCGAACGTGCTGCTGATCGACGAGATCGACAAAGCCGACTCCGAGTTCGAGGCCTTCCTGCTCGAGGTCCTGTCCGACTTCCAGGTGACGGTGCCCGAGCTCGGCACGCTCCGCGCGCGGCATCACCCGGTCGTGGTGCTGACCAGCAACAACGCCCGCGAGATGTCGGACGCGCTCAAGCGCCGCTGCCTGCATCTCTACATCGACTTC
>Ga0187893_10010816_pt1 | contig 13437 bp, 11 predicted proteins | sample MA1701074metaG_FD_139574 | JGI IMG/M metagenome (GOLD analysis project Ga0187893, IMG submission 139574) | White microbial mat communities from a basaltic lava cave in the Kipuka Kanohina Cave System on the Island of Hawaii, USA - MA170107-4 metaG ...
GTGACTTGTTGCTCTCCAGGAACTTCGCATTGGCCTGATCCAGCGTATCGGCCAAGATCTTTGCCACCGCATTGTTCCCCACCTTCGCCAGATGTTCCAGCGACGCCGCCAGCGCGAGGAACTCGCCGAGCGAATCCCAGCGCAGATAGCCTTCCTCCTGGAACTGCTGCACGTGCTTCGGCGCCGATCCTCCCGCGCCGGTTTCGAAGAGGCCGCCGCCATTCAGCAGTGGCACGATCGAGAGGATCTTGGCGCTGGTCCCGATTTCGAGAATCGGGAACAGGTCGGTGAGGTAGTCGCGCAACACGTTCCCTGTCACAGAAATCGTGTCCTTCCCTTCTTTAATCCGTTCCAATGAGAGACGCGTTGCATCGGCTGGCGTCATGATCCGAATGTCGAGGCCTTTCGTATCGTGTTCTTTCAAGTAGGTTTCGACCTTCGTGATCAATTGCGCATCGTGCGCTCTGGTCTTGTTCAACCAGAAAATCGCGGGGGCTCCGGTGGCCTTCGCGCGATTCACCGCCAACTTGACCCAGTCCCGGATCGGCGCATCCTTCACCTGACACATGCGCCAGATGTCGCCTTCTTCCACCTGATGTTCCAGCAGCGTCTTCCCTGAGGCATCGACCACGCGGATCGTGCCGTTCCCAGGCGCCTTGAAGGTCTTGTCGTGCGAGCCGTATTCTTCGGCCGCTTGGGCCATGAGGCCGACGTTGGGCACGCTGCCCATCGTCTTTGGATCAAAAGCGCCGTGCTTTTTACAGAATTCGACGACCTCGTGATAGACCGGAGCGTAACTGCCGTCGGGGATGACCACCTTGGCATCTTGGAGCTTGCCCTCCGGATTCCACATTTTCCCCGAGTCGCGAATGACCGGCGGTATGGAAGCATCGATAATAATGTCACTGGGGACATGTAAGTTGGTGATCCCTTTGTCGGAATTCACCATCGCCATGGGAGGCCGCTTCTTGTAGACTTCTTGGATATCGGCTTCGATCGCCTTGCGTTGATCGTCCGGCAAAGCCTTGATCTTGCTATACAAATCTCCGATACCGTTGTCCGGGTCCACCCCCAGCTTTTTGAGAGTCTCACCATGCTTCTCGAATACATCCTTATAATACACCGTCACGGCATGACCGAAGATCTTGGGATCAGAGATCTTCATCATGGTGGCTTTCATGTGGATCGAGAACAGCACCCCCCTGTTCTTGGCGTCTTCAATCTGCTCTTCCAGAAATTGGCGAAGCGCGCGCTTGCTCATGAAGGTGGCATCGATCACTTCACCGGCCTGCAACGTGACCTTGGGCTTCAGTACCGTCGTTTTGCCGTCCGGCCCGACAAACTCGATCCGTGCATCGGTCGCCGCAGTCGTCGTCAGCGACTTTTCGTTTGAACGGAAATCTCCACCCTTCATATGGCTGACATGCGTCTTGGAGTCCAGACTCCAGGCTCCCATCTTATGCGGATGCTTTCTAGTATGAGCCTTCACGGAGAGCGGCGCGCGGCGATCGGAGTTGCCTTCGCGCAGAACCGGGTTGACGGCACTGCCTTTGACTTTGTCGTAGCGGGACTTGATGTCCTTCTCTTTATCGTCTTTCGGATTTTCCGGGTACTCGGGAAGCTTGTAGCCTTGATGCTGCAATTCCTTGATGGCGGCATTCAATTGGGGGAGCGATGCACTTATGTTCGGCAGCTTGATGATATTCGCCTCAGGTCTCTTTGCCAGCTCACCCAATTCAGACAGCGCGTCTGCCTGCTTCTGTTGCGGCGTCAGGTATTCGGGAAACACCGCGAGAATGCGCCCAGCCAACGAGATGTCCCGCAACTCAACCGAGACACCGGCTGCCTTGCTGAATGCATTAATAATCGGAAGAAACGAATAGGTCGCCAGCATCGGGGCTTCGTCAGTTTTGGTGTAAATAATTTTAGATGCAGTAGCCATGATATGTTCTCTCCTAACTCCTTGTTAGTTCAGCGCATTCAGCGCTGAACCGGCCTTGAACCACGCAATCTGTTGTTCAGTGATGCTGTGGTTCGCCTGAATGGTGAGTGACGTACCATCCGGCTTATGGATGGTCACTTGCACCGGTTTGCCAGGAGCCAGACTGCTTAGCCCTGTCACGCTGATGCGATCCTGCTGTTCGATCTTCTCGTAATCCTTCGGATCAGCAAAGGTCAACGCCAAGATCCCCTGTTTCTTCAAATTCGTCTCATGAATACGGGCAAAACTCTTCGTGATCACGACGCGAACGTTGAGGAACCGAGGCGACATTGCCGCATGTTCGCGGCTGCTGCCTTCGCCGTAATTCTCATCGCCGACCACGATCGAGCCGATGCCTTTTGCCTTATACCGGCGGGCGATCTGCGCAATGGTGAGCCCCGTTTCACCCGTCAAGACATCCGTCCCTTTGCCCGGCTCCGGGAAAAATGCATTGTTCGCACCCAGAAACATGTTGTCGCTGATCTTGTCCAAATGGCCGCGGAACTTGAGCCAAGGCCCGGCCGGAGAAATATGGTCCGTGGTGGTCTTGCCCTTCGTCTTGATTAATAGAGGAAGCTTGTCGAAATCTTTGCCGTCCCAGCGCGGAAAAGGCTGCAAAAGTTGTAGCCGCTCGCTGGTCGGTGGAACATCGACGGTCAAGCCCTCGCCGTTGACTGCCGGCGCCACAAACCCCTCCTCGCCCTTTGCAAAACCCTTGGCCGGAAGCTCTTCACCCTGCGGCGGCAGGAACTTGAATTCCTTACCATCCGCTCCCGTGATATTCTGATGGACAGGATCGAAGGCCAAATCACCGGAGATGGCATAGGCCGTGACAATTTCCGGGCTTGCAAGGAATGAGAGCGTTTCGTTGATGCCGTCGTTGCGGCCGGGGAAGTTTCGGTTGAAGGAACTGACGATCGAATCCGCTTTCCCCTTTACACCATCGGCACGTTTCCACTGTCCGATACAGGGGCCGCAGGAATTGGACAACACTGTGCCGCCCAATTTCTCAAATGTGTCCAGAAACCCATCGCGCTTCATTGTATGATAAATACGCTCGGAGCCGGGGGACACGAGGAACGACGTTTTCGCTTTGAGTCCTGCCTTCAACCCTTGCTGGGCAATGTGGGCCGAACGGCTGATGTCTTCATAGGATGAATTGGTGCAGCTTCCAATGAGCGCCGCCTTGAGCTCGACTGGATAGCCTTTCTCCTTGGCTTCTGCCGCCATCTTGGAAATCGGCCTGGCAAGATCAGGTGTATGAGGCCCGACGACATGGGGCTCGAGCGTCGACAAATCGACCTCGACGATCTGGTCGTAGTATTTTTCAGGCGACAGAGAGACCTCCGGGTCCGCCACAAGCAACGATCTGTTGGCAATCGCGAGGTTGGCCAGATCCGCCCGATCCGTGATGTTCAGATAGGCGACCATCTTCTGGTCGAACGGGAACACCGACGTCGTGGCGCCCAGTTCCGCGCCCATGTTACAGATCGTCCCCTTGCCGGTCGCACTGATGGTTTCGGCGCCGGGCCCAAAATATTCGACGATCTTGTTCGTCCCGCCCTTCACCGTGAGCAACCCGCAGAGAAACAGAATCACGTCCTTCGGCGAGGCCCAGCCGCTCAACTTGCCGGTCAGATGGATGCCGATCAGTTTCGGATGGAGCACTTCCCAGGGCAGGCCGGCCATCACCTCACCGGCATCGGCGCCACCGACACCGATGGCTAACATTCCAAGCCCACCGCCATTCGGGGTGTGCGAATCGGTTCCAATGATCAAGCCCCCGGGAAATGCGTAATTTTCCAACACAACTTGGTGAATGATCCCCGCGCCGGGCTTCCAAAAGCCAATGCCGTACTTCTTCGCCGCCGAGGCAAGGAAATTATAGACTTCCTTGTTCTCGTCCACCGCACGAAGCAGGTCCTTCTCGGAGCCCATCTCAGCGCGGATCAAGTGGTCGCAATGGATGGTGCTCGGCACGGCCACTGTTGCCTTGTTGGCCTGCATAAACTGCAACATGGCCATCTGAGCCGTCGCATCCTGCATCGCCACGCGATCAGGCCGCAGAGCCAGCATCGCTTTACCGCGCTCCCATGTCTGTGTGTCGAAATTGTCCGCGTGTGAAACCAGCACCTTCTCCGACAAGGTCAGGCCACGACCGAACTTCTTCCTGGCCTTGGCAAACACGTCCGGCATCTTCGCATAGAGATTCTTGGCAAGATCCATCGACATGATGACCTCAATTTAAAATGGACAATCAAAGATAAAAATTGCCGTTACTTCAACGGCGGAACTTCGCGCCGCTTGGGCGCCGCATAATTTACCAGGTAATCGAACAGCCGGATCAATCGGCTATCCTGACGCTTCTGATCCACCCAATGCCCGATCAACCCAATCGTGCGTGAAAGAATGAAGAAGCCGTTCAAACTGTCAACCGGGAATCCGATATCGACGAGCACTGCGGCCATGGTTCCGTCCACGTTCAGAATCAGGTTGTCTTTCTTCCCTGCGGTCACCTGCTCCACTTGCAGGGCAAAATCGAGGCAAGGAGTCTTGATGTTCAAACTCTTGACGTATCCGACCAACTCTTTCACCCGTTTGTCCGGATTGCGCAGGCTCTTGACGCGATGGCCGATCCCTGGCACCGGGCCGACATTTTTCTTCATATAGGCGAGGAAATCGTCCACTGCCATCTTGTTATCGACGGCATACTTGAACCAGCGGCCGGCATCCGTCACCGCACCACCGAACCGAGGGCCGATCATGATCATACCGGCTGCTACAGACTGGGACAAGCCAATGCCTGCACAGGCCGCGAGAATCGTGGCGTAGGCGCCGCTCACGCAGGGACCGTGATCCGCTGAGAGCATCATAATTCGCTTGACAATTTCGGCCTCCTGTTTGGAGATCAGTCGCTTGTCCCACAGCAAGCCCACGACATGGGGGATCTCGTAGCCTTTATTGATGAGTTCGGAAGCGGGATAGCCGTCGTAGCAGGGTTCTTCGCCGCGGTCATCACTGATCGTGGTGCGGATCAGCGGGGCCACCATAACTTCGTCGGCCTTCATGGCCTCTTCGATCGTCTTTGGCAGCTTCGGCAGCACAGCCGGCTCCACCGGCTCCTTGACCTGGCCGGATTTCAGCAGCGCATGATACGTTTCCTTGATGGCAGGACCCAAGGCGCCGAATGTCTCCGGCACGATTGCGCCAGACTTTTTGAACGCATCGGACTTGGAACGGGCCGACCCTTCGCCCTTCAATCCCTCCTTGGCACCTGCGTGACCAAACTTCATGCCTTTCGGTAAGCTCTCTTGACAGAAGCCAGATACCACCGCCATCAACTTCACACGCCGCTTCTTCGCTCCATACCACTCGGCTGCCCGCTCTTCGAGATCGCCGCCCATCTCACCAACGATGACCACCGCCTTCGTTTGCGGATCGTTCTCGAACATTTCGAGATAGCTGACGTAATCGGTTCCCGGATAGGCATCGCCGCCGATCCCGATGGCCGTCGTGATGCCGTCGGCAAACTGCGAGCAGATCCAGATAATCTCATTGGAGAGGCCGCCCGATTTGGTGATGACCCCGAAAGACCCTTCGCGATAGAGCTTGGAAAGGACCAGATTGTCAAAGGCTCCGCCAATGACACCCAACCGGCAGGATCCAGCGGAGACAATACCGATCGACGAAGGGCCATTGAAGACTTTCCCAAGCTTGGTCGCATGACGGCCCAGGATCTTGGCATCTTTTTCCGGCACACCCTCGGTGATCATGGAGACCACCTTGATGTGCGGATCGTCCAAGGCTTCCATCCCGCCCTTCATCGCCCGATCTGCGCCGATGTAGACGAGACTGGTGTTGATCTGGGGATGGCTCTTGGTCGCTTCCGCAACGGTCTTATAGATGGGAACGGCCACTAAGCCGCTGCCATAGGGAATTTCGTGTGTCTTGTCGGCGTCAGGCGGATAGACGAATGCCAGGACGTTCAGCGAGCGTTTAATCAGGTAACAAAACTCAGCCATCCGGCGCGCGGCGTTCACACCTGCGACGCCCCCCTGAATGACCACATAGGTATCTTTGTTTGCCAGGATACTCATCGGGATCTCCCTCTTCTCAGTGCTAAGTCCTGAGTGCTGAGGAATGAGCGACAGAGCGTCCCGCCGCTCAGCACTCAGCACCCAGCACTTGATTTACTTCTGCAATGCCTTATCGACGATATCGGTCAGCGGCGTGTTGCGGTCGAAGACGTTGATGTCGAACCCTTCATCCTTGAGTGTGCGCATCGCATCGAGCCCTTCCTTCTCGCGCGGGCCACCGCGGCGCACCCAAATTTTGACGTCCTTGAGCTTGCCCTCAGACTTTGCCTTGCGGAATCCATTGATGATGCCACCGAACGTCTTCTTCACGTCTGTAAAATTTGCAATTGCGCCGCCGACGATGATGTTCTTGATCCCGGGCAACGAGCAGACCTTCTCGGTCAGCACTTCAACTGCCCAATCCGGTGGATCGCCTGAGTATTCGGCATAATTGGCCAATTTCCCGCCGCGTGCAACAACCGCATCGGAATAATAGACGCTGGCGCCACCGCCGGCTGGAAGCATGGCCGTATCTCCGCCTGGAATCTCGATAAATTTGACCGAGCCCTTGATCTTGGAATCCACCGCCATCACTTCCATTTCGTGGGCGGAATAGGCTCGACCAAATTCTGCGGCAAAGGCAAAGTTCCAATCGGGATGCCGAAACTTGGCATCACCATCGAGCAGCGTCACCGCATCCAACGCGATCAATTCAGTCTCATGTTCGCGCAGGACCACGGGGTTCACCTCCAAATACTGCGCATCCTCGCTGTCGAAACAGGTGAACATCTTACCCGCGAAATCGGCCATTTTCTTCAAAAGTGAACCGGTAAAGCCCGCATCTTTGGCCACCTTCTCGAGCTCAGCTTCCGAGGGCTGCTCTCCGATTGCCACCGCCAGACGCGTCACGCGCTCCCAATTCGATTCGACTTCAATGCCGCCGCAGTTGGCGACCAGGATGTCCGTCCCTTCTCGGGTTGACTTCACTGCGCAATAGTATTCTTCCTTGTGCGGAATCATTTCGGACACGATCACTTGCGAGACAGTGATGCTGCCCACATGGCGGCCGATCATTTCCTTGGTTGCCGCTTCCGCTTCTTTGAGATCCAGCCCGACCTTTACCAAGCCAAGCTTGAACCGTGAGCCGAGCGCCTCATGAGCTTTGACCACCAACTTGGATTTCTTGAGCCACTCATTGGCATGGCCGAGCTTCGTCAATTCGTCAACCGAGGTCACGACGACATAGTTGGGGACTGTGATACCCCACTTCTTCATTAACCCCATCCCCGGACCCTCAAGCACCTTCGCCATGACATCACTCCATCAGAATGGTGAGAAACGATATGTAAAGGAGGAGGATTCTAACGAAATCGGCTGGGGGACTCAATATGTCAGAGGAACTAAACGAAGAGGGCTCAAAAGGCCTAGCAGCGAAGACAGCCCGACGATCTATGGCTTAAGTGCTTGAAACAGCGTGGCAATCTCCATCTTTCCTCGCCGAGTCTCTCAAGTGCGTGCGGGGTAGTGGGTCAGTTTGAATTGATCAAATTTGCTACCAAGAGGCTGGTTTATGGAAATTAGTACCTGGAATTGGATTGGGCAGTTGTGAGTCGGCTATATCTTGAAGTGGGATGAATTTCCATTCGCGCCGCGTCCATCGCTTTAGTTGAATGGAAGCCGGACGATCTGATTTCTTCGCTGGAATGAGCAGAACAAGCCTACGCCTGAGCACTTTACTAACGATTCTAAAGGCCTCAGCCAAATCACTGTCATTGGTTACGACAGCATAGCAGTCAAATGAATGTTGCCATGCATCATGGACCAAATGAACGGCAAGGTTAGCATCAGAACCTTTCTCTTCTGTTTTGATCACACGGACAAGCTTCCAGCTACCATCTGCCAGCGGGAGGTCTATTTCCTTTGATAGAAAATGACCAAGTTTTACCTTCAGCTCCGGGATATATGATTCCAGCGCATTTAAGTATGCTAATTGTCGAATAGGGGCTTGTGGGTCATTGGGGCGCGCGGAAACAATGGCGGTATAGTATTTTATTGTGTCAACGGTGCAGTCAGAAGGCAAAACTCTCTGAAAGAGAGTTTTAAGATCTAGCCATTTATATGACGTCTGTTTGAGAAGGCCATAATAGAGATTGAACCCATCTACATAAATACAAGTACGCATGATATTTAGGTGGAGTAGATAGATGAAGGGGGCAGAAAAAGCAAGGGCCTCCGAAGAGGCCCTGCGCCCTCAGACCGAAGTCATGAGGGGGAGTCGTGAATGAAGTATTGCACCATGAGATTGACTAGTCAAGCTCCTTTATTCCCCCAATAAATCAGCTATTTCCTCTAGTCTCCACACGTGATCGGCAATGCCTGCTTCCATTGCAGGCGTCACCCGTAGAGTCTGATGAATCCTCGCAAAGTTGTAATGCATGAAGTGAAGCGCTACGGCATGGGCCTGGTTTTCAATCTTCTTGCTAAATGCATTGGTCAGCCTGGTCATCCGTCGCATGCTCATCCGCATCGTGAGATTCTGCCGCTCCACAAAGCTAGTTGATACTTGATTCATATCGGGGTTGCCCTTCACTTTCAGCTTCCGTGTTCCGCAGCACTCCGCAGGGCTGTAGCGCGTCGTGCCTGAAGTCGGAGGCGCATTGTAGATTTTGTCCAGCATCGCATAGTCCACTTCTCCACCAAATGCGCTCTCAACCGCAGTTAGATAGGCCCTGTGTCCATCCGTTGTGAGTTGCACTCGATGGGCCAAGCGGCTTGCCAAGTCATCAATGAACTTCCTCGCATAGATTGCCGTGCGTCCGCCGACAAGATAGGACGCGATCAGCTTTGTATCCGCATCAATCGCTGCCCAGGTCCATACATCACCGAACCCAAGTTTACCCTTCATCTCTTCCGGGACATTCTTTTCCTTCGCGTAACAAAAGGACCAAATCTCATCGCACTGGATTTTCTTACAGGTCAGATTGCGAAGGACCCGATCCTGATAGGCTGCGCAAGCCTTGCCAAGATCCCCGACTAGCTTGAGCACCGTGCCCTTGGCTGCGCCGGTCATGCGACACGTAGCGCGAATGCTGTTGCCCTCGACAAGAGCAGCGATGATTTGAACTCGTTTGGCTTGCGTTAGTTTGTTCATGACTCCCTCCGTTGTATGGAGGTATTATGCTTGAGCGCTCAAGCTATTGTCAAGCTCAATATCATCTGGCCACTTGCCATAGGCATAGGCCGGAGGTATAGTGCCTACAAGAGGAGGCTCCACCATGAAAGCCAAAATTTCCCACAAGAAGAAACGGGCTTCAAGTGATGCTGACATGGAGAGGCAGTATCAGCAAATAGTTGCGGCACCCGATCCGCAAAGGATCATCCCTGAATACCAATCGCTTGTGCAGCCGTCTCCCTATCGGACCGTGCAAACGGTTACAACCTACAGCGCATACGAAGATCCTATCTAGGGTGATGGTCTGTAGATGCCAAATTGGGGAGAGGTTCTAGGCGAAATAAATAATTTCAAGGGCTTCCATGCAGCCGCCTCACAGCAAGCCGTAGATTCTGTTCGCAGAAAGTACCTCCAAAGCCTTCATCAGCACACGGGGCGAAACGTCATCGCCTATTATTCCGGCTTTTTATCCAAGCCAGACATTCCATCTGAAATAAACGACGAGGATAAGAACGGTTTTATGATGGCCGTTCATAAGCTGGACAGAAGCCTAGGGCTAGACCTCATCCTTCATACGCCAGGCGGTGGTATTGCGGCAGTACAGTCGCTCGTTGATTATCTTCATAAAATGTTTCAGGACAATATTAGAGCTATTGTTCCTCAAATCGCCATGTCAGCCGGTACTATGCTGGCGTGCTCCTGCAAGACCATTTGGATGGCAAAGCACGCAAATCTTGGCCCGATTGACCCGCACCTTCGAGGCATCCCAGCCTATGGAGCGATACATGAATTTAAGCGGGCTTGCCAAGAGGTAAAAAAAGACTCCAGCAAAATCCATATTTGGCAGTCAATAATTGGACAATACAGACCAACATTTCTTGGTCAATGTCAGAATGCTATCAAGTGGTCGAACGAATTTGTGCAGCGCGAGCTTGAGAATGTGATGTTTAAGGGAAAATCTGGTGCTGCAGACAGGGCAAAAAGAATTGTCAAAAAACTTCCCGACTATAAGGCAAACCGAACCCATGAGAGGCATATCTCTGCGGAAGAATGCGAAGAGATGGGATTGGTAATAAAGAAAGTAGAAGATGATCCTAAATTGCAAGACTTACTGCTCACGGTACATCATTGCTTCATGCACAGTTTAATGAACACGAATTCATACAAGATGATTGAAAATCACTTAGGTGTAGCGTTTGTCAAGCAGCAGGCACAGATGGTGGTCCCTGTACGACAATAACTTACTCTCCCGCCTTAGCTGCCCATCGTAGCTTTGCGGCTTTTCTGGCTATAGCAATTCTCTTCTTGGAAGAAAGCTTCGCGGCCCTCGCCTTGCCTCCCTTGAGTCCTCCTAGGCGTCCCAGGGCTACAGCGGCGGGGTTCTTTGCTGGCGGGTCTTTCTTCTTGTGGGTTTTCCCATTATGGGAAATGGGGGTAGGTTCGCCTGTCACGGCTTGCAGGATCTTAAAGGCGGTGACATTCACATCGCTGGAAGATTTTTTCTTTTTCGCCATGCCCCATGATACATGAGCGCTTAAGCAGAAAACAAGCCACTGAAGCCTAAACCACACACTTTATCTATTTCAAACTGACCCACTACCGCGTGCGGCGATAATTATCCTGGAAGGCGGTTAGATTGGCAGGCAGGACAAAAAAATGAGCTGCGTTCACTTTGGAGACGGCGAATCATCCGCCCGCATCGATTGGAACAGGATTGGCCTTCTTTGCCGTAGACGAGATGATGGCGCTTATATCGGCCTTCTGTGCCATCCGGTGCATAGAAATCTTTGACGCTCGACCCGCCACAGGCAATCGCCTCGTGCAGCACCGTCCGCATCGTGTCATAGAGCGTGTCTATCGTTGCCCCGCACAGCCGACTTACCTCACGGTTCGGATGGAGCCTGGCGCGAAAGAGAATTTCATTCGCATAAATATTCCCGATTCCTGCAATCACTTGTTGATGCATCAAGAGCGGTTTTAGACGTCCCCGTCTGGCTTGCATGAGACGGACGAACTCATCACGCGGCACCGTGAGGGGGTCGACCCCGAAGCGGCGAGCGCGATAGCGGTCGAGACCCACCCGATCGAGCAAGGACAGCCGTCCGAACCGCCGAGGGTTCCAATAGCGCAGCTCTGATTCACGGCCCCCCGTGAACGATATGCGGACATGAACGTGCTGCGGGTGCTTCGTCTGGGTGTCGCGAAAAAGAAGAAGGCCTGTCATCCCAAGCTCCGCGACGACATATCTGACTTCGTCATCTTTTTTGAATCCCAGTGCGACACTCTTTCCGTATCGCTCTACCCCTTCCAGCACTGCGCCGTGATACCACACGAGCGTGGGCAACCCTTCCCGAACAATATCCGCTCGTCCCACCCAGCACTCGTTGAGTTGTGCGCCGAAGAGACAAGCCCGTATCTGCCTGGCAACGACTTCGGCTTCCGGTAGTTCCGGCATAAGAGAAATCCTTGTAATGCGGTTACGCCTATTGGGATTGTGGCAGAATAACCAGCAGGATGCTCTAAAAGGCCAGACTTCTCACCCGCCCAACCCTGACGGCTATTTCACCCTCCTGCCCTGAGGCTGCCAAGACAGCCTATTGCCCAGGGACGCGCCTTGTCCCAGGCAAGGCGCGGAGTACCTATCGTTTTAAGGGGTGGCTGGGATGATCCCAACTGCGCGCGTCCAACGAGGGGAGTCCGCGACCGCGCGTTGCGCGAGCACGGGGATCGTCCCGCCACCCACCCTCTTTTTCAGCATCCTGCTTGATTAGGCCATGGACGAAGCACAAAAGGCAACGTGTGGGAGAGAACTGCTCGTGAGGGTATTTTCGAACTCGCAGTTACGCGCCCGATGCTGGGCGTGAGGCGAGATTCTTCTTGTCCTTCGCGCGGGCCGCGCGAAGAAGGCGAACGTGGGTGATGGCTTTGTCGATGTTGGGAAGCGGCATTGCGCCGGGACGGCGCTTCATGACCAATTTTAGGACCTCATCATACGCCATCCCTTGGACACAACAGAGATAAGCCATCACAACCGACACGGACCGGCCCATGCCGGCACGGCAACAGACCATGACCCGATTGCTTGAAAGATGCTGTTCAACCCAGCTTACCGCCTGGTCCAACAAGAGCGGCTCGGCTTCAGCATATTCCGAAAATGGAATCCTGTCATACAGCAACCAACTGGGTGGCTGTATGGTAAATTCAGCGGCGACCAAGAGCACCGCGCTAATCTCTTGCGGCGGTTCGATCGCATCGTTGATGTTTCCGACCAAGAGGGTCTCGGTAATATAGTGCATCGCACCCTCAGTATAGGCCGTGCCTTCCCCAGGTCAAGGGGAAGATCTTGATCCTATCCCGTTGCGGTCTCTTCCATGTCAACGCTATACTGGGGAAACGATGCCGCCGACTTGTACACAAGGAGCCTCCCCGATGCCAAGCCCGACCGTGAAAGAAGTTGAAACCAGGCTCGAAACCATCCAGTGCGCAATTTGCAAGGGATCAAGCTTTGGAATCGATGAACGCTCTATGCAGGCAGATGGTGAATGGCGAGGCATCTGTAGGAAATGCTACTACACCTTCCCAATCTATACGGATATGGAGTTCTACCTTCGCACACAGCCGGATATCCCCTACCGCCTCAAAGAGATGTCCTGTCCGACTTGCAACCACCAAGGGGTGAGCCTCAATTTCCGTATTACCATGTCCGTCCGAGAGTCCATCTATTTCCTGACCTGTACCTCGTGCCAGAAAACATACCCGGAGCGTTCTTCCCTGGAAGCCTTTGAATAGCTCCCCTTTTTGCCCTCGCCCTAGTGTATACTTTGTCTATGAGTGAGACACCAAAGGATCCCGTCAAGGCCCCTGAAGCTCCCGCTCCAGAGACCGCGGCCAAGCCAAGAAAAGAAATCCCGCTCATTGCCATTCAAGACGATGGTGACATGATCGCCGAGGAAATGGCGGAGATGTTCGACGAAGACCGGGTGTCGCATCAGCACGGGTCCTCTGAACCGGAAGCAGATTAGTTGCTGACCCCACACTTCTAAGCCGCACCATCGGTTGTTCCCGTGATCCTTCAAGCAGGGTGACCGCTGCTCTAAAAGAAAAGGAGACTGCAACGAATCGCTCACAGACCCGTCGCCTTATCATGGGTTCTGAAAATGGTTCTGCCCTAGAGGTTGGGCACTACTCCGGTTCGGCTTGTTGTTCAA
>Ga0187893_10010817_pt1 | contig 13437 bp, 10 predicted proteins | sample MA1701074metaG_FD_139574 | JGI IMG/M metagenome (GOLD analysis project Ga0187893, IMG submission 139574) | White microbial mat communities from a basaltic lava cave in the Kipuka Kanohina Cave System on the Island of Hawaii, USA - MA170107-4 metaG ...
CACGCGGAGCTCTCCGGCGTGGCGTCGCTGCACGACTCGCCCGGCCAGCCGTCGTCGCGGCTCCTCGATCTCGTGCCGGCGCTCTTCACGCGGGCGCGCGCGGCGACGCTTCCGAAGCTAGCGGAGCGGAACGCCCCGGCGCTCGTCCACCAGTGGCCGGGTGAGCACTACAAGCTCATCGTCGCGCTCCTGGAGGAGGTGAAGCCGAAGCTCGTCGTCGAGATCGGGACGTTCACGGGGCTGAGCGCGCTCGCGTTCCTGCAGTCGTCCGCGCGGCTGGTGACGTTCGATGTCGTGCCGTGGAACGGCTTCCCGGACACGTACCTGCGGGAGGGAGACTTTGCGGCGGGCCGTTTCGAGCAGGCGATCGCGGACCTCGGCGACCCGGCCGCGGCCGACCGCCACGCGGCGCTGCTGCGCGAGGCGGACCTCATCTTCGTGGACGCGGCGAAGGACGGCGTCCTCGAGCGGAGGATCCTCGCGAACTTCGAGCGCGTGAAGCTCCGTCGCGGCGCGCTCGTCCTCTTCGACGACATCCGCGTGTGGAACATGCTCGACATCTGGCGCGGGATCGCGCATCCGAAGATCGACCTGACGAGCCTCGGCCACTACAGCGGCACGGGGCTGGTCGACTGGGCGAGCACCTCGCGGTAGAGCGCGCGGATGCGCTCGGCGATCCGCGCGACGTCGAACGCCCCGGCGCGCCCGCGGGCCGCGCGGCTGTGTCGCTCGTAGCGGTCGGGTTCCGTGAGGATCGTGCGGATCGCGCGCGCCAGCGCCGGCGCGTCGCCGGGCGGCACGGTGAGGCCGGTCTCGTCGTGGCGGCTCACGTCCGGCACGCTCGTGGGCAGGTCCGTGTTGACGACCGGCTTGCCGTGCGCCATCGCTTCGAGCTGCACGATGCCGAACGACTCCGTGTTGTTGACCGACGGGAGCGCGAGCAGCCGGCACCGCGCGAGGCAGGCTTGCACCGCGGCGTCGGACAACCGTCCGAGGAACCGCACGCGTCCGCCCATCGCCTCGAGTTCGCGGCGCTGCGGGCCGTCGCCGACGACGACGAGGTCCGCGTCGACGTCGCGCATGGCGCGGATGAGCACGTCGAGGCCCTTGTAGGCGACGAGGCGTCCGACGAAGAGGACGAAGTTCTCCGCCGCCGACGTCATGGACCCGCCCGGGCGCACGGCGTACGGGATGACGACGCACTTGGGGCGCACGCCGTCGAAGTCGCGGTTGCGGTCGAGCATGCGCTGCGACGAGACGACGATGCGGTCGGCGCGCCGGAAGAGCGCGCGCTGGAGGAATCGGTACGCGGGGCGCACGACGCGCTGCCGCACGACCTCGGCGTGGTACGACACGACGACCGCGCGTCCGCGGCAGCCGTTGAGCCAGCCCGCCAGTTCCGCGAGCGGGAACGGGTGGTGGAAATGGACGAGGTCGGCGCGCGCCGCGAGGTGGCTGAAGAGGCGCAGGTACTGCGTCGAGACCGGCATCGACCAGGCGGTCGCGAGCATGGCGGCGCGGTGGACCGGGATGCCGTTCACGACGTCGAGCGACGCGGGCCCGTCGTGGCTGGTGACCAGGACGCGGACGTCGTGGTCGCGCGCGGCGGCCTCGGCGGCGTCCTGGAGCGCCCGTTCGGAGCCGCCCGGCGCGGGGGCGTAGAACTTGCCCGCCTCGAGCACGCGCGCCATTCGTGGGAGCTTGCGGGCGCCGCGTCCGCGTGTCAAGCTTGCCGCCGTGGGACGTCTGTGGAACCTGCTGCGGTACGTCACGCGCCCTCCGCCGGACGCCGCGCGACGGCCGCGAGCTCGTCGCCGCTGTCCCGGCCCGCGCGCATCTCGATCTGCCGGCGCGCCAGCAGCCAGTCCGTCCACAAGCGCAGTCCCGGCGGCGGGTAGTCGCCCAGCCGCCACGGGACGCGGCGACGCAGGCATCGGCTTCCGTAGGCGATGTGCCGCGCGCGGTGGAGCGTCGAGCGGACGCGCACGTCGGCGAACCCGGCCCGCGACAGCAGACGCGCGACGGACCGGGCCGTGAAGAGCACCAGGTGCCGCGGCGGATCGAGCGGATACCAGTGCTCGCGGAAGATCGCGTGATGCGCGCTCTCGACGTTCGGCGTGGCCAGCGAGAGCTCGCCGCCTGGGCGCAGCACGCGGCGGCACCTCACCAGCAGGTCGAGCGGGTCGTGGACGTGCTCGACGACGTGCGAGAGCACGACGGCGTCGTAGCGGTCGGCCGGCAGCCGCAGGTCCGCGTGCACCGTGAACCCGCGCGCGCGTACGCGCTCGGCCGCGCGCGGGTCCGGCTCGAAGCCCTCGACGTCCCACCCCGCGGCGCGCAGCATGTGCATGAGGTCGCCCGAGCCGCATCCCACGTCCAGCAGTCGCGCACCGCGGCGAGGCACGAGGTTCATGAGCTGGAACTCGTACCCGGCCGCGCGGTCCGGCATGAGCGCCGCGAGCGCCGAGACGCACTTCTTCTTCAGCGACAGGAACGGTCCCTCGATCCGCAGCCGCCTGAAGAGATGTCCCTCGCGCATCGCGTTCTCCAGCCGCGGCGACATCCACGTCGGGGGGGCCGGGCGGCCCGGGGAGAGGCCGTCACGGGTGAAGTACGTCACATAGAGCCGGGGCACGTCCTCCTCCAGGGGCGTGGGGTCCTGCCAGAGCGACCCGCATTCCGGTCGCGGACACGCGCTGATGGACCATCGCCCCGCGACGCCGTACAGCCGGTCGGGCAGGTCGTGGTAAAGTCCGCGCCCCGTGGAGCCGCACAGCGCACAGGTCGGCTGCGGGCGCGTGCGGATCGGCGCGTCGCTCACCGGCGTGCACCCTACCATCCGCGGCACCCGGCGGGTACAGTTGCGGCCCATGCCTCGCGTCACCGTCATCACGCCGACCTTCAATCACGCGTCCTTCATCGCCGATTGCCTGCGCAGCACGACGGCCCAGACGTTCGGCGACTGGGAGCAGTTCGTCATCGACGACGGTTCGACGGACGGCACGGGCGACGTCGTGCGCGCCTTCCGCGATCCTCGGATTCACTACGTGCGGCAGGAGCGCCTCGGTCTGTGCGGCCTGCCGCAGACCTACAACCGCGCGCTCGCGTTGGGCACGGGGTCGCTCGTGGCCGTCCTGGAGGGAGACGACTGGTGGCCCGCCGACAAGCTCGAAACGCTCGTGCCCGCGTTTCGCGACGAGGGTGTGGTCCTTGCGTACGGCCGGCAGGTTTGCGTGGGCCGGAGCCCGCTGCATCCCCCCTCGCTCCCGGACCCGCGTCGCCCGCTGCCGCGCGACGTGCTCTTCAACATGCCCGTCGGCCGCGCGTCGGTGACGATGATGCGCAAGGATGTGCTCGTCTTCACCGGCCCGAGTTCCATCGTGCTTCGTCGGGCGTCGCTCGACCGCATCGGCGGCTTCCGGGGTTGCGCCGGGTTTCCCGCGACGGACTATCCCACCCTGCTCAGAATCGGCCTGCTCGGGCGCTTCCACTTCGAGGACCGCCCGATGTCGTACTGGCGACTCCACCCGGGGCAGGCGACGCAGGTGCTCCAGGCGACGCGCGAGAAGCACCTCGCGCTCATGCGCCGCGCGTGGATCGTCGTGCGCGAATTCCACGCGGCGTGCGGGGCGCGGCTGGGACTCTCCGCCGCCGCGTGGAGCGACATCGAGGCCGGGTGGGAGCGCGACCTGTGGGGGGGGTGCCCGATCCAGGAAGGGCGCCGATTGCTGGCGGAAGGACGGCTGCACCAGGCGCGCGGCCGGTTCCGCCGCGCCGCGCGGACGATGGGACGGTTCGCGAGGCTCATCGCCATCGCCGGCCTCGGCGCGTCCATGGTGGGAGCGTCGCTCGAAGGCTGCTACCGGATGCTCGGTCGACCTTACTACCGGCGCTTGACGACGGGCGGGTTCTCCAAGACGCGCCAGTAGACGCCGGTCAGGTCGATGGGCACGAGCGGCTCTCGAATCGCATGCGCGTCACGGTCCGTACCAGCGCTTCATGAGGTCGAGGTGGACGTCGGTCATGGGCGGCAAGCTTGCGGGCGCCGTGCGCGCGTGTCAAGCTTGCGCCCGATGCTCGACGTGCTCCTCGTGACGGGGTGCGTTCCGCCGGTGCCGTGCGGCGTGGGCCACTACACGGCTCGGCTCGCGGAGGCGCTCGCGTCGGCGGGCCTGCGCGCGGGCCTCGAGGTCGTCGACCGCTGGGGCGGACTCAAGCGGCTGCGCGCGCGCGTGGCCGAGGAGCGGCCGCCGGTGGCGCACGTGATGTATCCGACGCGGGGGTACGGATGGTCGCTTTATCCGGCGATGATCCCGCGCGCGTGCCGCCCGGCGCGTGTGCTGCTGCACGTGCACGAGTACACGAACAACCATCCGCTGCGGCGGATGCTCGTGCGCTCGATGGCCGCGCGCTCGTGGCGCGTCGTCGTGAGCACGGAGTACGAGCGCTCGGCGCTGGCGAAGTTCGACCCGCGCGTCGTGCCCGTGCCCGCCACGGTCGTCGGGGATCCCGCGACGGTGCCCCCGCCGCCGCCGCCGCGCGAGAAGCCGTCGCCGCTCGACGTCGTCTTCTTCGGCTTCGTCATGCCGAAGAAGGGCGTGGACGTCCTCGTCGAGGCGTGCGCGAAGGCGGGCGCCCGTCTGCGGCTCGTCGGCCAGACGCCGGAGGAATCGGCGGAGTACGAGGCGTCGATCGTGGCGCTCGCGCGCGCGCGCGGCGTGGCGCTCGAGAAGTCGGGCGACGTGCCGGACGACCGCGTGATCGCGGAGCTCCAGAGGGCCGACGTCTGCGCGCTCCCGTTCGTCGATGGGGCGAGCGCGCGTCACACCACGCTGCTGACGGCGCTCGCGGCCGGCGTTCCCGTCGTGACGACGACGGGCCCGGACGTGGCGCTGCGGCACGGCGAGGAGGCGTGGCTGGTGCCGCCGCGCGACGCGGGGGCGCTCGCGGAAGCGCTCACGCGGTTGGTGGCCGACGCGGCACTGCGCGCGCGGCTGTCGGAGCGCGGACGGGTGTTCGCCGCGCGATACGGGTGGGGCGAAGTGGCGAAGCGGATCGTCGACGTCTACGGAAGCGGTTCGCCGTCCGGGTAGCCGGCGGCCTTGTCCTTCTTCCAGCGTTCCTCGTCGGTCGCCCAGTGCTTATCGTTGCGCTTCTGGTAGTCGGTCTTCTCCTGGTGGCCCCAGAGCCAGTGCCGGTGGAACTGCGCGAGATCCGGACGCATCCAGAGGACCTTCAGCTTCGTCGCCACGTCGTGGAGCGAGTTGTCGCCGAAGAAGTGGAAGTAGCGGTCGTCGCACGGCCCGCGTCCGCGGTAGGCGCGGCGGATCCAGGCGCGGCCGACCCAGGGCGATCCGCAGATGCGCGCGGCGGCCGGCTTCCCGAATCCCAGGAGGTTGCGGCCCTGGGGATCGCCGCATGGCTGCATGACGCCGAAGCCGTCCGGGAACCGCTCGAGGAACTGGCGGCCGATCTCCGCCGCGGCGAGTTTCGGATCGGGGTCCATGTCGTCGGCCGCGAGGACGACGATTTCGGCGCCGAGCTCGACGGCGCGGCGCGCCAGCCGGTTGCACGAGCCCCAGTAGCCGGGGTAGGGAGCGCCCGTCATTTCGAGGTCCGCGCCGCTGCCGCTCAGTCCCTCGTTGAGGAAGACGGCGGACCGGTAGCCGCGCGCCCGCCAGGCGTCGCAGGCCGCGCGCGCTTTTTCCACGGTCGCGCTGGGGAAGGCGACGTAGACGCAGGGAGCGTCACCGGCCATAGCCTTCGAGCCACTTCTCCGCCTCGCGGCGGTAGGAGTCCAGGATGCGGTCGCGCGGTCCGACTTCGCGGAGCTCGCGCGCCTTCGCAAAGACGGCGAGCTTGTAGAAGCTCATGAAAAGCGAGAGGTAGAGCCCGCGCCAGCCGTCGAGGAAGCCCTTGCGGAAGACGAAGCGTCGGACGAACTCGCGCCACGCGGAGAACAGCGCGCGGACGGTGCCGCCCTTCGCGGTGCGGGCCTCGATCGACGTGTAGCGGTTGAGCTTCTCGATGAAGTGCTCGACGTCGACGTAGTTGAAGTGGACGACCGCCTCGCCGTCTCGGCAGGGGAGCTCGAGGCGGCGCGCGCCGGGGGCGACGCGGATGAAGTCGTGCACGTCGCCGGTGGTGGTGAGCGAGCCCTTCTTGAAGAAGCGCGCGTGCACCTCCTGGTACGGTCCCCAGCCGGTGGCGCGCATGCGGCCACCGAGGAAATAGTTGAACCAGTGGACGGCGACGACGTCGGCGGCGTCGGCGGCGGCGATCTCGCGGAGGCGGCGGCTGAGGGGCGGCGGCACGAGCTCGTCGGCGTCGAGCATGAGGATCCAGTCGCCGGTGGCCTGGGCGACGGCGAAGGCGCGGGCGGGATCGGCGTAGCCGACGCGCTCGTGTTCGACGAGGACGGCGCCGAAGGAGCGGGCGATCTCCTGGGTCTTGTCCTCGCTCTTCATGTCGCAGACGACGATCTCGTCGGCCCAGGGCTTGACGGAGCGCAGCGCGACGGGGAGGTTGCGTTCCTCGTTGAGGGTGTTGACGACGACGGAGATGCGCGGGGGCATGTCAGGCGTTCTCCGTCGCGAACGCCTTGCGGCGGACGTCGTCGAGCAGCGTCTGAATCGGCCGGCCGGCGACGAGCGAGAGACACCAGGCGAGGCCGACGTAAAGGAGGCCGCCCGCGAGCAGGGCGCCGACCAGGTGCGTCACGGTGGATCGCAGCAGATGCGCCTGAGCGTACCAGAGCGCGGCCCCGATCGCCGCACTTGCGACGACGCTCGGAAGCTGGCTCCGCAGGAGCGCCGTGCCGGAGATGTGCCGCGTGACCATCACGTGCAACCCCAAGCCCAGGATTTCGCCGGCGGCCGTGCCCATGGCGAAAGCAAGCGGTGTGCGGAATGCCAGCGCGCAGGCCAGCGTGACCCCCCACAAGCAGACCACCCGGGACGCGTTCAGGAGGAATACGCTCTTCGACCAGCCCATCGCGTACGCGAACATGCCGTTGACGTGTCCCATCGGAAGCAGGGCACCCGCGACGACCAAGGTCATGAGAAGCGGGACGCCACCGCTCCACTTGGCGGTGTAGACGACCTCCGTGATCGTCGGCGCGAGGCCCGCGAGGAGCGCCGCGCCGCCTCCGTAGATGAGAGCGGTCGCCGCGTACGCGTGGTTGACCGCGCGTACGAGCGCCTCGCGATGCGCCTGCAGGCGGGCGAAGGTCGGCATGAGGAGGCGCCCCACGAGCGCGAGCGGCGTGTTCAGATAGTAGGAGAGGCCGCTCGCCCAGGCCACGAGACCGGCCGCGGGCAGTCCGAGGACCGCGACGACGACCACCGGCGTCACGGCCGAGCTGATCGGGGCGAGGAGCGCCGTCGCCTGGTAGGGCGCCGCGAACGGCATGTAGGCGCGCAGCGTCCTCCACGCCAGCGACGGCACCGGGACGCGGCCGCTGAGGACGCTGGCGAGCAGCGCGCCGGCGGCGACGCGCGCCATCATGCCGGCGGCGAAGCATGCCGCGCCGTGCCCGCGCCAGGCCAGCGCCACCGCGGTCGCGTTGAAGGCCGCGGCCTGGATGACCTCGACGGCGGCGATCCTCCCGAACGCGAGCGCGCGCTCCAGGCGCCCCACGGCGATCGTCTGCACCGGCAGGAGCAGGAGCGTGGCTCCCACGAGGCGGAACAGTTTCGCGTGCTCGTGCGGCAGCGCGTACGCCCGCGCGAGCGCGGGCGCCGCCGCCCAGATCCCCGCGGCCAGGACCGCCGCGACCGCCAGCTGCGCGCCCAGGGCCGCGCGAAAGTGCCGCTCATCGGGCTCCTGCTCGTGGCGGACCAGGCTCGCCGTCAGGCCGAGGTCCAGCAGACACCACCCGAACAACTGCACCGTCAGGAACGCCGCGTACAGTCCGAATTCCGCCGGTGCCAGGAAGCGCGCCAGCGCGATGCCTCCCGTCACGTTGAGCGCGATCAGAAGAACGTGGCGGACCGCGAGCGCTCCCACGCCGCGAACGGCGCGCCGCGCGACGGCGTCGGCGGACGGAGCGGCTTCACTCATCCCGGAGACCGAGATGCTGGGCGATGGTCGCGAGGCGGGACTGGAGCCGCCGGCCGACGGCCTGCACGCTGAAGTCGCGCGCGATGTCCTCGCGCCCGAGCGTGGCGACGCGTGCCGCCTCCTCGCGGTGCTCGAAGACATGGCGCATGAGCGAAGACGCGTGATCCGGATCCGGATCCGCCCAGCGCGAGCCGCGACGGTACGGCCAGACGTCGTGGTCGAGTTCCACGATGCGGTAGCGGATCGGGAAGCTGTTCGCGGGCGTCATGAAGTCCATGTTGCCCGAGTACCCCGTCGCGATCACGGGCTTGCCCGCGAGCATCGCCTCCGCCATCGTGAGACCGAATCCCTCCGCGCGATGCAGCGAGACGTACGCGTCGCACGTTCCGAAGAGCGAGTCGAGCTCCTCGCGCGACAGGCTGGAGTCGATCACGCGGATGTTCGCGTCGCGCTGCGCCTCCTGGAGACGGCCCAGCGTCTCCTCGTCGCAGAACCCGTGCGACGACTTGATGACGAGCATCGCGCGGTCGTCGCGGCGGAACGCGCGGCGGAACGCGTCCGCCACGGCGAGCGGGTTCTTGCGGGCCGCGCCGCTCATGAAGTCGAAGACGAACAGGAAGACGAACGCGTCGTCGGGCAGCTGGAAGTGTGCGCGGGTCAGCGATGCGGCGGCGCGCGGGAGGATCGGAATCGGCATGCGGACGACCGGGCGGGGCGACGAGCGCCCGATCGCGTCGACGGCGAACGCGGTCGGCGCCCAGATCTCGTCGAAGTAGTGGAACCGGTCCATCCACTCGGGCGGGAACTGCGGCAGCTCCCACATCCAGTAGGCGATGCCGTAACGCCCGGCGAAGAACCGCGCGCCGAGCTGGTGCGCGGCGCGCACGCTGATCTCGATGTCGATCAGGAGCAGGTTGACGGCGTAGGGGTTCGACGGGCGCGACGACCATCGCGGGTCGGAGCGCGTGCCGGCGAACTCCGCACTGTCGTAGTTCACGGCGACGTGCGGCAGACCCGCCGACTCGAGCGCGCTCGCGGTGGCGCGCGCCGCCTGGCCGACGCCGGCTTGGACGCTGAATCGTCCGACGAAGTTGACGCCCCAGGGGACCCGGCCGGCGCGTCGCGGGGCCGGAGGCGCCGTGCCGATCAGCTGGTTCACGCGCGGATGGCTGCCGCACGGGCGGAAGACGAGCCGCAGGAGCCGGGCCACGCTGTCCGGCACGCGGCGGCGCGGCGCGCCTCCGCCGCCGTCGGACGCAAGCACGCGCTGCGCGAGCCGGCCCGTGCGGCCGCGCAGGCGATAGCGCTCGAGGTAGCGCTGCATGAGGCAGATCTTGCACACGTCGCCGGACAGGATCTCGCCGAGCACGCGGCGCGCGCGCCGCACGGCGACGGCCGGGCCGCGCTCGAGACGGACGATCGACGGGTCGAGTCCGAGCGACGACCATCCGCCGTCGCGGAGCCAGCGCTCGAACGCGTCACGGTCCATCGGTCCGCCGTGCGAGGCGTGCAGCTCCTCGACGACCCGGCTCCATCCCTGCGGCGAGCGGAGCCACTCGAAGAGGCTGCCGGGTCCCGTCGCGAACGGATCGCCGAACGGCCTGGCCGCGGCGCCGAGGCGGCGGTGGAGGCGGCGCGCAACCTCGGGGATGGGCACGCCGTTGTCGAACCGCTCGTGCGGCGACGGCGGGCGGTCGAACACGCCCTCGCCGGCGCGGAGCGCTTCCGCGCGCCAGCGCTCGTGCGCGGCACGCCGCCCCGCGTCGGCCGGTGCCTCGTCCACCGAGAAGCCGGCCGTGCTCGCCAGGTGCGCGCGGGCGTCCCGCGCGATGCACGACGGGAACAGGACGCCGATCCGGTCGAGGCATCCCGCGTCGCACTCGTCGTCGAGCCGGGCGTCGAGCCAGTCGAGCATCGCCCGGCACTCCGGCGTGTCGGTCACGCCCACGAGCGGGAGCGTGTCGTGGGGCGCCGCCGGGTCGAGCGCGATGAGTCGCGCGTCGAGGTACACGACGCATCGCGAACGACGGAGGTCGAGCAGGTGGCGCAGGAGGCGCGGGCGGAGACGCAGGGAGAGGGCGTCGGGCGCGAGTCGAAAGGCGAGCGAGCGGTATCCGTCGAGCTTCAGGTCGGCGTGCGAAAGGATTTCGAACGGTTCGCCCGCGGACGTGCCGTCGACGAGGAGCGCGGCGAAGCGGACGGCCGGGTGGTGTTCGCGGAGAGATCGCGCGAGCACGCGAGCGTGCGGAAGATCTGCGGCGGTGACGATCGTGCAGGCGGTTGTCCCGTCGGTCAGTTCCACGCGGGTGGCGAGTATAACCCTGCCCGGTGGTGCGCGCAATCGAGCCCGGAGGAGGCTTTGAGGACGCCGCGCCGCGCAGTATGATCCGCCACTATGACGACGGTCACGCGGCCCGGCCTGGTCGTGCGGGGCGTGAAGAGGGTTCTGCGGATCTTGACCTGGCCGTTCCGCTTCCTCGCCCTCGTCGGACGCGTCGAACGGATCGAGCGGCAGCTCTTCGTCAAGGCACACGTCGACCGCTCCGCGCGGCCGACGCGGAGCGTCGAGGGAGTGGACTACGCCTTCTTCGCGCGCATGTTCCACGCGCCGGGCGACATCATGCGCGAGCACTTCCGCTGGTACGTGCCGCTGCTGAGGGGGCGCAGGACGATCCTCGACATCGGGTGCGGTCGCGGTGAATTCCTGGACGCGCTGCGGGAGGCGGGACTGTCGGGGACGGGGGTGGAGCTCGACGAGGGCCAGGCCAGCGAGTGCCGTGCGCGTGGCCACACGGTCGTGATCGCCGATCTCTTCGCGCATCTGCCCGCCGTCCCGGATGGATCGCTCGACGCGGTCTTCTCAGCACAGCTCGTCGAGCATCTGCCGTTCGCGAAGGTGCAGGAGCTCTTCGGTCTCGTCCACCGCAAGCTCGCATCCGGAGGCCTGTTCATCGCCGAGACTGTCAATCCGCACTGCCTTGTCGGGTTGAAGCTCTTCCACCTCGATCCCACGCACGTCACCGTGCTGCCTCCGGAACTCCTGGAGTTCGTCGGCAAGTCGGCGGGCTTCGCCGACGTTCGCACGGTCTACCCCAACGTGTGGAGGGGCGAGCGCGAACCGTACTTCGAGCATTCGCAATACGCGGGGGTGTTTGAAAAGACCTAGGAGGTCGATGCTCGTCCTCACGCTGATTCCGGCCGTCGCCCTGCTGGCGGGGGCGTTTCTCATCCGGGGGCACGCGCGCGTCGGATGGCGCGAAGCCATGCTGGCATCCGCCGTGGGCGCGGGCGTGTTCGTGACGGTGGCGACGGAGGGCCTCGGCCTTGCGAGCGCGTTCTCGTTCGGGCCGGTCCTGTCCGTGTGGCTGCTCGCGACCGGGGCGGCCGCCGCCTGTGCGTGGCGCGTGCGGGCGCGATGGGAGTTGTCGTCGCTTCGCGAGGCCTGGGCCGTCGCGTCCGGGCTCAAGTGGGTCGGCGTGTCGATGGCCGCGGCGACGGCGGTGGCCGCGTTCTTCGGCGCGCCGAGCACGTGGGACTCGATGACGTACCATCTCGCGCGCGTCGCGCACTGGATCCAGAACCGCCACGTCGACTTCTACCCGACGCACATCGAGCGACAGGCGTACCGCGCGCCGTTCGCCGAGTACGCGATCGCCCACCTCATGATCCTCGGCGGCGACCGGCTGTCCGGCTTTGTCCAGTGGTTCGCGATGCTCATGTCCGCGTGCGCCACGTCGCTCATCGCGCGCGACCTGGGCGGAAGCCCGCGCGCCGAGGCGGTCGCGGCGCTCTTCGGCATGACGCTTCCGATGGGCGTCCTCCAGGCGTCGAGCACGCAGAACGACTACGTCGTGGCGTTCTTCGTGCTGGCCACGGTCTACAGCGCGCTCAAGTTGTGGCGCGAACCGCGTCCGGGATGGCTCGTCATTTGCGGCGCGGCCGCGGGACTCGCCGCGCTCACCAAGGGCACGGCCTACGTGGTCGCGTGCCCTTTCCTGCTCGCCTTCGGGGGCGCGCTGCTGGTGCGGCACCGCGTTTGCGCGCTGCGGTATGTGGGATGCGTGGGAGCTGTCGCGCTGGCCCTCAATCTTCCGCACTACGCGCGCTGCGTGTCCGTCTACGGCACACCGCTGGCGGAACTCAATGCTGGGAACGAGGAGAAGCTGGCGTCGGGATCATTGCGCCCGGTGCAGATAGCCTCGAACGTCGTGCGCAACGCGGCGGCGCACTTCGTCGCCACGCCGTTTCACTATGTCAACAAGCGCGCGGCCGGTTTCGTGGAGCGGACGCACCGCGTACTGGCGCTTGACGTGGAGGGGCCGAAAACCGCGCGCGGATTCCAGTACAGCGCCATCCGCGCGTGGGCGCACGAGGACATCGCCGGCAATCCGTTGCACGCGATCGTCGCGGCGCTGCTCGCAGGCCCGCTCATCTATCGCGCCGCGCGACGACGCGCTCCCGCGGACGTGATCGCGTATGCCACCGCCACGGCGATCGCCGCGGTCCTGCTTCTGGCGGCGCTGCGCTGGCAGCCGTGGACGAGCCGTCTTCAACTCCCGCTCTTCGTGCTGGCGGCGCCGATCGTCGGGGTGATTCTCGACGGTTTCCCGTCGCGCGTGCCGTCGATCGTGGCGGGAGTCCTCGCGCTGGCGGCCGTCCCGTACGTCGCGATGAATGAGTCGCGACCGCTCCTCGGCTCGCAGAGTGTTTTCACGATGCCGCGCGAAGCTCAGTACTTCCGGCGCGCCCGGCGCTGGAGGCCGACTACCGCGCGGCGATCGCGCACGCACGGAAGGTGGGCGCGGGGCACGTTGGCCTCGTCCTCGGGGCGGACGACTGGGAGTATCCGCTGTGGGTGCTCAAGGGGCGGGACGTGCTGGTTTCTCACGCAGGCGTCGAGAATCGCACGTCGAGCCGACCCGCGGAGCACTCCGCGCCTCCGGGGTGCCTCATCTGTACGGACGTGCGGCGCGCCGGCGAGCTCGTTCGTCAGGGTTGGCAACGCGCGGCCGCCTTGGAAAGTGGCGTTGACATTTTACGGTCCGTAGGTCGGTTGGCACTCCCGACGGCCCGGCGGCTCCGGGCCTGGTTTCTGCGCGGAACCACACGAAAGGACCAGCACGCATCTTGCATCAACAATCCATTCTCGGCCGAGTTCCACGGGGGTGGCGAGCATATCCACACCCGGCCGTGCGTGCAATCGAGCCCGGAGGACGCTTTCACGCGGCTCGGCGTCACAGTATGATCCACCGGCCATGCCGCGTCCTGCGAAGCTGTCGACTGACCAACAGGTGAGTGAAGTACGCTCGACGGAGAGAGCCTGCCTGTTCCCGGGCACTGAGGTGCGTTCCGCGAGGAATCCGGAAGGCCGTGGGC
>Ga0187893_10010818_pt1 | contig 13435 bp, 7 predicted proteins | sample MA1701074metaG_FD_139574 | JGI IMG/M metagenome (GOLD analysis project Ga0187893, IMG submission 139574) | White microbial mat communities from a basaltic lava cave in the Kipuka Kanohina Cave System on the Island of Hawaii, USA - MA170107-4 metaG ...
CTTAACATTTATCGGCAACAATGTAGGTGAACCAAATCTCGGCGGTGGCAAATTATTATTGAACGGACAGATAAAAAAAATGATCGGATCATTTTTCACCAGCAATCCCGATGCAGTAAAAGCAGCGCAAAGCGGTGCAGTGGACTATGAATTATTACCACAGGGCACACTCGCAGAAGCCATACGTGCAGGCGGCGCAGGCATCGGTGGATTTTATACACCAACATCTGCGGGAACACTAATCGCGGAAGGAAGGGAGACAAAAATAATCGATGGCATTGAACAGGTTTTTATAAAAGGCATCAGGGCGAATGTGGCGTTCATACGTGCGTGGAAAGCAGACACAGCAGGCAATCTCACGTATCGCATGACGGAACAAAATTTCAACCGTGCTATGGCAACCGCAGCCGATCTTGTAATTGCCGAAGTGGAAGAAATAGTTCCTGTTGGCGATATAGCGCCTGAACATGTGCACACACCCGGTTGCTATATTGATTACCTAGTGCAGGAAAAAATTACGCTTGATGATCTCGGCACATCTGCATCTGTAAGTGCTGCAAAAAAAACGGATGATGCAAGAAGCAATATGGCTGCACGTGCATTTGCTGAATTGAAAAAAGGCGATGTGGTAAATCTTGGCATCGGCATTCCAACGCTTGTTGCTGATCTTATAAAACCCGAAGATGGAATTATTCTGCACACAGAAAATGGCATGCTGGGTGTGGGCCCCTCTCCTGCTGATGGCGGTGGCGCTTTGGATTATCCTGTGAATGCAGGAAAGATTCCTGTGACTGCATTGCCAGGCAGCAGTTATTTTGACAGTACCGATTCTTTCGCGATGATACGTGGTGGTCATGTGGATGTTGCTGTCATGGGTGGTCTGCAGGTTGATGAAAAAGCAAACCTTGCCAACTGGGCCGTTCCCGGCAAACCCTTGCTGGGCGTGGGCGGAGCAATGGATCTTGCAGCATGCGCAAAAAAACTCATCATTGTTATGACGCATACAAACAATGATGGCTCGGCTAAAATTGTTCCTGCATGCAACTTACCTTTAACAGCGTTCAATGTAGTTGATCTTATCATTACAGAACTTGCTGTATTCAATTATAGTGATGGAAAGTTAACATTGATTGAATTAATGCCCGGCGCAACGCTTGATGAAGTGAGGACGAAAACAACAGCTGCATTTGCAGAAAAAATAAGAAATTGACATTGGGATATTGAGTTATTGAAGAAGATATTGGATATTGAGTTATTACAAAGGTGATTTTTTTATGAACCCAACTTTTGTTTTTCATATCATCATCGTTGCGTCGCACACCTGTACAGATGTAACTTTATGCAGCAATAACAACAATGCCAAACAATATCCCAATATCATAATATCTTAATAACACAATACCACCACCATGCAACGACTGTATGAAAATCTATTTTATAAAAAAGATGTAAATGAACTATTTACTGCAGAGTCATTCATACAATATATGCTGCAGTTTGAAGCAGCATTAGCAAATGCGCAGGCAAAACATAATTTAATTCCGGTTGCAGCAGCAAAGATTATTGAACAAAATTGTACAGCATCATTTATCAATATTGAATCTTTAACAGAAGAAGCCGCACAAGGCGGCAATGCCGCTATTCCGCTGATTAAACAACTTACACAATTAGTAAAAACAAAAGATACTGAAGCTGCAAAGTATGTGCACTTTGGCGCTACCAGCCAGGATACAATTGATACCGCCATCATGTTGCAACTGCGTGATGCGTTGAAAATTATTTATAACGATTTACAACAACTCATCAATCAGCTTGCAGCGTTAACAGAAGCGCACCGCAATACTGTTATGATTGGCCGCTCTTTCATGCAGCATGCAAGACCCATTACTTTTGGTTTTAAAGTGGCATGCTGGTTAGACGGTCTGTGGCGGTCGAAAGAAAGAGCAGAAAAATTATTGTCAGAAAGTTTTGTGCTGCAGCTCGGTGGTGCGGTTGGCACATTATCGGGCATGCAGGAAAAAGGATTGCAGGTTGCCGAAACAATACGTCTTTTGCTGCAATTAAACATGCCTGCTATACCATGGCATACGCAGCGTGACCGTTTCGCTGAAACAGCCACTACACTTGGAATATTATCAGGCAATATTGGTAAAATAGCAAAAGACATCAGCCTGTTAATGCAAACGGAAATCGGGGAAGTCTTTGAACCTGCTGCACCGGGCAAAGGCGGTTCATCTACCATGCCGCATAAGAGAAACCCGGTTGGTTGTATTGCCATACTTGCAAATACCAACCGTGTACCAAATCTCGTGGCAACCATGCTTTCCTGCATGGTACAGGATAATGAAAGGGCCACAGGCACATGGCACGCTGAATGGGAAACACTTGCTGATATTGTACAACTTACCGCAGGCGCTGTTCAGCAAGCCTGCATTATAACAAATGGCCTGGAAGTGGATAAAGAAAGAATGTGCAGCAATATTGAACTTACGAACGGATTGATCTACGCGGAAAATATTTCACTGGCTTTAGCCGGTTATATTGGTAAAGCAGAGGCCCATGCATTAATGGAAACGCTTTGCAAAGAAGCTGTTCAGAAAAAAATACATTTAAAAAATTTAGTGCAAAAAAATGATACGATAATTAGATACCTGTCTGCTGAGCAAACAGTATATTTATTCAAACCCGAAAATTCTGCAGGTATGAACAACGATTTTATTGACCGTGTACTTAGTGAAGTAAAATAAATAGTGCCACACACTTGTACTGAAATAAAGGTTTCAGCAATCAGCAGTCAGCTTTCAGCATTAATGTCAGTTTGTATAAATGATTACTGATTGCTGATAGCCCATACCTGTTCAAATGTACAAGAGTGCGACGCAACGATGCCTAATCTTTGTATTAAAAGCCGGGCCCATAAATATTACTCCGGCATCGGTGCTTCTTTATAAATACCAAAACTATGAATGGCTGCACATGCTTTACCATTTGTAATGCGCAGCCGTACTTGCTTTGCAGTTACAGGTTTGCATTTTATGATCCATTTGTAACCGATGGCTTGTTTGCTTGTTGCTTCGGGAATGGGCGTCCATGTTTTGCCATTAATTGAATAATCAACAGACCAGCCTGTAGTGCGATGACCAAGTTCAATTACCTCCTGTAATTTGATAATATCAAATGTTTTTGCAGCACCAAGATTAAAGACGATTGTATCTGTAGCAAACGCATCTGTTGATGCATAGTAAGTGCTTTCAAGCGTATCGAGCATGTTGGCAGGTTTATAATCTGCACCACGCGGATGCAAGGTTTTTATTTTTGCGCCGCCTGCAAGATTGGTTTTAAAAGTGGTGTTGATCATGTAGCGCAGGCTGTCTGCTCTTTGTATATCAGGCGCGGGGATCAACCCTTGTTTGTTGGGTGCGAAGTTCAGCAGCAAAGCACTGTTGCGGCCCACCGATTGCAAATAGATCTCCCACAATTTTGCAACACTTTTTACCCGCATATCTTCTTCGGGATGATAGAACCAGCTTGGGCGAATTGATACATCTACCTCAGCAGGTATGTATGCTGTGCCATCAATTTCTCCCTGGTTTAATTCGCTGATATGTTCTGATTCATCTCTTATAGAAAAAGGGTTAATTGTTGACCAGCAGGGATCGCCGGAGAAGCCCGATTCATTTCCCACCCAGCGGCAATCTGCGAAGGGATAAGAATTTTTTGTGCCGAAGACAACACAATTTGGCTGAAGATTGCGCACGGTATCCGCCCATCTTGTATAATAAGCGGTAGTAAGTTTATCAGCTCCTGCACCATCCCACCATATTTCCCAGATGGGCCCGTAGTTTCTTAATACTTCTGATAACTGGTCTGCATAGTAATCACTGTAATCGTCTGTTCCATATCTTGAATCGTGCCGGTCGTGCGGCCCAAGATAAATACCTGCTTTTATTCCGGCGGCTTTGCATGCATCAGTAAATTCTTTTACTACATTACCATTGCCATTTTTCCACGGACTGTTCTTCACCGAATAATTTGAATGCGCGGTGGGCCAGTTGCAAAAGCCATCTGCATGTTTTGCAACAAGAATACCGGCAGGAATGCCTGCCTTTTTGAGGGCATCCATCCATTGGTTGCAATCAAGTGCAGTGGGATTAAACAATTCCGGGCTTGCCGTTCCATCGCCTTCATTATCGTTGGTAAAAGTGTTCATACCGAAATGAAAGAATGCTGTTATTTCACGATGATACCATTCTATCTGTCTTGCATTAGGTACAGGCCCAAATGGCAATGGTGCGGTTTGCGCATTAACTGATAAAACTGTGCATACTGCGGGTAAAATGAAACCATTTTTTAATTGCAATACAAATTGTTTAAGACGCATAGCTGATTTTATTTTTTACGAACGGAATTATTTTAATTAACTAATCTTATATCTTAAAAGGCCATTGATTTTTCCGTAAGGAAAATTTGCATAAAAAATTTTATCACGGAGTGCATAAATAATGTGCAGCAAACCATTGTTCGTGCACATTATATAAAGATTCATCTCAATGGAAAAAGGATGAGTGACAAAAAAAATTCTACTATAAATTTCAGGGGTACATTATGAGACTAAGTGAGCTTATTACATTTTACAAACCCTTCTTTTCCCTCTCCCCGGAGGAAGAAGGTGAAAGGGACTAACTGCTGCGAAAGATTTTTTAAAACGCTCCAAGCTCTGCCAAATGACAATACACCGCATCATAAGTTGAAGTGAAGGTGACTTTAAAATATTGGGCCGTTTTAAATCCGCTGATGAATTGCTTTTGTTTGTCTTTTGTATTTTCCAAAGTAAACCCGCCTGCATCTGTCCATGTAATTCCATCCATGCTTACCTGTACCAGCACATCTTTTGGTTTGCCTTCCTGGTCATTCTGGCGGTCTATAAACCAGAGGCCATGTATCGTTTTTACTTCGCCCATATTTACGGTAATATAGTGCGGCGGACCGGGCAATGCATTTGCCCACTGCGAATGCCAGAAGGTTCCTGTATTATCATCGAGGGTGTGAATGGCCTGCCCGCCATTACCCCATTGAGCTTCTGCAGGTTCTTCAGAAGAAAACCCTGCAATGCTCCAGAGTGATCTGTCATAATCGGGGTAATCATCCAAATTGGGTTGTGCTTTAATAAGGTAGTATGTTGTACGCAAATCTTCATTCACATTTATATTTCCGCTCGTCACTTTTGTTTCGCTGATGCTTACGGGCAGCAGGTAATCTGTAAGCACATCAACAGCATTTGGTCCCGAAGTATTTACTTTTATTTCCATCGGTTCGGTACTAAGTGTTCCCTTTAAAATGATGGCCGAAGTTTGTGTAAATGAATAACTGTTTGCAGGCATGGCTTTATACTGCGTATTGTTTTTTAAATTGAAACTGTCCACCATCGCCATGTTTACCGCAAAGCCAATTTGAATATCCTGCGCCGGGTAATCCTGCCCGCCATAATTTGCGCCATAGATAACGGTTTGCGGCGTATCGGAAATAAGCAGCGTAGTTTTTACAGGGTTGTTTACTGCTTGCGGCATGTATATTTTTTCGTAGTCGCTAAGCGGTTGCGCCGGAAGATTTACTTCATCATCGCAGCCTGCATATAAGCATGCTGTAAGCGCTAATGTGTATATAAGTTTTACTTTCATTGTATTCAATTGATGAATGATTAGTTATTGTGAGTGGTGAATCTTGAGTAGTGAGTATTTGTACACACTGTTACAATTTCATCATATCATTTTTTTATTCTGATTATAGTATAATTTTTATGTACCCGGCTGCATTGCTACTATGCTGCTTTTCTTGCGTCGCACTCTTTTACTTCCTGTTCACTATTGAACTTGCTGAAGCAGTCATTCTGTGTCAACCAAATATCTCCCCGATCAATAATTGAGCCTCATAGAGGGGATATGTTAGCAGAAAATGATTGAACATGTTATCGGGCTCCGTAGGAGCGATATGTTTTTTGCATAAATAAACCGGAGGCCTGACATGTCGCTCCTACGGAGCTTGATAGAACTTCTATATTTATTTCTACTAACATATCGCTCCTAACGAAGCTTAACTAAACCCTCTTTAGAGGGGTTAGGAGGCATCCTACCAGTAAGGCGCCTGCACTACTAACCTCGCCTTGTCCAATTCACTTTGCTCAACAGGATACCAGTAATATGCAGGACGATAAACCCTGCTGGTGATAACGGTTCTTTTATAAAAATCATCACCATCACCATCCACATTCATTCCATGCAAATCGCCATTGACGGTTTGTTCCAGAATTTTCCAGCGGCGTATATCAAACCACCTGTGCGTTTCAAAAGCCAGTTCAATCCTTCGTTCTGCTTTTATCTTTTCACGCATAGCTTCTTTACCGGCAGGCGCAGGCAAACCCGGCGAACCATATTGCGGCACTCCTGCTCTTTCTCTTATTAAGTTTAAGTACTTTAAAATATCAGCATTGCCGGGATCGTATTCATTCAATGCCTCCGCATAGTTCAGGTATATTTCACCCAGCCTTATCATTACATAAGGCCTGCTTACAAAACTGTTGGTTAAACGGTTGGAGCCGGGATGCAGGTTTTTTCTTGCGAGGTAACCGGTATGTGAATAATCTTCCTTGCCGTCTTTTTTACCATCACGGCCGGAGTAGGTTAAATCAACGGCAGAAGGTGTTGTAAGAGCACCGCCCTGCCACACACTGCCATTGTAAGTAACGGATGCATAGAAGCGTGGCTCCCGGTTTAAGTACATATTGTACACGCCATCTGTAAACCCTGCTTCCTGGTATAAAGATGACTCTTTGATAGTCTTACCATCTTTCATAAAGTATGCGTCAACCATTTCCTGAGTGGGCGACATACCGTTCCAGCCGCCTGCAGAGCGCAGGTTGCAATGGTTTTCCCAGTCCCAGAGATTATTGGCGGGTCTTGAAAATATTACTTCTGAATTTAGCGGCTCCAGCAAAACGCCACGGTAAGAAGCGACGGGATCATTATCTGAAGTTTTATACAGGTTATATAAGCCCAATTGTATTACGGCCTTTGCGGCATCGGCTGCAGTCTGCCATTTGGCTTCTGAATAAACCTGGCTGATAAGTACAGTACCATCCTGGTTGGCATAGTTTGCATAAGTGGTATTGCCATTATACTGGGGGCTTGCAGCATACAACAATAAACGGGATTTAATGGCAAGGGCTATACCTTTTGTCATTCTTCCATATTCGAGATCGCTTGGCTGCCCGTTTCTTGAAGGCACATTGGGAAGTATAGCTGCCGCCGCATCAAGCTCTGATGAAACATAAGCCACACAATCATCGTAGGGGCTGCGCGGAAACTGTATTTCTGTTGCATCAGGCGCTACTTCTGTTTCGCCAAGTAATACAACAGGGCCGTACTGGCGCATAAGTGCAAAGTAAAACCATGCACGCAGGCATCGTGCTTCTGCTTTGTACTGGTCTATCAGCTGCTGACCATTTAATGCAAGTATCTCTGTATTACCATCAATGTGATTGATAAAATAAGTGGCAGATCTTATGCCCTGGTAATAATGGCCCCATTTTGCAAAGGGTACATTGCTTGAACTGATGATACCAAGATTAAATATGGTACATGCATGGGATGTCCATGAATCCTGTATCTCATCGCAGGTAGTTGTCCATCCGTTGGCATCCCATTGGTTGCCTTCGTTATCAAGCACGTAACTGTAAACGTTTGCGAGGTATTGCTCGGAAGATGCTTTCTTCTGAAATACTTCTTCTATTGTAATCCTGTCATCGGGTATCTGATCTAAATATTTTTTACAGGACCCGAAACTGAAACATATCAGCAATATGCAGAGCCGGGATAAAATTTGTTTCGTTATCATAGTCTTTTGTTTGTGTATTTATCAGGGCGTATGAATGATTTTAGTTTTTTTCTATGCACCGGTCTGACGGCTTTGAGCCGTCTGACCGGGTTCTGTTATCTATCGGTCGGGTGTCCCCACCGACCGAAACTCCATCTCACATTTTTCCGGTTGGTAAGACATTGTCAGACCGGGACGGTCAGACAAGTTATGCAGTACAAGTGTGCGACGCAACGTAAGCTTAATACTTCTGCTGCAGCCTGGTTCATAAAAAAAATTCTCTTTCATTCCCTGATTAATAAAGTATGATTGTTTAATTATTTAAAGCGGCAGTCTATACCGATATTATAAGTTTTGATAAGCGGATACATGGCGCCTTTTCCGTCTCCCAATTCCACGTCCCATAATTTAAACTGGCTGAAAGTGGCGAGGTTGTAGCCCAGGAAATAGAGCCTGCAGTTGGCGAGGCCAAATTTTTTAAACCAATCTCTTTTAGGAAACGTGTAGCTGAATTCTACATTTTGCAGGCGGAGAAAAGCACCGTTTTTTACCCACCAGGTACTGGTTTGATAATTCATATTATCTGTACCATAAGTAAGGCGCGGATAAAAGGGCTGCGGATCCGGATTTTCGGGTGTCCACCTATCCGAGATTTCTGTAAACAGGTTGCCTCTTGTACTTCCAAGACTGAATGGCTGCAGGCCTGCACCGTTAACATAAATATCTACATTGCTTACCCCTTTAACAAATGCGCCGAGTGAAAAACCTTTATAGCTGACAGTGGGACCAAAACCATAAACAATTTCGGGTATTGAGCCATAACCTATCGGGCCTTTATCCTTATCATTGATTACACCATCGGCATTTAAATCTTTGTATTTGATGTCGCCTGGTTTGTTGGTGCCGGTTTGATACGGGCTGTTGGCTATTTCTTTTTCATCTTCGAAGAGCCCCAAAGCAGTTAAACCAAACCGCTGCCCCAGTTTGCGGCCCATGGTTTGCTGCCAGGGGTAAGGCCAGGGTGCTCTTGCATCGTTTATAACGATGGCGCGGTTCCAGGTAAAATTGCCGCGGAAACTAACATCGAAAGCGCCTATTTTTTTAGCATATTCTACGGTTGCATCCACACCCTTGTTGTGAATTTCGCCGAGATTGCCCCAGGGTAAATTTCTAAGACCGAGATAACCCGGCACATCACCACGCTGCCTGAAAATACCTGTGCGTACTTCCCTGAATACATCTGCCGTAATGGAAAGCGCATTGCCAAGTGTTTTTATATCTGCACCAAGATTGCTTTTCTGCGATTTTTCCCAGGTAACTTCTACTGCATAATCCCCGATATCAAGACCACCGATGGTATTGTTCATAGATGTGCCGTAAGTATAACCACCATTGCCGCCATCAACCGTAGAAATGTATGCAAAGCGCCGGCCTGTTATATTGGAGTTACCCACTAAGCCATAAGAAAACCTGACTTTGAGTAATTGAAATGTGTTTGATAAAGACCTGAAGAATTTTTCGTTTGAAGCAACCCAGCCCACACCAAAAGAAGGGAAAAAACCATAGCGCTTATCAGGCGCAAATGTTTCGGAACCATTGTAACCAAAGTTGCCTTCAGCCAGGTAACGGTTGTCGTAAGCATAAGTGGCTCTTCCTGCAACACCACGGTAACGGAAGGGGATGGAGGAAATAAAATCACCGGCAAAAGCATTTACATAATCGCTTTGGTTATATAAAACCATACCGCCCACATTATGCTTGCCAAATGTATTGGAATAGTTTATGGCAGACTCTGTGTAAATGCGCCTGTCCCCGCCATTGCTCCTGCCATAACCGAGATAAGACTGGCCAACCCTTGTTTGATCGAGGAGCAGATTACCCTCTTCGTCCCTGCCTGTGGCAATATAACCATCCACTGTTTTTGTTCTGCTGATATCATGTTCGTTGAAATTATCAAACGAGAACATGGTTGTTGCAGAAAGACCTTTTAATAAAAAACTCAATTCCTGTGTAACCCTTACGTTTGACCACAACTGGCTTTTTACTTCACTTACATAACCGCTTTGTGTTAGCTGTGTATAAGGGTTCCAGAGATCGCCGCTTCTTTGCTGTGCAAAAAGTCCGTTGGAATATTTTGGCGGATGTACGATGGGTGGCACCAGTGTTGCCAGATTCCAGATATCGCTGGCACTGTTGCCGGGATAATTGCCATTGGCTATCCAGCCGGACGCGCCAAAATCTAATTTGGTGGTTTTGGTAATTTTTAAATTAAGGTTTGAAGTAAAATTGAAACGGCTGAACTTAACGGCATAATTGTATTTGGATAGTTCTTCTACTTTATACAAACCATTTTCATCGTAATAGCTCAGCGATAAATAATATTTGGCATTTTCAGAGCCGCCGTTGATGTTTACATTAACTCTTTTATTGTCGCCTGTTTTGTTGAACATCTCTTTAAACCAGTCAACATTTGGATATAAATCCGGGTCGCTGCCATCTGCGGTTTTTTGAATAGCCTCATCAGAATATAAAGGGTTTACTGCGGTGGGGTTGCTGTTTATGTATGCTTCATTGGCCATGCGCATATAAGTTACCCCATCTGCAAACTGCGGCACTTTGGTAAATTGTGTTACACCCTTATTTATTTGTACGTTGATGGCAGGGGCGCCCGGTTTTCCTCTTTTGGTTGTAATAAGTACTACGCCGTTTGCACCTCTTACACCATATACTGCCGTTGCAGAAGCGTCTTTTAAAATGCTGAAGCTTTCAATATCTTCCGGGTCAATATTGCTGAAAGACCTTTCTACACCATCTACCAATATAAGCGGGCTGCTGTTTGTAAAAGTAGAGATGCCGCGTATCCAGATATCTGCATTATCATAACCAGGTTCACCACTGCGCTGTACGCCAATAATACCGGCTATGCGCCCGGCAAGTACATTGGATATATTGGCCACAGGCTGTTTCAGTTCTGCCGTTTTAACCGTTGTTTGCGCACCTATGGTGGTTATCTTTTTTTGCTGGCCAAAACCTACCACTACCACATCGTTCAAACTGCCCGATATTGCTTCGAGTGTTATGTTTATAACGATGCGCTCTGCAATTACAACCTGTTGTGCATTAAACCCTACATTAGAGAACTCCAGTGCATCACCCGTGTTTGCCATAATGGTGTAAAAACCATTTTCATCTGTAAGAATATTTTTACCTGAATTGATGTTCTTCACATTTACGCCGGGCATTGGCTTATCCATCTGGTCCCTTACTGTTCCGGTAATTTTTAGTTCTTCTTTCTTTATACCGGCTTTTGGAACCGGTTTAATTTTTATAAGAATGTAATGCTTCTTTTGCTCATAAGTAAGATTAGTGGCTGACAGTAAAAGGTTGAGTGTTTCTGCCACACTGCGGTCGCCTGCTTTTATATGAAGCGCCTGGTATTTTGCCAGCATTTCTTTGTTATAAGCAAAGCGGAAACTGGTTGATTTCTCAATCTCTTTTAAGGCAAACTCAAGGCTTTTGCCTTCCACGGAAAGATGTACCCTTACCTTAGACAGGTCCTGGCCCTTCGAGCCTTTGGCCATAAGCAAACCCGAACATGTTAGTATTATAAAGACCGTAAGTGCAGTAAGTCTCATAAACTGGAAAATTATTTTTTTCGATACGGCATGCATATCCGCCCCTTTGTGAGGGATAGTACTTAAAAAAAACATACTTTTATTTTGGTTTTAAGCAATGAAGAAGCGTTGTTTAATAAACCACCGGCCGTTGTGGTTGCACCCACAGCGGCTTTTTTATAAGGCGCCTTCAGGGCGGAGATTTTATTGTTGGCATAGCAGTCGTTTTGGTTATAAAAAATATCAAACAGTTTTTGGTTTTATGTACCCGGCAGTTGTGTTTTATGGCATCGCCTGTTGCGTCGCACACTTCCTCTGAAAGTAATTCTATTCAGCATGATAAGGTTACGAAGAACACAAAGAACCACAAAGTTCACAAAGGCTTCTTTGTGTTCTTTGTGCAAGACTTGGTGCACTTTGTGTCCAACCTTCATCTGCCCGTGGCAATCTGCTGAATAGTACCAGTAATTAGAAGGTTGCCATGTCCCATCCCGCACAAAAGCGAAAAGAACGTACAAGAGTGCGACGCAACAGCAGTCTCATAGCGGTAATGCAGTTTGGCTCATAAAAAAACTTTATTGCTAACATGTAATATCTTCCTGCTGCAATCAAAAATCATTCACATCCCTTACCGCTTATTGTAACCTTGCTGTTTTCTATGTGGTATTGAAAATTGTTTAACGCACTGAGAACATCCATCACTTCATGTATGTTTTCGCCTTCAAGAAAAGAAACGGAGACACTGCATTTTTGCAATGCTTTGTTTTCAAATACAATGCTTACATTGAACCAGCGTGCAATAATATCCGCGGCTTCGGCCATGTTTACATTGCTGAGTACCAGTTCACCATTTTTCCATGCCGTTATATCCGCTGCATTTACATCACGTACAGTTGCCTTTTCACCTTCCAGCTTCAATTGTTTATTGGGTGTAAGTACGGCCAGTTCAGCAGCGGAATCCGCAACACTTACCTTGCCGCGTAATACAGTTACAGTAAGGATTTCAGGCGAATAAGCATTGATGTTAAATGCGGTGCCCAATACTTCTGTACTTATGGCGCCAGTATGCACTATAAACTTTTTAGTATCATCATGCACCACATCAAAAAACGCTTCTCCTTCAAGAAATACTTCACGGCTTGTTTTGGAAAATGCAGCAGGGTAAGAAATAGTGCTGCCTGCATTGAGCCATACAACTGAACTATCCGGAAGCTGTAATTGCTTTCGGATACCGGCAGGTGCACTGAATTTTAGGAGGGATTGCTTTTCTGCAATGAGTTTATCCGCTGGTTTTGATTTGAAATAAAAATAAAGCGCGGTTGCCGCTACTACAGCAAAAATACTTGCCGCAATACGAAGCCAGGATAAACGTAAAACAGGTTTTTCTTGTTCATGAAAGGTTTGGGGCTGATCTAACCGGAAACGTTCATCGGCAATAATTTTTTTATAAAGATGATCATTGGGTAAATTTTGCCAGAGCGGGTTTTCTTTCAGGCTGTTCCATACAGTATCCATTTCTTCATATATGGCATCTTCTGCACCGGCATTGTGTAATAGTTCTGCCATTTCATTGTACTCCGGCTGGCTGATGTTCCCTTCTGTATAAGCAGTCAGCAGGTATTGCACTCGTTCTTTATTCACAAGCATATTGTTTTGGTGAAGTGGCCCTGATACATGCTTCTACACGCCAAACGGAAAGTGCGACTAGTGCCCGGGCAATTATTTTGAGAAATAAATAAAGACGAGTGCCGTTAAGCCGGATTTGCTTAGCGCAGAACGCAGGGTTTTGAGCGCTGCGGACAGATGATTTTTAACGGTGTTGGGTGATATCTGTAACTGTTGTGCTATTTCATCGTGCGAAAGGCCTTCAAAGCGGCTTAAGCGAAAAACAATTTGCTGCTGTTCCGGGAGTTTTGAAATGGCTTCTTCTGTATAACGCTGCAGGTCTGACA
>Ga0187893_10010819_pt1 | contig 13432 bp, 8 predicted proteins | sample MA1701074metaG_FD_139574 | JGI IMG/M metagenome (GOLD analysis project Ga0187893, IMG submission 139574) | White microbial mat communities from a basaltic lava cave in the Kipuka Kanohina Cave System on the Island of Hawaii, USA - MA170107-4 metaG ...
AACCAAAAGCTCAAACCGGCGCTGGCCGATCTCGAAACCGCGGAGTTGTACCGCATCAGCGCGGTTGGCAGTTACGGCAAATGTTATGGAATTAAGCTGGATGGAAGGTTGATTCGCGTGGAGTGGAGCGCTGAGATTGAAAAAGCCGGATGACACAAAAAACACCTCAAGCCCATGGAACATCAGCTTCTCGTTTTGTTTGGCTTGCACCCGCAAGTGCTCACTGAAGCTCTCTACGGCGTGTGCGTCAGACACAAGATTCCCATCTCCAAAGTCGTAGCCATTGCCACGGCAGAAGCCAAACAGAAGTCCATCTCTGTGCTCTTGAATCCAAGGACCGGCGCTTTTTATGAGCTTTGCCGCGAATATCCCGAGGCGTTCGAAAAAATCAATTTTTCGGAGGAAAGCATCAGGGTGGCGCAGGAAAATGACGTGTTCATCGATGACATCCGGACTTCCAACCAAAGCCAAGCTTTTCTGGATTTAATCTTGGCTTCGGTCTCCGAAATGACGACACAGGATGGCGTTTGCTTGCACTGTTCGGTTGCCGGCGGCCGGCGAACCATGAGCGTGTATCTGGCCATGGTGATGCAATTGCTGGCGCGCCCGCAAGACCGCATGTATCACCTGCTGATCAGTCCGTCAAAAGCGGAAAGCCATTCCGGTTTTTTCTTTCCGACCCGCAGCTCCAAGCCGATGATAACCGACAGCGGCGAGGCTTTTGATGCCAAAGAGATGTCGGTCGAGCTGGTTGAAATTCCCTTTTTGAAGCTCCGCCCGCGCGTGCCCAACGAGCTGCTGGCCTCGCCGAATTATCGGGATATTTTGCATTGGGTGCAACGCGACGTGGAAGTTGCCTCACACGTGCTGCCGCTTCGTATTGACGTGGACAAACGGTGCATCGCCATCGGCGCTATTGAAGTTCCTTTAGATCCCGTTGAGCTGGCGATTCACTGGTATTTTGCCGAGAAAAATTTCTTTCGGCCCGTTGAAATAGCGCGTGAGGAATACGGCAAATACTTCGAGCGTCCGAATGCCGATGGCCATTTCTCTGCCAAAGCTTCGTCACGTCTGCGGGCGATGTATGAAGTAATCGTGCCCCGAAAAGAAATGCGCCGGCGTTTTTTCAGCGCCTTCAGCAAGGAAGGCCGCTTGTCCCTGGATCATTTGCGCCCCCATTTCACCCGCATCAACCAAAAAATCCGCGCCAAGCTGCCCGACGAAGACCTGCACCGCTGGTATCTCATCACCTCCGTCGGCCCCCGCGGCGATACGTGCTACGGCATCCGCTTGGATCGGGAATTTATCCGGCTGCCGGAGGCAAGATTGTGACAATGTTGGAAAGGTAGAAAGTTAACGTGTTGAATGAGTACTTTTAAAGAAGGTTTGATTTCGCAGATATTGAATGATTTAAGCAAGACAATTGCAATTACTTAAGAAAATAAATCAGAAAGAATCGACATGAACATCACAATACCACCGTCGCGAAAGCTTGAAGAAGCAACGCGAAAATTTTGGGATGATTATGATAACAAAAAGGGTCGCAAGTGGCAAATCTACTTGGGCAACAAGCGACCAAAAGGAGATGAGCCTGAAATCTATCCAGAGGTAGGCATAGAAGGCTTGGATCGTCCCCTTCTGCATTATGAAATCGCTTGCGCTCAACAAAGACCCCTGTCCGATCAAGCATGGCCAAAGATCGATGAAGACAAACAAAAAAAGAAAGTTACTCTCGCTATTCTGGTCGGTACAAGCTTCGAGCCGTTGCTGATGGCAATCTGGGCGTACAAGCCGCATCGACTCATTCCACTCTTAAACACATATTATGGAGATAGAAATCCGAATGGCAAGCACATTACGCCATTGGAACATTGGGATAATCTCAAAGACAAGATCGAACGCTTGCCACAGGAAGCGCTTAAAAATAATCTGAACCTTCCGGCGAGTATTGCAAATTTTGTTGTCGAAGACAAAGCCGATCACGTCTTTGACCGCTTACACGAGCTTTTGAAGAACGATCTTGCCGATTCGCAATGTGAAGTCATTATCGATATTACCGGCGCCAAAAAAACGATGGTCGCCGGCGCTTACTTGTTCGCCGCTTATACGGAAGCAAAAATCTCCTATGTTGATTATGATAAATTTGAAGAGGGTATCGGCCGCCCTTACGGTTACACCTGCCGAATTGCAAAAGTCGCCAATCCTATGCGCGATTTAGCGCTAAAGCAATGGCAAAGCATTGCAGAGGCTTATGAAGAGTATAATTTCGGTTTGGCTTTAAATCTACTCGATCAAATTCCGAATGAACTAAAAGCTGTATTAAAAGAAAAGTATGGGCAACTTGCCCAATATTTGGAAATCTGCCGGCAATGGGAAAGCGGAGATTTGCACATCGCTGGAAAATTAGCCAAGAAGCTATTAACGGAAGAACAAGTTGATATTCAACTCCCAGCAACGATTAATGAACTCGCTCAATTCTGGCCGGACTTGAATGATCCTGGTCAATGGCTTTCACTGGATGTCCTGACCAAACCTAAGCTTTTAGTTCTCCATGCTTATGATGAGCTACACCGCGCTAAATGGTGCACAGGAGAAGAAGGACAACGAGGCAAAGCGCCAAAAATTCAACTGCAATGTCGACTCGCCTTTACAAAGGCCTATGCGCTCTACGAAACTTTGTTAATAGGGCGGGCTTTAAATATTATCCAACATGATGGAGTTTCTGCTACCATTCCGAAGCCATTCAACAAAAAAATTATCCCATCGGGTCCAACTGAAGAAAAACAGGAATTATTAAAATTGATGGTAAAAAATCTGCGCCGGGAAAATGCGATAAAGATTTTTCGGAGAGAAAATGTATCTGTAAAATGCCGTAAATCTACGTTCATGGGAAATCCCATCTCCGAAATAAGCCTGGAACCCATAGAATCAAAGTGGAGCCAAGTTCAAAAACATCTTCAGGGTTGGGATAAAGCCTTTGATGACGAACTGAATGATTTCAGAAATCTCACCATTCACACTTACATCCCTGTGGATGAAAATTGGGCTAAAAAAGCGATCCATTTGGCCGAGGAAAGCCTTGAAAATTATATCCAACAGTGGGTGCAGTTTTTGGAGATTGACCCAAATGAATTAAGAGAGCTTGAAGATGAGATGTATACAGTTGTTCGTTGGAAAAACATCAAAAAAAAGTTTGGACTGATCTTTTTGCTCGATTAACATAACTAACATTGGTATTAGCTTATGGCAAAAAAATATTTATTTGTCGCGGAAGCGGATAAGATACAGGAGATGCTCTTTCGTTTTGCGCGCCAGCGCCAAGTGCTTGGCGGCAGCCGTTTATTAGTCAAGTTGGGGGACGATGTTGAAAATTTGGCGAGGGGATATGGCGGCAAAGCGCTCATTTCTCGTGGCGGCAATTTTCGCTTGGTTTTTGATACGAAAGACAACATCGATGCCTTTGGCGAGAAATTGTCTCTGTTCTATCGTCTGCTGCTGGATAGTGAAATCACAATTGCAGGGTATGAAGAATATGAGGAAAACAACAGCAACTCCTTTAAAGCTGCTAATGATAAATTGTTACAAAAGCTGCGGCAATATAAACAAGCCGAGCGCGGCCGCGCTGATGAACCCCATTCGCCCATCACCGCATTCTGCCAGGATTCCGGTTCAGGCCTGGCTAGTGTACATAATATTTTGCTTTCTGGAGAAACGGATACAAAATATTTATCGCAAGCCGCACTCGATATGGGACATGCCGGCGGCTTGGGAAGATACTCACAAGACCAAGAAGATGAAACCGAATTAGATGATGACTTTCTCTCGTCCATCAGTGAGAAGATAGAGAATGTGCCATTGAAAGAATTCAAGTGGCCGCAGGTGCCCGAACAAATCGGCAGGCTTGACCGCTTGCATAACAATGTGGCCTACTTGCTGGCGGATGCCAACGGCATGGGAAAAATTTTCGACAATTGCAGCGATGAAAATGAACTGGCAAAACTCTCAGTGACTTTGGATGAAGTTATTCGTTCCGCCGTTGCCGCGCCTATTCCGAAATTGTATAACAACTTGAAGGAACTGATGATCAAGCCTGGACAAAACGAACCGGAGAAATTATTTCCGCTACTGCCTCTTATCCTGGCTGGTGACGATGTCTTTATTTTACTGCCGGCTTTTTATGCGCTTGATTACGCGCGACAATTTTGTTTGGAGTTCCAGAAGCTAATGCGGAAAGAATTGAGCGAAAATACCCTATTTCGGAAACTTAAAGAGAAGATAGAAAACAACGATCTCTCCTATCCAACCATTTCAGCAGCCGTTGTTTTTTGCAAAACCAAATATCCTTATCACCTGGCGCATCAACGCGGTGCAGCTTTGCTCAACCAGGCCAAAAATTTTACCAAAACCTATGCCGAAAATAATAAGCAATTCCCTTGTTTGGGCTTTGAAATCGTCATTGGCAATCAATTGGTAAAGCCGGCGCCTCCCGAACCGCTGCGTTATGTGAATTCAATGAACCCGTTCTGGCTGCAAACTCCTTCACAGCCGGAAATAGCAAAGAAAAGTGTAGCGCTTGAAAAGCTCTTAAATTCTCGTTTCGCCCTAAAAAATATGCCGAGGAAACGTCTCGCGGAATTGCGCGAATTTTTTAGTCCGGAACATTTACCCGAAGATGATGACGACACTAAATGGGCACGGCGTATACAGAATTGGATCGCGCGCTCAAAAACTGTGCATACCAATACTCAGTGGATAAATGCTCTGGAAAAGGCTCTGGCTGAATTGGGCAATGGCGCGGCCAATCCTGAGAAGCCGACTTCAATAGAAATTGTGACGTGGCGCGATGTGGATCGTCACTATGGTCAAAAGATTAGAATGCATCATGGCATGCCCGATCTGATTGAAGTTTGGGATTATGCGCAAGATCTTGAAACTCCGCTTCGGAAATACAAGGAGGATATTGATGAAACAAATTGAATTGACATTCCGCATAAGGTTACTTTCTGACTATCACTCTGGCTCCGGGCATCGTGCCGGCCAATTGGTGGATTCCGGTTTATTGCGCGATTTTGACGACACGCCCGTGCTGCGTGGTTCTAAAATAACCGGCCTGCTCCGCGATGGCTTGCGTGATTTGCTGGAGCTTCCGCCTATGCAAGCATTCAAAAATCAAATCAACGAAGAATCTGAAATTCGCTTGTTCGGTGCGGCACGCGCGCAAAAGATTTGGCGGTACAGCAGCGCCCGCCCCGCGACACGCGGAGGCAGCAAAGCAAAACGCTGGGGCGCATTGGACGTAACGAGAGTGCGCATTGAGTCGCGCTTGCGTCGCGCCGATCCACAGAAACTATTCAGAGAAGAAGAAGGCGATCGTCGTCTTGATTTTTACTTTAAGGTCTCATGCTACAATCCTTCCGAAGAGGATCAAAAAGATGCCCTACTGCTCATCGCCTCGGCTTGCATGGTTCGTCATTTAGGCTCAGCTCGTCGTCGTGGACGAGGCGCCTGTCACATTGAATTGGCAAGAGCAATAGGTCTCGACGGCATTACTGACACTTTGCCGCTTCAAACTGCGCTAGGACAATTCAAAAAAATTTGGTTCGCGTCAAAAACAGCCGTTGAAAGTCATGATCAATCTTCTGGCGAGACTACATCAACTTCATCCACTTCCAATAAAGCCGCCGAGATAAAGACAATAACAGTTGCGAAGAACGACAAACCGTTGCGCTTTCAATGTGTCGCGCGGTTAGACGAGCCGTTCGTCATCGCCAGACGCGCTGAAGCCGGAAATGCTTATGAATCGGTTTCATTCATTCCTGGAGGCGCAGTGTTGGGCGCACTAGCTAATCGTGCCGCGCGTTATTTGGGGCTTCGCGCTTTCGATGTAGAAAAATACCAGCCGGCACCGCAGGATTTTGTCAAGCTCTTCGTTCGCGGCGGCGTTGCGATAACCGGCCTGATGCCGGCAGATGCCGATCTTGCAAATAATGCGCTCTATCCCAGTATGTTTGTGCCATTAGATGTTTTCGTTTGTGAAAAATATCCCCAATATGACCGTAATGAAACTTTGCCGCACCCACCTCATATTTTGACTTTGGCGGCGAACATTCCGCATTTTTGCGAAGAGAGTGAAGGTGAGAAAAAATGTGATAGCAAACTTGTTAATCCAGACAAGCCATTTATTCCTTTGCGGCCTCACAATCGACGCTATGTATTTGAACCTGGCAAGCGAGAAGAGGCGCATATTCGCATGGAGATTCTTGATACGGGGCATCGAACCGGCCGACCGGAAGACGGCGCCCTCTTTGAATACATCAGTTTGGAGGCCGATCAATATTTTGTGGGAGAAATAACCTTTGCCAATTTGGCTTGTTGGGAGCGCTTCAAAGAAATGACAGGAATTGATGACCAAAATCTGCATGAGCTTTATTTAGGCAGAGCCAGCCGCCGAGGGCATGGAAAAGTTGTAATCCATTTGCAACAAATAAAGGATGAGGAGCCATTGTCATGGATTCGGGAAAAACTGGAAGAACGTATCAATCACGCTGCGATCATACAATTTGGTTTGCGTCTAACCCTGCTCACGGATTCGATTATACAAGATCATTGGTCGCGCGCTTATCTCAGCTTCGAGAAAGAATGGCTTGCTGATTTGTTTAAACTCGATGCTGATGATATTGAATTAGCCGGTGCATTCGCCCAATCGCATGATATCGACAGCTTTCACGGCCACCGCCGGCTGCCGCGCTGGCGCGACCGCGCTTTAACAGCCGGATCAAGTGTCGGCATCAAAATTAAGCCGGCAGGATGGGATAAATTAGACAAGCTGGCTGAAAAAGAAGAAAATATGGTGATGCCCAAAAAAGAAAATGAACCGAGCACCATTCCAACCAATGCAGATGAACATGAAAATCCGCAGTCTGGCAACTCGATCAACGTTTCACCAAGAGCATTTGAATTTCTTATAAAGAAAATTGACGAGCTGGAAAAGAATGGTATCGGCTTGCGACGCAACGAAGGTTTTGGCCGCATTGCTTTCAACCATCCGCTTTATAAACAAAACCTCGAAGATAAACGTATTGGCATGCCACAACAACTCGTGCCGGCATTGCCAGGGCACGGATTAGCACACGAAAAGGATTTTGAATCGGATTGGAAAGAAGTGTTGGATGAAATGGAAATGGCCCCTCAGTCCGGTTGGGAAAAAATCAACCGTTGGTATGCGCCCATCTCGCATGTCATTTTTAATTCCCGATTTTTGCCGTTAGCGAGACTTGAAAAAAGGCTGGAAATGTTTTTGCAACCCACGCCCTGGTTTTTGTGGGGCAAGACTCTTGAAGGCCGCGAGAAGGATTCTAAAATTAAGGAAAACGAGAAAGGTTATCAGGCCATACGTATGGCCATTAAAAATCTTTCCGAGCGTATTCAGCAACAAGAAAAAGACAAGCGATGGTCAATTGGTTTGGCAATGCTGGCGGAACGTATCGGACTTCGCGTTAAGGAAGCTAAAACCAAAGAGGGATTAGAATGATGAGCATAAAAAAAGAACGCTTGATTACGGGCAAGATTAAATTCGTTGCTCCGCTTCATATCGGAACCGGTAAAGGCAACGAGCCTTATGACGCGCCGCTGCGGCGAACCGGCGATGGTCATCTCTTCATTCCAGGTCGCGCCATCGGAGGTGTATTGCGCAGCACGGCGACGTTGTTAGCGCCTCGCTTACAAGGCATCAAAATCTGCAAAGCGCTGTTGACTGAGCCAGAGCAAAAACTTGACTTTTGCGACTGTCCGGTTTGTAAACTGTTCGGAGAAATTGCTCCTGGTAGAGATGAAAACGGTGACGCGACTTCACTTGCCAATCTTGGCGAAGCCTCCAGGCTGTGGATCGAAGACGGTTATTTGTGCATGAATGCCCAAAACGAACCTGATACGCTCTTGCGCCACGGAGTTGGCATTCGCCGGCAAAGCCGAAGCGCCGCCAAGAATGTCAAATTCGATCACGAGCTAATTCCAGCCGGCACTACTTTCGATTTAGCCATCCGCTGGGTAGATGATGAAAGCAGCGCGACGCAATTGCGCGAAATGATATTGGCCGCTGCCCTCAAAGAATGGCAAGCGGGCCGTGGCCGCATCGGCGCGAATAGCGCCCGCGGATTGGGACAATTCGTTCTGGAACAACTGCAACTAAAAACTTTGGCGTTAAAAAATGCCGATGAGTTGATTGATTTCTTGCTGACCGCAGAACTGCAACGCGCCGAAAGTAAAACCTGGTTGGTGACAACCCCAAATTGGATTGAGGAAACGCTTGAGACCGCTCGTAAAAAGGCGGCAACTTTTTCCCAAGCTATTTCAGCTTCTGAAAAAGAGGCCACCAAAGCTGAAATACCGCTGGCGCGTAGCTATGTCAAAATTCATTTCAATTTAACTTTCGATGGCCCGTTTCTGACCAATGATCCATTGGTTGCAGCTCGATGCGGGTTTGACCATGCGCCAACGCTTGATTGTATTTTTGACCATGCCGGAATGCCCATCATCAGCGGCGCAAGTTTGCGAGGTGTCATCCGAAGCCAGGCCGAAAAAATCGCTCGAACTTTGGCCATGATCAAGCTCGATATTTCCTCCGATGAAAATATTTACAAAACAAAACGCGAGACGTTTCTAAAAAAATGTCCTTGCTGTGATCCGTTGGTTAACAAGGAAAGCGAATTTCTTACCAACTGTGATGCCCGCTGGCGAAAGGCTGATCGCGAAAATAAAAATGGTGAAGCCCCAGTGACCTATGCGCTAACCTATGAACGCCTGTGCATGGGCTGCCGGCTTTTTGGCAGCACTCGCCTCGGCAGCCGCTTGCTCATCTCAGATGCTATTTGGCAAGGCAACCAACCCGCTGCTGAAAGCTGGAAGGCGCAGGATTTTCTCGCTATTGATCGTTTTACCGGCGGTGGGCTGGAAGGCGCCAAGTTTGATGCCGCGCCGCTCATGGATTCTAAATTTGCTTTTCAAATGTCGTTACAAAATCCGTGCGCCTGGGAGCTCGGCTGGCTGGTCCTCGTATTGCGAGATTTGTATGAAGGAGAATTGACGCTCGGTTTTGGTGCAGCAAAAGGTTACGGGCGCGCCTATGGTGAAGGTTTGTCATGGGAAATCGGTTCCATTTCATCCGATGATTTTCCCACTGATAAGGCGCTTGCCAAACCGGAGTTATTATCATCTAACGAATCCCGATTTAGTGGTTTATACAAAATAACGACTGGCAAATTAGAAGACAGGAAGGTCTGGAGCAACGAGGCGGAATTATGGATACAAGCGTTTCATGACACCCTTCAGGGTTTTGAAACAAGCAAAGAAGTCTCTTTTCCGGAAGACAGTTTTTTGCAATCGGATCGCCGGCTGTTTGATTTGTATGGGTTGCCGCGAACCAGTGAGGTTCAACCATGAATACGAAAAACAAAATTCGTAATGCCATCGACATTATTGGCGCAGCTCGAAAGAAGCTGGATAATTTGCAAACGATAACCGCAAAGAAGCTCCTGATCTGGGGCGGCTCGTTTCAAGAAGCTGAACTTGCCGAGTTTATCAAAGTCTGGGAAGGAAGCCAGGCACATTTCTCCTGGCAAATGTGGGAAGCGGTTAGCCGTTTTGACCTGGTGAGGAGTCGCAGCCAAACAGTGCTACGACCACCAGCCGGCAATAGGTTTGATGATATCGAACGCATCCGTCTGTTCGGCAATAAGGGCGATCTGCTCATTCGGCGCGACGCCGACTGGTTTGCATGGCGCTTTATTGGCGATCCTGTGGGTGATGGCGAAGCGGCTTGGCCAATGCTCATTAAAAAATATGAGATGAAGGATTATGCTGATTCGCACGGAGATAATTTGTTCTATTGGCAGGATGTTTCCTATCTGCTTTGGCATCGCGACGAAAAAGAACAACGCGTTTCGACGCTGTGGGCGGATGCGAGAAATGCCAATCTGACGAAACAAGAAAAATATTTGAACCAGCGACACTATATGCGTCAAGGTCGCATCGAATTTGTACGGTATTTGAATATAGGAGAGAAAAGCAATGGCTAAGGGAAAAATTAAAAGTTTGTTCGCAAACAAGGGTTTCGGCTTTATTAAACCTGAAGAAGCCGGTAAAGGTGTGTGGTTCCATGCTTCGGTGGTAAAAGGCAACATTGAGTTTGATCAGTTGCAGGAGGAAATGCAGGTAGAATATGAATCACAAATGTCTGACCGCGGGCTCAAGGCTGTTTATGTAAGAATTCTCGACGAGGCTTCATCAATTAGCCTTCCTTCATATCGATTTTTAAATCCCTATAATTTTGCACAATTTCTTTCAAAACCGCCTAACGGGAAGACGACTTCATCTATCGCACAGACAACTTTAGGCGAAAAGTTGTTAGCTGCGGGTATTGCTTCTTCTTCTGAAGATATTCCCCCTCAAGATTTGGATCTTATGGGAAAATGTCCGCCGCCGCCGCATGATCGCTACGTCGGACTTAGTGGTGTGATAACCTGCAAGTTGGAAACAAAGACGCCGTTATTTATATCCGATTCAGAATATGTTCAGAAGCGGCCAAATGGACACACCAGCTATGAGTTTTTCAAATTCAAAGGGAAACCGGCTGTGCCTGGGACAAGTTTACGCGGCATGATTCGAAGCGTCTTCGAGGCCGTTACCAATTCCTGCTTGCCAACGATTTCGGACGCTCGTTTGAGCTATCACCTTCCACCTGCTAAAGCATTGAAACTGGTGCCGGCCTGTGTTGAACAGGACGATAAAAGCAAAAAATGGCACCTGCGATTGTTGCCAGGAACCAAACCCGTTAACGCTGACAAAAACGATAACAGTCCACAACATGCCGCATGGGTACCGCTTTATTTGGGAAAAGCATTGCGTCCGAGCCGGAATATAACAGGCGCGTCACAATATGCAAAACGCGCCAATATCAGCTTGAATGGCTTAACACACAAAAGCCATTGCTTGGCGCTTCTAAAACGAATAACACATTCAAGCGGAAGATTCTCTTTTTGGAATGTCGAGAAACTAGTTCCTATAGGCCGCCGCGCTGATTTGGGCGGGCCAAAAGCAGACGAACGTATTGAAGAGGGGTTCCTTTGCATTACCGGCCAAAACATCGAAAACAAACATGATGAACGCTTCTTTTTTGCTGCCGGCGGTTTGACCTCGGCGAAAAGTATTGAGCTTAATGATGACAAAGTTCGCCACGATTATCAGATACTGATTCAGGACTATCAAAACCGCCATGCTGAAAGTATACGACAACTCATCAAGAAAGAGGTCGCTCCGGAGTTGCCCTATGACGATAAAGCTGCTTATAGTCGGTTTATTGTCAACAAAAATGAGTCCGAATTAACAAACGGTGATCTGGTTTATGCGATGATCAGTAAAAATGGGCAGGTGGAGTTCATTGTGCCTGTTTCCATCCCTCGCGTGGCTTACGATGACAGCATTTCTGATCTGCTTCCCGATAATGCGCTTCGACCGTGCGATGAATACAATTGTTTGTGTCCAGCTTGTCGAGTCTTTGGCTGGGTGTATCGAACTAAGCGCGGTGAGAAAATCGAACAGGTCGCTTATGCAGGCCGAGCACAATTTGCCCATGCTATTTTGAAAGAAAGCAATGGAACGTTACCCGAACTACCGTTAGCCATTCTTTCCTCACCAAAGCCTACGACGACGCTGTTTTACCTTAAACCGCGAGACGGGGCCATTCCCGTAAAGTGGACTTCAGAAAGTGCTGCAAAAGGCTACGCTCTCGAATTTAACACGTTGCGTGGAAGGAAGTTTTATCGTCATCATAAACAAGCCAACGAAAAGATCTATCAGCGCACAGATAGTCGCTGCGATGATCAGAATCGCACGATTCGCGACGCGCTTGCTCCAGGCGCCGTCTTTGAATTTACCATAAAGTTTGAAAATCTGGCTCCGGTAGAATTAGGCGCGCTGCTTTGGTCTCTGGAAATGGATCACCAAAGTTTCCATCGCCTCGGCTTTGCCAAACCATTAGGTTTTGGCAGCGTCAAGATTACTGTGAGTGAGCTCAAAGTGCTCAATCCTATAAAACGATACACCGCGCTGGACACCCCAAGCTTGATAGATGCGAAAGATTGGAAAAACAAGCTTGTTGAAAAATTTCAAAAAGCCGCTGCCAAGAAGTTTGGACAAAGCAGTTTTGATGATCTTCCGAACATCAAAGATTTGCGGACATTGCTTTCAGAACGGCCCGATGAGTTGCCCATTCACTACCCGCGCACTTCGCAGGTTCCTGACGCCGAAGGAAAAAACTTTGAGTGGTTTATGGGTAATAACCGCAAAGGATTTTATACTTTGCCTGCGGCAACCGAGGATAATGGTTTACCATTAATCGCTCGCGATGGTAGAGTCGCGGAGTAGAACAGGCGCTGTGTGAGTTTAAATCAATAATGGTGAGAATTATCATGCTTGCATCCTCGAATGCATTAGACGATTTCTTCGATGCGCTTGTGACTAGCAAAATAATTCACCACCGCTCAAATAAAATTATTAAGAAATTGAAGAGGAATCATGATGTTATAGAACAAGAATTAAAAGACGTTTTTAAACAATTGTATATCGAAATAGATAACGAGCGCTACGACAATGTAAATAAGCTTTCTGACAGGGAAACGTCGTTGCACAATAGAAGGAAGATCCTTGATAAAGCGCTGAATGCATGGGAAGAACAAACTCTCGCTCGAACAGTCATCGTTAGTTGCACGGCTTTTGAAGTATTTTTGCAGCAATTTTTGATTGAGCAAGCGGTTCAAAGACCTCAAAGGCTGTACGAGTATATTCGTCCAAAATTAAATCAATCTATTGATTTAAAATCATTGGAAGACGCCGACAAAGCTGCAGCCTGGATAACGAAAAAATGTGGTTCTTTTCAAAAATTTAGAAAGAAGGAAGTGCGAGAAGCTTACAACTGCATTACTCTCAAAGACCCTTTTAAGTTTATGCTTTATCCTTCTTCAATTTTTGTAGATCAAAATGCCTTGATTGATGCGATGATTGATATTCAGCTTCTCTTGGTTTTGCGGCATCAATTTGTTCATAACAAAGGCATGTCCACGAAAAGATATGAACGCAATTTAGAAAATATCATTGATCAGGAAGTCGAGACAGGGAAGGGAAAGGACTTTAACGTCTATAGAAAACGCATTCACAAGGTTTTGCAAGACAATTACTCACCCGAGGAACACCCGCCACCGATTGAAATATTACAACCAAAAACAATCCCCACAAATTCATTATTTACTAAAAACATAGGGTGTAATTTCGAATTTACGTAATGTCTAAGCCGAGACTTTCGATAAGGCGACCTTGAATTTTTCCTTTCTTTCTTGGATGTAATTTATTTATATTCTATGACTTTTACAAATTCTTATCA